>Ga0160505_101271_pt1 | contig 12232 bp, 3 predicted proteins | sample DIDeMG_FD_108225 | JGI IMG/M metagenome (GOLD analysis project Ga0160505, IMG submission 108225) | Enriched chicken feces microbial communities from UW Madison campus, WI, USA - DID2874_E49_Stillage MG | ecosystem: Host-associated > Birds > Digestive system > Large intestine > Fecal ...
AATAGCGGGAACCGAATACACCACGACATGGACGACTACTAATTCCGATGGATCGGTCGAAACCGACTCTGGAGTCGTCATTGTGAGCACCAACTCTGCGGGTTCGTTTTTCACTACTACCTCTGAGTTTCCAAAGTCAATAGCGGGAACCGAATACACCACGACATGGACGACTACTAATTCCGATGGATCGGTCGAAACCGTTTCTGCGGGTTCGTTATTTACTACCACCTCTGATTTCCCTATCTTTTCCAGTGAGGGAAGTACTTGGATTAGTTCAGACCCCACCGAGAGTACACAGATTGGTTCGTCTTATACTTCTCATTCGGGCCTCTGGTTGAACTCAACCACGTCGCTGTCACTGGTATCTGATAGTGGTGTTATTTGTCGAAGAGATGAAGAGGGTTGTTTGTCCCTCACTTCATCTATTTTGACTTGGACCTCAGCTCTATCTCTGGCTTTTGTTGGGACTGAATCAGTGTCTGTCACCACTGAAACATCTAGCTCTTTGTTTGACACTACTTCTATGCTTGATAATGGTGGTACTAAGTATATAACTACTGGGGCCACTACTAATTCCGGTGGATCAGTTAAAACAGACTCTGAAGTTGTGAATGTTAGCACTAACTCTGCGGGATCTTTGTTTACCACTACCTTGTCGTTTCCAAATTCTTTACCTGGCACAGTGTATTCCTCCATTTGGATCACCTCATCTGATAGATCTACCGAGACAGATTCTGGGATTGTGAATGTTTCATCTGATACTAGGTTGAGTTCAACTTCTAGTGAATCGATAGGTTACGGTGATAAAAATGATAGTTCCAAGGCGATTACATATGATGTTAGCTCCGATTCTACTCCTGATTCATCCACGTGGACCACGACTCTTGTCGAGGGTAACACAACTACTGTGTGTGGTTATGTGTACGTGACAGGCGATGTTGATGAAAATCAAATTACTTTGGCTTCTGTTGTACTCGATAGGCACACAATCACTGTGAATGCGACTGACTCGATCGGTCAACTAATTACTATTTGTGCTGTTGAGCAATTGAAGACAGATGACTCCGGACTGGAGTATTTGACGGCCGAAGTTTTGGAGTTTAAAACGACCACAGGTACGTATACTACCACGAACGTACTTGGTCTGACCGTCACGGTGACGGCACCCATTCTTGAGAATTCCTCAGCTGCCACCTCATCAACACACCTCGAACCTGGCAATTCTGAATCCACTGGGAAGATGGCCAGTAGCTCTAATGCCTCCGGGGAACTCAGCCCAAAGGAAACTCTGTCAGTCACCAATTCTCTTTATAATGTGGCTGTTGTGACTGATGCGGAATCGTCAACTCTGTCAATTTTGACCTTCAGGACACTAAGCCAATCCCTAAGTCTTGTTAGTGTCAGTTCATCGTTTACTTTGGAGGTTGTCGGTGCTGGCTCAACTCAGCAAATCGGTGTGGGAACGATCCTCGGACTCTTCGTTCTTGCAGTGATCTAACTTCACACATCCACGCCCCAAAATACGACACAAGAAGTTGTTTTATTTTTTTTTTTACTTTTTCACTTCTGGTTTACAGTACTATTGAATTGCATTCAGTAGTACATAGAAAACAGCTTGGACTTCATTGAAGAAGTTCAAATAGATAGAACCTCTTTTTTTACGTTTATTAATCTTATGGCTATTTAAACCGAGGATAAGTAGAGAAAAAGTGATGTTTGATTTTATAACATTTTAGGGCAGCTGTGCTGCTCTGGCGATTGAGTTTTGTAAACACAGAGTAACTGTAGTTTCTGGAACTCTGGACGATCTATAATATCGTAATACAGCGTAAATGGAAAATCTAACTTTCATAAACATATTGAGCCAAGTTATCGTCACGTAAATGTTGACTCTTTGTCATTTGTCAATGTCACAGGAACCCTGCTATGAACAAGATCGTCATAATAGTCACGCACTCTGTTCTGATATCTGTCAAACAACAAGATGAGGCCAAGGAATATAACTAAAAAAGAGCAAAGGCCCAAGCTGAATGAATAACCCTCATGGAATCTTGGTCCCTTTTCAGTGTTCCATACCGTAGTTGCATATGGAATATCCACAGCCATGAATACCATATTGAATGAACCCAAAACGCCAGCTCTCAACTGATCATCCTCTCTGCACATGTCATTAGCCCAACTGACGATAATTACTGAAAATGCAGCGCACACACCAAGAATAGAGTATCCATAAAACTGAGCAGATTTAGCGACATCATATTTTAAAGAAATACTCAAGCCACTGATCCAGAAAGCACAAATAATTAAGTACATTTCCCATTTCTTACCTCGAACATCCATGTACAAACCAGCAATAATACTCGACACAATCTTCACGGCAGGTTGAATTGTTGGAATATTATTCCTGTCATAAACATTGTAACCTTGTAATTCAAGTACAATGCCCCAATAATTCGTGCCTTCTTCCACTAGTTGACTCACCACGTAGCCCGTCGTGAACGTGTAGAATTGCCAGGAAGTAAACAAGCGCTTGATTATCGTGATGTCAAACTTGTTGACCTTGTCAACATTTTCAACAACTTGCATTCTCTTGCGACAGTATTCGAAATCCTCGTCAGTCAAGAATAAGGATTTTCTAGGCTTGTTTGGATCACCTGGAAGAAGAAAGTACCCAAAAGCTGCGATAGGAAGTGTGATGAGGAAGTCAATCACAAAAATCCACTTCCAACCTGGAAGACCAGATTTTCCATCCATATGAGCCTGGATTCCAGATTGAATGTATCCTCCAAACATGCCTCCAGCCGAACCAGCAGCGACGAAGATACCAGTTCTTACATTGAGTTCCTCTTCTGTATACCAACTACCCAAAATGTAGTTAGCAGCTGGGTAAGCAAGACCCGAAAAGCCACCCTGGATAACTCGCAAAATGAGAATCTTGGTGTACGTGTCACAGGTGATATTTAAGAGACACATAATAGCCCAGATAATCTCAAAAAGTGGAAGAATAATATAAGCAGGGAATCTGGTGATCAACAAGGTTCCAAAGAGACCACAAATTGCATAACTGATGAAGAAGGCCTGGCCAAGCCAGTTGTACATGTTTCCTTCCATGTGCAAAGCTTCCCTCATTCCCGACACATAGGCATTACTTATGTTAGACTGGTCAAGGTACTTAGCAAAGAACGACAAGCACACATAAGTGAGAACTAAGCAGTCAATCTTGCGCACAAGCTTCTTCTCATAGGAAGAACGACCTGGTGGGTTCCAAAAGAAGAAAGGTTTCTTCCTATTGGTGGAAGTAGGATTGTTCCTGGAGAAGAAGAGTGACCTTTTCTCTTGTAAAGTAAGCTTCAAATCATTGAAGTTAGTAGGCTCTTCAATCAGTGCAAGACCAGTCTCAGTGTTGACCAGAACAGTTAGCTTCTTATCCTCGCTCATGAACAGTTAATTTTGCAACAAGTGGGCAGATTTCTACACATATTTAAACACATTACTGATAAGGAGAGTTTGAGCGCGCTATCAGATTTGAAGAATGGCAGGAAGGTGCATCCATACAATTCTTAATGCCACATCGGGCTGCACAGATCTGAAGGAGACTTGGAAGGTCTAAGAGATTTTGATCGGAGCGGCTGAAAGATCTGCCAAAAGTAGTCATTCTTGTAGAGTTTCTCCTCAATTTGTCGCCTTCACCTTCCATCAAATGGTCCTGTCATGCTTATGGTAACCACCAGAGTGGTGAAGTATTCCATATAAGGAAATGGGGGGAAAAGTCAGAACACGAGGCAACCACGGAAAGACTTTGAAATGGGCACAAAGGATCAAGAAAACCTACCAAAAGTCTTTCAAGAAAGGCTCATCTCAATATTGCTAATATTTGTTATCATAATAATCTTCATATTCACTATTGTATTCTGTTCTCGGAGCGGAATTCATTCCTGATAAGGCATACAAGCACTGATTGTTCGCTATTTTTTGGACCATTTTGGGAAGGAGTTCCACTCCACGCACATCATTTAATTCACCGAGTTTCCAGGAAGGTCGAAGAGAGGAGAGAAAATAATTGAGAATTGCGTTTATATAGACTGATTGGCCCGTGATCTGGTCACGCATTCTCTAAATGTCTAGGGAGAAAATTGTTATAATCGGTGCTGGAACCTTTGGTCTCTCAACTGCACTCCACCTCTTGAGGAACGGCCAAAAGAATGTAACCTTGATCGATCCATATGCTGTACCATCACCTCTTTCCGCAGGAAACGACGTCAATAAGATTTTACAGACTTCATCAGATTCAGACTTTTACGCAAAGTTAGGAATGGAGGCTTTGAGTGCCTGGAGGTCGGATCCGGTTTTCTCTCCGGCTCTACATGAGACTGGAATCATCTACGCAGCACTCAATGAGAAGGAACGAGCTAGTATCGACCACAGGTATGAATATTTGAAGAGAAGAGGCGACAATGTGAAGCGATTGAATAATCCACAGGATTACGCAGCGGTCATCAATGGAACATCTCCAGCGGGTGGACAGTACCAAGGTTGGTATGGATATGTACAAGAGAATAATTGTGGATGGACATTCGCGAGGTTAGCCCTTGAAAATTGCGCTCGCGAATGTGTCAAATTGGGTGCAAATTTCGTTGTGGATGCTGCAGAGGAAATTATATACGATTCATCGGGGAGATGTTGCGGTGTTAGAACTTATAGTGGAACAATATTTCCAGCAGATAAGACCGTTATTTGTGCTGGAGCATGTTCACATAAACTTTTGAACTTCGGAAATCAACTTCTCGCCAAGTGCTGGACAGTTGGCCACATCAAGTTGTCAGAAGAAGAAGCACGGGCTCTCAAAAACATGCCTGTAGTGTTGAATCTTGATTTCGGATTTATATTTGAGCCTGACGAGAACAATGAGTTAAAATTTTGCAACGAGTTCCCTGGCTACACGAACTTTGTGGGAAAGGACTCTGTGCCGTTATTCAAAGATGCTATCCCCGAAGAGGCTGAGAAGCAAATGAGAGCATTTCTTAGACAGGTGTTTCCCCAATTCGCTGAGAGAGACTTTTGTGTGGCTAAAATATGCTGGTGCACAGACACTCCAGACCGTCACTTTTTGTTTTCGAAACATCCTGAACACGCCGGGTTGATTTTGGGTACTGGAGATTCTGGTCAGGGTTTTAAGTACATGCCAATTGTTGGTAAGTACATTGCAGAAATCATTATGAACGGCGCTATCAATCTTGACGAAGAGAAACAGAAGTTCTGGCGTTGGCGGCCAGAATCTGGAAAAGAAAGAGATTTGAAGAGCTTGCAAGGGCGCAGTGGAGGTAACAACAAGATCAAGGATTTAAGTGAAATATCCACATGGGTTACTGGAAGTGATATCAGTCTTGAAGAGCTCCATCTTTAAATGTCATGTCGCTGTTGAGAACACACCTCATTGTAAAATCTATGTAGTGGGCTGGGCTCCAGAGCATTCTTGGAATATTTTACATATAAATGATAAATTTCCGACAACCTTTCAATTTTGAAATAATTTGAATGGAAATTAAGGCTGACACGTAAGAATGTTTGCAACTCAACCAGGTGAGCCGATTCGCTGACTCGTTGTTGAACTAATTCAGATGTCACCTATTTTGTGCGATAATTTAACTGGCAAGATGAGTATGAAGGCTGAACAATTATGGAATGCCAAGCAATCCTATGTTGCGGAAAGAAGACTGTGCTACTCCGATGTGGGAACATGATTTTATTCTGTAAGCATTGTGTCATTCCTTATCTTGACGTGAATCTACGCAGGCCAGTCGTAGTGTCGTTTATTCACACTATGCCCCCAAGATAACACACACTCGCAAAATTTCTCTGACGATTCCTTATCTATTGCAACCTGGTCTTGGATGTCGGAATTATCGGAGAATTCCCGACACATGCCCGATACTTACAAAACCCTTTCTGTATAAATAATTAATCATCAAGTTTAATCATCTGTGGCATATAATTAGTATTCTGATTGGAGGCTCATTTGAGAAGAGTAAAATGTAATCGAAAATCAAAAAAAAAAAAAAAATGTTTCATCTGTTTAAATAAAGTATCGTGTAAATTCAGATTGTCGCTTTGATGTGTCATTCAGCTATGGAAATATTAATTGTGGACATCGTGTGAGATACTCCAGTGTTAATCAATTAACAACTAAGAATTCAGTCAGTCGGAAAGCGATAAACAAAAAGATACATATAGTCAATATGAGATTATATTGATTGAAAAGTTTTGGTTGGCGACACTCAGGTCAGGCACTCAATTTCTTTACATCGAATTTACTTGACATTCGGTTGTTCTTGTGAATTGAAATCCCATTATGTGAGTGCTTACTTCCTGGTTTTATTCACCTCTTGGATAGTAAAGTTTTGATTCATTGAGTATTTTTTTTCATAGGTTTCGCAATTGACGATTTTGCAAAAGTTGCGGAAACCTGACAATTACTTCCAAAATGATATCTCAAATTTCTCAAACCTTACATGAGAATCAAATTATATGAAATACCTGAAATCAAATAATTTCTTTATTGATATTTTTTTAAATGTACAATATTCTATTGAATTGTTCTCCTTGATTGTCTTATCAATTCCTCTGTAATCCTACTTCACGGGTCTGTATTTATCACAGTGTAGAGATTAACATGATTGAACTTGAATCTTTCCGTGTAAGTTTCTCTAATCATTTGCTCTGAGACATCTCATGCATCTAATTAGAAAAGGAGATAAGAACTTGAACTCCAAGGATCCATGGCGATGTGCACACATGGACACCTTAGACCTCAATTGGCGTCAAATGAAATGTTCGGGTTGCCATTCTGAAACCTATGTGACCACCAATTTGTCCGCACACTGTTATCTGTGCTTTGGTTGCGGGATTATGGTCTAGGGAATCCGCTTATCTCTTTTGCTCCGGTATCCTTAACCCCAGAATTCACATCCTTATCGTGTGGCATTTTAGTCCGCATCTTCGCGAATCGAAGCTAAAGAACATCTAGCCTGGAAGCATATTCAGTTCGGATGACAAAGGCAAGATATTCTGGAATTGACTCGAATGAAACCAGCAATTGAAGGTCAGTCTAGTTTTTCTGATACGTTTTCAGTTTGTAAAGTTAACCAGAACATTGACACTAATATTATTTGAAGCCCTGTCCATATACTGATAAGACTCGATAATGAGTTCACGGCACCAGCCGTCAACCTAAAAATTGACCCACGATACCACTAACATTTGTCTTCATACGTGCATGATTGTATCGAACTTTGTATGACCAATGTTCAGCTTCTGAATGTTGCAAGTATTGAATTGACATATTCATTCGAACTCAGTTTTCCCCCCAACTTACAATGGAAGGTAGAGTTGATATAGCAGTTTAAACATTACTATGGCTTAAAAAGGGGTTCAACAAAGGGGACATAGAATCCCCACAATCTAACACTGTAGGTTGTCAATGATAAAGAAATTATTTACTTATCAGATGCCGTTTTGCAAGACCAGTCTCTTATCAGAGAACGTTCGCACGAAGCATCTCACCGTAAATACCATATACTATATAAAACACATCGAATAATCGAAATAATTCAGAAATTCTTTTTTTTAATAGCTAAAGGAATCTAAAATTTCAATGAGCGTTCAGCCTGAAGTGTCTTTACACACGCAATATGACAAGGAGAAGAAACAAAACACCGCTATTGAGGTTGTGGAGTCTCTGTTGAGTAGCTTGGAGGATGAAGCGCTTTTCAAGGAAGAATCTCGACTCAGCCGAGGGTTGAAACAAAGACATATTCAAATGCTTACCCTTGTGGGAGTGTTTGGTACCGGTCTTTTCTTGTCGAGTGGCTCAACTTTGTACTTGACAGGAAATGTTGGAATGTTCTTATCTTACTTCATCGTGGGTATTCTTGTGGGGTTGAACCAATTGGCAAACATCGAAATATCTTGCCTCGCTCCTTTTACTGGTGCTATTGTGAGACAATCGGAACACTTTATTGACGAATCATACGGATTTGCCTTGGGCTGGATCCAAGTTTACTCTAACGTGATTCCTGTTGAACTTGCTGCTACAGCTGTGGTCATGCAATACTGGAGTGACTTAAATCCAGCTGTGTGGTTGACCGTTTTCATGGTCATTATTGTTGCTTTCAACTCTTATAGTATTGGCTTCTATGGTGAAGTGGAGTTTGTTTTTGGTGTTTTGAAGCTTCTCTTGATAACTGGATTGATCTTATTCTGCGCTATCGTTGACTTAGGTGGAGCACATAACATAGATAGAATTGGATTTCGCTATTGGAAAGAGACTCCTTTTAAAGCTAAATATCTGGTGGGATCACTCGGTAAGTTTTTGGCTTGGTGGAAGGCTGCTAACTCCACTATCTATGCGTTTGGGGGTATCTCAGTTATTTCACTTTTCGGTGGTGAAACTCAAAACCCTAGAAGAGCGATTTGTACTGCTGGTAAGAGAGTTTTCTATCGTGTTTTCAGCTTGTATATGCTTACAGTGTTTGGCTTGACCTTGATCTTATCGTCGGAAGATGCAGCCATTGCTTCACCTACCGGAGATGCTACTGGTTCTCCTTTCGTTATTGCTATCAAGAGAGTAGGTGTAAAGGGACTTCCAAGTGTTGTAAATGCTTTGGTATTGAGTTCAGCTTTCTCCGCAGCTAATCTTGCCTTGGTCCAATCTTCGAGAAATTTGTTTGCGCTTGCTTCTAAGGGTCAGGCACCCAAGATCTTCCTCAAAACCAACAAGAAAGGCTTGCCATACTACGGTGTGATAATTTCGGGAATTTTCATGCCCTTGTCCTATATGAGTGCAAGTTCTGGGTCCGCAGAAGTATTTAGTTGGTTTCAAAGTATTACATCAGCAAATATCCTTGTTGGTTGGATATCCATCTCTCTTGCTCATATTGGAATGCAGCGCGCATTAAGAGCGCAAGGGTTCAGCCGTGATGACTTGCCTTACAAGATGCCTTTTGCACATGTTGGTGCCTATATTCTGTTGCTCTTTTTCACACTCTTCTTATTCACGAGTGGATTTCCAAATTTCATGAAGGGAGGCTTTGTGATTTCCAGTTTCTTCAGTTGTTACTTTACAATTGCATTTTTTGTCATCTTGTTTGTTGCTTGGAAATTATTTAAGAGAACAAACATCATCTCGCCCCAAGATGTCGACTTGAAGAGTTTGTTCAGACAAATTGAAGAGACTCCAGAACTTCCTGCTCAACCACTAACTGGATGGAAATGGCTTACTCTTCTTTGGTCGTGAGAAGTTTTCTGCATTTTCAAACTAAATGTGCTATGTGTTAAGATAAAGTGTAAGATTTGTAAAATTTTTATAGAAACAATATTTATGCAAATGATAATTAAAGTGAGTTCATTGGGAACACGAAGCTTCTTCCGTCAAACGTCCAATAGTACCTCCGGATAAAGGAGCCTGTTTTGTGGACCGTTTCTTTCCAGTAATTCCCCAGTACTCGTCTGTATCAGTTACTTTTCCAAAACCACCACCACCTGGTGTCAAGATCCGAATAATATCGCCCTTCTTCATCTTAATCTCTGCTAAAGACGGAAGCTGGATCCATTGAATCGTAGATCCCCTATTTCTTCCCAAGTAATTTTCTCCCTTTTTACCATCTTCTCCTCCGTAAATTCCCCATGGACTGTAAACTCTTCTTTGGGTCACTAAGGAAAGATGAACTTCACTTTGGAATTCAATTTCTCTTATTAATCCATCGCCTCCATTGAACTTTCCTCTACCTCCACTTCCCTTTCTAACGCAATACTCGTGAAGGTAGCAAGGATACCGTTGTTCTAAGACCTCTGGATCAGTAATTCGAGTATTTGTCATGTTCGTCTGAGTACCTGAAAATCCGTGAAAGCCATAACGAATGCCATCCTTTTTAACAATTCCAGCACAGTTTCCTTGGCCGACTGTTTCTGTGTATCCAAATCCCTTCACGACTTCTCCAGTTGGTAGCTCTCCTCCAATTCCAAAGTTGATTCCATTCATGCAGCCACCAGTTGCTGACGTTAATCCAAATGCCCTAAATAAACAGTCAGTAACTCTCTGAGATGTCATTCCGTTTCCAGCACAAACAGCAGCGAACTTTGATGGATTGATAAGAGTGTTCTCGGGAATTTTCACGACACAAGCATCCAAGAAACCTTGATTTAAGGGGATTTCAAGGTCGATCATACATCTCAAAACATATATAATTGCTGAATAAGTGGTAGATTTTGGAGCATTCAAGTTGGAATATGATTCAAGAGAGGTACCCTCAAAGTCGATAATTGCTGTTCCCAGGTCGCTCAAGATATCAATGGTTACTTGTATCTTGCACCCATCATCCATGTAGTCAACTGCTTTTAATGGTAACTTTTCTTGATTGGTTTGGTAGTAATCTTTTAGAAAATTTCTCACTGCAACCTCGGCAGTTCTCTTGACGTTTTTCATGTAAAATAACACAGTTTCGGTACTATACTCTTCGAAAAGCTCCCTGATAAGATTGATTCCACGTTGATTAGATGCGATCTGTGCTTTCAAATCCGAGATATTGTCTCCTAGATTTCGAGTTCCCGAGACACCCCAAGTTCTGGGAGTATCAACAAAGTGCTTAATCAAGCCTTCATCGTCAAACCGGCCCCCCGATACAATTTTCCAATACTCAATGTTGACGCCTTCCTCATGAATATCTCTCGCATAAGAAGAGGAAGATCCCGGCGTTGTTCCACCGATTTCAGAATGATGAGCTCGAGCAGCAACTACAAATTGAATAACTCCATCAATGAAAACGGGTGAAATAACGGTAATATCAGGAAGATGAGTACCACCAACAGACGGAGAGTTTGTGCACAAAATGTCACCCTCTTTCAAATCAGAGCCCCAATAATCCAATTGACATTTAATCGCAGAAGACATCGAGCCCAAATGAACCGGAACATTTGGAGCATTCGCGCACAAATTTCCCTGATTATCAAAAAGAGCGCAAGAATAATCTAAACGTTCTTTGATATTAGCACTCACAGAGATCTTTTGAAGTGTTCTGGACATGTCATCAGCAATGGACATGAATCTGCTTGAGAAGATAGCGAGCTGGATAGGATCGACCACATCAGTGTCAACATCACATCTCAGGTCGGTCTCTAAGTCGATAACAATATGCCTTGGTAAGATCGTTGCTTTTGACTCGGGTGTCACAATGATTGTTTGGGTTTCGTTGAGTATGCTCGCAGGTCCTTGAATCACATCTCCCGATGACAAATCTTGTAAGAGGTAAACTTTTGCCTCGTGGATTCCGTCTCGGAAATACATAGGACGTGAGGCATGAAACTTGTCAAGCGGTTCGTTTTCACTGTAGATCCTTAAATCCTTTAGGGCGGAACGTTCGCTTAAATTGCCCAAGCTGTTACCGGTCGCTCTGACACGAATATCTGAAACGAGGACATCTCGGTCAGAATCATTGAATGCAAATTCCTTCTGATGCTGTTCGTAGAACTGCGTGAGGAAGTCAATTTCATTCAGATGTTGAATCATGAGACGTGTATCTGAGCCCTTATATCCCATATTAATATAGCTCGTGTATTCAATGGTGGACTCCAAGACACCTTCCTCTTCAAGTCTCTCTTGTGCAGATGACTTCAAGATCAGGAGTCTTCGCTTGATCTCACCAAGAGCAGCAGAACCGTATACGAAAGATACCGGTTCTTGCTTTTCAACAACAATATCAGCCAAAGAGATACCATATGCTGATAAAACAGAAGAATGCTTATGAATCACAACTTGCTTGATTTTTAACAATTTGGCAATGCCGACAGCGTGCTGCCCACCGGCACCACCAAATGATGCCAATATATGTTTGGAAACATCATTGCCTTTAGAATCCGTCAAATCTCGGATTGGTCTAGCCATCTGGTAGTTTGCAACCTCTAAAAATCCCATTGCGACTTCGAGAGATGACTTTTTAATTCCTGGATTCTCCTTATTAATGATTTCCGTCAATTCTTCAAACTTTCTCTTAGTTATTCCGAAGTCAAGTGGCTGGTCCTCATTAGGACCAAAGATCTTGGGGAAATACTCTGCAATAATTCGACCAGTGAACAAATTCGCATCTGTAACGGTCAATGGGCCTCCCTTACGGTAGCATGCTGGACCGGGGTGAGCACCAGCAGACTCGGGACCAACAACAAAAACACCATTTCGATA
>Ga0160505_101272_pt1 | contig 12228 bp, 12 predicted proteins | sample DIDeMG_FD_108225 | JGI IMG/M metagenome (GOLD analysis project Ga0160505, IMG submission 108225) | Enriched chicken feces microbial communities from UW Madison campus, WI, USA - DID2874_E49_Stillage MG | ecosystem: Host-associated > Birds > Digestive system > Large intestine > Fecal ...
AGCGTCTGCCGACGCCCCCGCCTCTCCCACCGGCACCGATGGCAACGCGCCCTCCTAGTGGAGAGCGGCTCGAAACATGCGCACTTAGCCTTTCCCTCCCTCGCAGAGGATGTCCCTGGCGACGGCAACTGCGCATTCCACGCCATCGTCCGCGCCCTGGGTCCCACGGCCCAGTATGACCACTTTACGCTCCGCTTGGCCTCAGTCGACTTTCTACCCGTGCACCTCGCGGCGGTCGTCACCTGCACTGACCTTGACGACTGGAGGGAGGATGGTATCCATGCGAGGTTCCTCCTCTTTGGGGAGCCTGCGGTGTGTTGAACAGGGCCATCCCCGTTCTGTTCCCTGGAGTGGACGACAACGTCCATGCTGCTCTCACCGGCGCCAGTGATTGTTTACTCGTATCTTCCACCGCGCTCGATGCCAACGGCTCCGTGGTCCTCCGCGGCCATTACCTCGTGGCCGCTCAGCTCTGTGGCACTAGTCCGCAGGCTCAAATTCCAATGGGACTGCCCAACAGAACAGTCTTTACGATATAAAGATGCATGAACGTTGAAACTATTAAACAGTGAGCATTGAGTGCCGTTTTTCTTGTTAGCAGGTGGAAGGGTAGAATGGGTACGTACGTACATGTTATTGGTGTCATATGTCACTGAACACTCCCTGACACTCAACGTTTAAGTTACCGAGAGGACAGCCTCATCTGGCGTCAAAGAACCGTACAATTGCGCTCAGACCTAAACGAGAGTATCGAAAAGCAACTCGCAGAGCATCGGGTATCTCCAGTGCAGCCACGCGAGCTGTGTAGACACTGCGCGGTCATCCAGTGCCGCCTATCGTCCCGGTCGGCGGTGCTACGAAGGCTCTTCCCGTCTTGTCCCTAACCCGGGCCGAATCGAACGAACTGGGAAGGCGAGATACAGCAGAGCAACCGCCGTTGAGTACGCACATCAGTTGTTATCTCAGCAAACTCTCACCTCACCAATGCTTCGAAACGAAAGCCACACATCTGGACACAGTGTGCGATGCAGATTACGAACATGGCGGAGCCAGGAAGACCCTCCGAACACCGCGCTGTACCCATGCCGCGGGCGGTGCCATTGAGGCTGCCACAACAACAACGTTGTGTACCATGAGTCACTGTCAACCTACCTAACATTGTGATACATTAAGTCTCCGAGGGTTTTCCCCGGTGCGCACAATGTGCGCCAAACTCAGTGACCTAGGTTCTCCTCGAAATGTCACCGATCACCGACTGCTGCTTCACTCCTCCCGATTCACTACTCCTCTCCTTCCTAGTATGGTGAGTACGAGGCTGGTTCTGGAAGTAAAGGTGCTGAAGGCAATCACTCCGGGGCAGACGGGGCGCATACTGCGGGAAAGAGTCACACAAAGTGCAGGAGCTGGCCTACCCAAGCGACGCACGCCGAAAGTGAACACGTGCCGTACAGTACCTCTCTGCTTCCAGCGACCGCCTGGCTTCATTATAAGACGGTTGAGTTATTAACGGGGAAACTTGAGATCCCTCCTCACGATTGTAATCACACTGGAGACATATTGGGATCTACAGTATGTCCAGTCCACTCAGTCAGATTTGGGCAGAGGTCAGCATCCAGGTAGGCGTCATCAGTTCGAGATCACGGATGCGACGTCAATGTACATACACGTTGAGACTACAACAAGGAGGGTGGGATACGTCTCGCTACAGTCTACGTTGCCTGCGTAGGCTTCTCGAGGGGGAGATTCTCGCAGTGCCCGGCATCCCAACAAGCTTGCACGATGTCGTGGTAACAGCCATCTTTGTTCGAGGATCTCTCACAAAGCTGGCAGGCGGCCATCTCGAGGGTTTGCTCAGAGGCATAGTAACGGTTCCAGGTGGTGCCAGTCAGCCAGGTGAACACCTGTGGCCTGTCCCGTCACCGTTGTCCTGTCGGAAGCACACTCTGGGTCAGCGATGAACATTGTCAGAGCTTAGGAGTCATACTTACAGTAGAGTGCGTTCACTTCATCGGAGGGCTGGTATTTGGCGAGAAACTGCATCCCGAACGGGTGGCACTGCGACGCGAGATCACCGGCACTACCGTTGGGACTTGGCATGACAGGAGTAGCCGAAGCTATTCCGAGGAGTGTAATGAGGATGGAGGTGAGAGTGAACTTCATGGCGTGGGTTGAGGATGGGATCTGAAGTGGACGATAAGAGCAGGCACTGGATAGACGAGAGGAGTAGTGAGTGGATAGACGGGAAGGAGGTTGAGTTGGTGTGTTGATTGCTCGATGGGGTGATAGTCCTGCCTGGCTTTCACAAATAACTGCTTAAATACCCTTCTCAACCATGTCACTGACCGACGTTGAAGCACACCAGGGTCTGCTCATCGATGCCCAAAGGTGCGGGCACATACTTGCATGGGTCCCCATCACCTTTCCGTTGTGCGATGAGGCGCTGAATGTTCGATGGTCCTTCCCACATCGCATCTTCTCGATGGGTCGTAAAACTTCGGGTGGTGCGGCAAGGTTGGCGGACGTGCCGGAAACGGATGTGCCGGAGAGTGACGGCAATCAGGACGTGTTCCTACTGCCACCCCTCCGTGCACCCAGACGCGCGTCGTTCTCATTGCTGGCAAAACGTCGGACTCACAGTGAAGCACCCTGGTGGCACAGTTCCACCCCGAGGCAGTGAGGTGAGTTCCGCACGTGATTCTGACTGCAGATGCCGAGCTCTACTACGATTGCGATCTCCACATAGCAGCTGGTAAGCATTTCACGTGCCAACCTAACTTCGGACACATCAGAATCATGGGTTTCTATATATATGTACCACACGGTGCGAGCAATTCCCGGCGTATATGGTGGACCGCAGTGCCGGAGACTTTCCCGCCGAAGGTACAGCCTTGTCTACCGCCGAGCACACCCCCGTTCATGACTAGTGCAGCGAGCGTTGTGAGGCCTGTATTACCCTCGGTCGTCATCTCGTGGGGCTCGCATGCGGAAGTGTGTCCCGGTACATGGATGATGCGGGTCGGCTCACTTACTCGCCACATTGATGGGCTGTAGACAGGATGTGTGGCACTCATACCCAACCGGACTTGCCCCCTTTATCCACTCAAGCCGTCGGCGCTAACGTTTCGTAATGTATAGAGGTGGGGTAGCTCCCACAATATGGCCTGTTGTGCGTGTTATAGTGGTCCCGTCAGCCCAATTTATGTGATTCACCGCGCTCGCCTAGTGTACATAAATGATTCATGCGAATGCAGACTATGGGCTCTTATTCAACAACAGCGTGTAAGGATCTCTACTACATGTCAACTCTGTCAGGAAAATGTGGCGGGCATCAAAGTACCGCCTGTCGCGCATGATGAAAAGTCAACTAAACTACAAATTATAACACAGAACGCGTTTGATGGTGGGCAGGGTCGAAATGGCAGCTACGGTCAGCATTGGTCGGTTATACGCCCCGCGTAGGGTATCACTTACTACTTGTTCTCGTCTCTTCGCGCCACTCCTTCGCGCGAGTTTCCTTCTCCTCCTGTCTTCCCTCCTCCTCCTCCTATATTTTCTTCTTGGTTGTTAATTATACTTCAAAGGCCATAGACCTTCTCGTAGAGCACGAAGATCGAACGAGGCGGTTGAAACGGTTCCATCGTGAGATCGGGGCTGGAAACCGCAGCGCAAGGGTATACCTTGTCGTCCGTGACATGATACACCCTTTCGTCGCGCGTCACGACGATACTGGAGAAGTGTCCACAAGGCTTCCAAGCAACCTGTGGCTTGGCGGTGAAGCCCTTGGAGCGGGCCTTACCCTTTTTCTCCCCGTTCGCAATCTCGTCAGGGGCCGGCAAGGGGTGCTCCAACACGGCTCCAACAAGCTGCCAATGCCACTTGTTCCCCTCATCGTACGCATGTCCTTCGGGCTGAGGGATGTGCATGGAAAGAGCGACATCGTGTTCGGGCGGTGGGGTGACGTGCTCGACACCTTCTTCCAAGTCGTCCCACGTAGTGGAGCCTGGCTGGGTATAGTGGATGCGCATCATCAGACACTCGCCGTGGTTGTGGCGGACGTTGCGGAAGAGCCGGCGGGTGCAGATGCAGTCTTTGCCGTCAGGCGTCTGCGAAGCTTTGTAGAGGTCGGCGGTCGAAGCCTCGGAGTTGCGATGGATGTTGGCATGTGGAACTGATACCGGTAAGGTGATGTCCCGGGAGCGCTTCCAAGACTTGATGAGTCCTGTCTGGTCAGCTTGGTGCACGCGTCTATCGTGATTTACCTTCAGGCGACTTCTTTCTGTTGCACGTTGCGAAGCAAATTTCGTTCTCGAGAGATTCGACTTTGAACAAATCGGTGAAAGGCTGGTCCTTGCCACCGATACACTCGTCGAGGTGTTGCATGAGGTCGTGAAAGATTGGGACGGGGTAGACCCCGTTTACGTGGTCGATGTATCCGTTTTCTGTTGTCAGTGTCTGTAACCCCTGACAACCAGATGCAACCTACCGTCCATTGCGTTAGCCAAGTCTAAGTTGGAGATTACCTTTGAGGCTTTGGCTGAACGGAGGTAACGGTCTAAGCCAGCAAAGATGGGATCAGAGGTGCATTCGGGAGCGTATTTCTCGAGGAGAGCGGTAAATCGATTGGAGTAGACCAAGGGTTGGAGCAAGGCGTTGATGCAACAAAGAGAGAGTGAGCCGTCACTGAAGGATCCAACGGGCGGGACGGTGGGCGCCGTGCCCCCAGTGCTTTTATTTGCCTCGCTCTTGCCCTTGCTTCCCTTCGCCGCCAGGTCCGCGGGGGTCGGTCCAGGTTGGTCCTTAATCTAACGTCAGGACGAGTACTTAGGAGAGAGGCAACTCACGCCCATTGTTGACAAAGATCGTTTGCTCTGCTAGACAGATAGCGACGAGAGAGACGGATAGATGATTGAACAGAGAATAGAGGGGGAGGTTGATAAAGAGACGACGATGATGAGGGAGGGTGGATAAAGAGATGATGATGAGGAGGAGGAGGGAAGGTAGAAAACGAATGCAGATGTGGGAGGAGGGAAGGTGGATAAACAAACGAAGATGGGTATGGGGAGGGAAGGTGGATGGAGAGAGTACCAGTCTCGCTTTGTTTGCACACTGCCCGCTGCAAGGCAAACTCTCCACACCCCTAACCTGCGCTCACTCAGGCGCCCCCCTGCCCTGTTCTTCCTTCTGGGGTGGCGCATAGTGAGCACGGGGCCACCGATGGCGACCGGGAGCAAAAACAATCCCCTGTGCCGGCGGATACGGAAGTAAAGGGACCAGGCTGGCCAGGACGGCCTGGCGGCGTGTGGAATGGATCTGGTGGCGGCGGCGAAGGACCGAAGGACACATGTGGCTGCAGCACACACCCTTTCTGTTTTCATGTTTACTTCCTCATTCTTCGTGCTCACTGTCACACACACCAACTCCTCATATGCTCATTCTTTCAAACCCCAGCAACTTCAGAACATCATGGAAGGGAGATCAGACTCCCCTCACGAAGCGGCTGCTCAACCGTCCGAGAACATCGTCGCCGACTCTCAAATGATGGACACCGTCACCAAGTTTGCCACCAAAGCGCCCGACTACACCTTTGTGTTCCAAGTCGATCGTTCCCTCACTGATCAAGACCTCCAGCGGCTCCGTCAGGCCAGGCTCATTCTCTTCTCCCTCCGCAACAACAACGTTTGGACGCTCGTCGTAGTGCTCCCGCTGTACAAGTACACTTTCCACTACGATTGGGCGGCAACGGGGACAGACGGGATGAAGTCAAAGGTGGGTTTGACACGTCCACTGAGACCACATGCAATGTCCTAAGCTAACTCTAGGCTTGTCTACTCCTGTATCTTAGCCAGTTGGAGGACCTTCGTGCTGCTGCCGCCTCAGAGTGGACCATGATCTACTTCAATGTAAGTGGAGCATGAGTCTCAGTGCTGACAAGGCAGATCAAACACAGTGTCAACCCGACCGAAAACAGCGCAACCTTCATCCTCGACGCCATGTCAAGGCTAGCGACCTACCTCTACCCTTACGAGATTCCTCCCACCAGCCAGGAGGTATCCGAAGCTGCTCAACACGTCAAGGCATACCTCGAGGACGACACCGCTGCGAGTTGAAGCTGCGATACCTTCCACCCCTCCGCGACCTCATTCGCGACACGGTGGTTCGTGCCGAGGATCCTAAACCGACGACCAGTCGTGAGACGCGCCATCTCTCTCCCTCTTCCGACGAAGAGGGAACTGGACCCTCCAAACGCAGAACTCGACCTCGAACGGAGAAGACCGATGACAAGGGCAAGGACGAGGGCACCGGGCAGGAAAAGGGGAAGGGGAAGGGGAGGGAGACGAAGACGGAGACGGAGACGGACAAGCGGATAGGGAAGAAGCTGTCTGCGAGCGACGAGAAAGCGTACGCCCTCATACACAAAGCAGTCGTGGACAGTCAACAGAAGTATGCCATCAACCTGGCTCTCCATCAGCAATGGAATACGTTGCGGGGGAACTGTCTCAGGCTTCAAGTCGGCGCCAGCGAGGAGAGTCTTCAAGTCTGTGGGAAGGTGTGGTCGCCTCCGTGTGAGTTCATCTGTACTGGTCTAGAGCCCCGTTCTAACAACTTAGACGCTAAATACGCCCTTCCTCGCGAGATTTTGAGCCTTGCCCGCCACGCAACATGGACGCTAACTCTGCCCAAGCCCGTGCGATTCCACGCTATTATGACAGGGGACACAATCAAGTCTCGCAGCAACACTTCAACCGAGAAGAAGACATCCACAGCGCGGGAGCAGCAATGGAAGACGGCGACCACGAATGGATCCGAGGAGATGGACATTGAGGAGGAAGAGAGCCACCAGGGAGATAGCAACGCGAAGAAGAAAGCCAGCAAGCTCAGGTTCCTGTCGCTTCCAACAAAGGATGCCGAGGTGTTGGCGCTGGCGGAAGAAGTGAGGGACGCCTTGGACAAACTGTACACTGGTTTGCCTCAGCATGCCCGCGAGCTGTGTAAGGTGTACAATGAGTTGAAGAACCTCGAAAATAAGAACCATCTGCGCAAGGAGCTCTCCTTCCTTCGTAGCACAGTGAAGAAGGGGCTCCTTTTCCTTGAAGAATACAATCATTGGGTTTAGGGCCGCATCGTAGTGTATTGTAGTGTAGTCGGTTAGTAGCGTATATAGTGATGTAAAAGATGCAACAGGTCCTTGGGTGCCTGGATCAAGACGACTCAGCGACTCTGCTTGCTACTGCCAGTGAACTGTTCTAACAACGCGGGTGTACATAAACGTCGACACTATTGAGCAGTGAGGGTTTAGGTATGTCTCAACACTGTCTCTAAAATGGCAGACAGGAGGATTGGCACTACCTTACTTGTTGGGGAGGTTCGTGCAGTGTTGAGAGCTCTGGCAAGCCAGCCGAATCTCTCGCGCACAGGCAGCACGGTCCTCACGCTTCTCCGCTCCTACTGAGTTGCAAAGTATTTTGGGAATGCTGTCAAGGTTGTATTTTGTGGCCGGCCACTCATTCCAGCCCCGGCCTGTGTCGAACCGGAACACCCGGTGGCCCGTCTCCTCATTGTCCATCTGGTGGCACACTATGGGTCAACGAGTTGACACTGTCAGAACCTTAGAGCCGTACTTACAGTAGAGAGTCACTGGGAACTCCAGCCTGTCGTTCGTGTATTTGCCAAGAAAGGTCATACTGTGGCCGCATCCATCGTTGCGACCGTTGGGATTTGTCCAATAAGGAGCGGCCGAAATCATTCCGAAAGTCGAGAAAAGAGTACAGGCGAGAGCGAGCTTCATGGCGCTTGCTGATTGATTGGTTCCTAAATGAACAAGACGAGGGAGTGGAGTGTAGGTAGGCGTGCCGATTGCGTTTGAGGCGGGATGGTCCTCCTTGCTTCTCACAACAGTTGCTTATATACCCTTCTGTGCTACGCCACTGCGCTTCCCACAGCACGTTACGGTCCGCTCATCGATATCCATAGGTGCGGGTACACAGATGCATCAGTCCAAGCTGGATCTCCGTCTTGCGATGCGGAATGAACGCTAATTCCTTCCTCCGAATTACAGCTCCTTCGCTATGTGTCCCAGAACGTTCGGCGCGAATGGAAAGATCGATGTACATACATGCCAGAGAGTGGCGGAGATCAATACGCGTTCATTTTGAGAATCGTAGCGAAGCTCCGAGCTGGCACTGGCCCGCGGCGTGGCAGTGAAGTAAGTCGGCGAATGCTCGCGGACTGGATTCCCGAGATCCAGCGAAGACATTTGAGATCTGCAGATCAGTGTGGAATCATGTCACGTGCAACTCTAGCATTCCACAACTTCAGAGATATGGTTTCGTCCTATGCACCACATTCCGCCCCCGCAGATCGTCGCACTGCTTCGCCGGAGACTTTCTCGCCGAGCGTACTGTACAGCTTCATCTGTCGCCGACATATACGCCGACATGCCATGCAGTTGCTCTCAAACGCGAACGACAACGCCAAGAAAAGGCGCCGCCGACGTCCGGTGCATCGGTGCATCGCGTGTGAGCTGTGCTCCGAGTTCCATCAGTCAGCTGGGAGCAGCCCATCGTCGGCGTCCCCTTTGGCAACGTCTCCTTCATGGAGGGTTCGGCGTTTGTGGGAGGCTTTGTATCTCCGCGCTGCTGATGGTAAGAGGTACAGCTATACCAGGCCGTGGTCTAGCGATATTCAGCGTCTAGTCATTACGGCCCCATCTCTGCGTGCCAACTGCAGAAATGTCTCTCTTAGAGTAGTCAATTCCGCCCTATGAGTCGATATTATGTTGCCTGGTCAGTGGAAGTTTGAAAGCACGGTCAGTAATGGATAAATCTGTCTTCAAACGACTGCAACAGAAGAAGGGCGCCACTACAGGTGCATATATGTCAAAGACTACAGCTACCACGGGCGAGGGCTTGACGACGGTCCGACGAAGTACGAATCGAGTACCGAGTACGGGTCGAGTGGGAGTCGTGCAAGGCGCTTACTTCTCGAAGACGTAAGTAAGACCGCACTTGCCGCACGACTGGCGGTCGGCGTGCTGGGCCATGAAGACACCGGCACCGCAGGTGGCCGAGGGGCACTCGCGGCGGAGGCGCTGGATCTTGCCGTCCGAGCCGACCTTGAAGTACTTAAGCACTGCCATCTTCACCTTTTTCTGTAAGGGCGTTAGCAAGAGCTCTATGTGGATGGTTGTGACGATAAAACGAGTGGTTGTTGACTTGACATTGTGAAAAGGTGGTTGAAAAGTGGTGCGGTGGAGGTGAGGTGAATTTGAAACCGAGTGTGGCACTTTCCAAAATTGGAAAATCCGTGGCGGATTTTCGCCACCTCCACCCATTTTCACCCACCACCACCCAAAAACCACTTTTCCGACCACCTCTCCAAGTCACCAAACCACCGTTCGTCGCCATCAAACCTGTTCTCTTCGCTGATACGAACGCGCTTGTGCTTAATCTTCTTGGGCGTAGTGTAGACCTTCTTTTTCCTCTTCTTGGCCATACCACCACGAAGGCGGAGGACGAGGTGGAGGGTCGACTCCTTCTGGATGTTGTAGTCCGAGAGGGTGCGGCCGTCCTCGAGCTGCTTGCCGGCGAAGATGAGGCGCTGCTGGTCGGGGGGGATGCCCTCCTTGTCCTGGATCTTGGCCTTGACGTTGTCGATCGTGTCCGAGGACTCGACCTCGAGGGTGATGGTCTTGCCCGTGAGGGTCTTGACGAAAATCTGCATGGCCTAAACGTTAGTAAGCGGTGGGGGCAGTGGGGGTCGCGGAGTCGGCGATCGCAATGTCGGGGCGGTGTCGGACTCGTAGACTCGGGGTGCAGATACTCACGATGAGCTAACTGACCAAACTGTGGTGTCCTTGCTAGCTTGAGGAAAAAGAACAAGAGGAATGCAGATGGGAGTTAAGAACCGCCGGTGGGAGTGGGAGTGTGCGAGGGGGAGTGTGGGGAGTGAGGGGTGGGGACCGTCTTGCAACCACGGACGGGGACAGTTTCGAGGACAAAAAAAATTGATAAGCAGTTTGGATTTTTACACGTCAATTCTGTTCCGGGATCAAAAATCCTTCAAGTCAATTTATTCATTCCTCCCTGTAAATCGTCTATTTGGTTCTGGATGTCACCTTCGGCTCTGCAGGCTGGATCGGCTGGAAGGCAGGATCGTCGACGGTGGTCTCTGCTGCAGCCGTTGTGGCGGGCTCTGCAGCACCAAAGTCAAGAACCTCTAGACAGAACCAACGCCTTCTAAGTCGTCCAGAACTCTCTGCTACAACCTAACTGTGCTCCGACTTCAAACCAGAAACTGCAACCATTGTTGTATGCAAATTGGATAGCATCTCATGTAGTAATGTTGATTGGATGTGATTGTGTTATGCTGTGGGGTGCTGGGAGGTGATATACACACACTTGTCCGTAGACTCGTCTAGTACGGCGATCTCGGTCTACATACAAGTACAGGGCCACATTGTTCGAACCAGAGAGAAAAGAAAAATGGGAAACAGAAAGTTACAAGTTACACAGTAACTCGGCACTCGCTCCGCTTAGACGCGCTTGATGCGGGCGGCAGCGACACCCTGGGCGAGGTCGCGCTTGAGGTCGCGAATGTCCTCGACACCGACCGAGAGACGGATGAGCTCGTCGTCAATGCCGAGGATCTTGCGGTCGGCCTCGGAGACCGAGGCGTGGGTCATGAGCGAGGGGAGCTCAGCGAGCGACTCGACGCCACCGAGCGACTCGGCGAGGGTGAAGAGCTTGAGCGAGGCGAGGAACTTGGACGAGACCTGCGCGGCAGGGGTGCCGGGCGAGAGCTGCTGGGTGTCGAGGCGGAACGAGACCATGCCGCCGTAGGGGAAGCCACCGTCGACAGAGTAGCCCGACTCGACAATGTTCTCCTTGGCGTTGGGCGAGAGTTGGCGCCAGGCAAGGTTGCGGACGGCCGAGCGACCCTCGCCCTCGAGACCGGGGTACATGACGTGCTTGACCCACGGCTGGCGCTCGAGCCAGCGAGCGATGGTGAGGGCGTTGGTGCCGTGGCGCTCCATGCGGAGGCCAAGCGTCTTGGCACCACGCTGGGCGAGCCAGGCGTCGTGCGAGCCGGGGACGGCACCGCCCGCGTTCTGGTAGAAGCGGAGCTTGGCGAGGAGGTCCTCACGGTTCGAGACGAGGACACCCATGATGACGTCAGAGTGGCCGTTGAGGTACTTTGTGACCGAGTGGGTGACAATATCGGCACCCTGGCGGAGGGGCTGCTGGTAGTAGGGCGACATGAAGGTGTTGTCGACGACAACAACGGCGTTGTGGCGCTTGGCGACGCGGACAACAAGGGCAATGTCGATCATCGAGAGGGTGGGGTTGGTGGGGGTCTCGACCCAGACGAGCTTGGTGCGCTCGTTGAAGACGGCCTCGAGGTCGGCCTCGATCTTGGCCTCGTCGGCGACGACAACGCCATCGGGGATCGAGATGTGGGCAAACGAGGTGTCAATGCCCTGCGTCGAGGCGACCTTGGTAAAGTAGCGGTAGGTGCCGCCGTAGACGTCGCCGACCGAGACAATGTGGCCGCCGGTGGGGACGAGCGACGAGACAATCGCCTGGGTCACGGCCGAGCCCGACGCAAAGGCAAGCGCCGGGGGGAGCTTGTCCTCGGAGGCGGAGATGTGGCCGAGCTCAGTGGGGAGCTCGAGCGACGCGACGAGCGACTCGAAGGCGAGGCGGTTGGGGTTGAGCGAGCGGGTGTACTCGAAGCCCTGGGTGTTAGGATCAAAAATTAAGAAGCAGGGATCAAGGGTGAAGTGGAGGGGGCTCGATACGAGCAGCAATGTACGCCCTGCAGGCGCGTCCATGTGAAAATGCAAGCAATGGTGTGCTCGCGTCGTGCATGTTCCATCCGTGCTCGCCCCAGTGCACACGTGTGGACCGACGTCGCCGGTCAGCTGGACACTGCTCGCTACGCGGTGGGCAGCACGCGCGCGGATGCGTGGCGGCGAGGTGACGCGGTGACGAGGGTGGTGTCACGGTCAAGCCGTGGTGGGACCGGGAGGACCTAAATGACTCGGTTGTCCCGCCCGTATCCGGCCAAAGCCGCCACAACAACAAAAAAGATTCAAGACAACAAGTCGCGAATCCCCAAAGAATGCAGAGGATGCACTCGGAATCCGAATCCATGAGCGCCAATTCTGCGCCATGATCACCACGTTGTCTGCGCGACGGCGCGCAGCAGGTGACACAGTGGGACACCTAG
>Ga0160505_101273_pt1 | contig 12227 bp, 7 predicted proteins | sample DIDeMG_FD_108225 | JGI IMG/M metagenome (GOLD analysis project Ga0160505, IMG submission 108225) | Enriched chicken feces microbial communities from UW Madison campus, WI, USA - DID2874_E49_Stillage MG | ecosystem: Host-associated > Birds > Digestive system > Large intestine > Fecal ...
AAAAAAAAAAAAAAAATAAAAAAACAACAAAAAAAAAAAAAAAAAAAAAAAAAAAAAAAAAAAAAAAAGATAATGGTTATGATTTTCACCACCACCACAAACCTTTCATGACTACGACCATGACCTTATAAAAGAGCTCTGTTTCAACAGTAGCATTGTATCTTGTTGCGTTGTTGAAAAAACTGTCGATATTTGCATTGTACCTGTACAAATAAAATAAATAACCTTTGATGATATGAGTGACCCAACAGTTTTCTCAGATATAGACTAGGATCAGTTATAGCATTACTAACAATAATAGAAGTAGTAGTAACAAAAATAACAGAAGTAAAGAAGTAACAGAAGTAGTATTATCAGTATTATCAGTATTACCAGTATTACCACTAGTAGTGGTATTAGTATTAGTAGTAGTAGTAGACATTGGTTTTTCCCTTTTAAATTTTCTTTTTGCCTTCTGTTTTTATTTTATTTTTTTTTCTTTCTGTTTTTTCTGTTTACAATGCAAAATTTAAATCTCTTTTCTGATTCTTTTTTTTTCCTTTGCTCCCCTTTCCACCCACTTTCTGTATCAATCATAGCGGCCCATTGGTGAATCTGACAACCCATTCTGCTTAAACCAACAGGATAGCATTTATCTTTGTATACCATTCTAGCAGGGCATCGCCTCTTACTATCATATTTCCTCTCTCACGAAAACAATGGAAGGCGAAGGCTTGGCTCAGGTATCAGCTGCTCTAGATGTCGTTTACAATGCATCATCATCCAATCAAGCTCGTAGCGAAGCTAGTGCAGTATGTTCACCGTAAATTCTAGTTTTTTTTTCTCTCTTCTTCATACATGCTAAATTCTAACTTATTTTTTTAGTTTTTAGAGACAGTCAAGTACAAACAGGATGCTCCCTACTGGGGATGGCAGCTTGCGCATCCATCTCACGGGAATAACGCTGTTGTTCGACATTTTGGCTTGCTACTGTTACAACATTCAATTCAGTACAACTTTATCAATTACGATAACAACCAGAAGCTGGCAATCAAGAACTGGATTGTCGATCTGGGAACCTCTGTCCAACCCAGTGATCCCCACTATCTTAAGGAGAAAATCGCTATTCTTTGGGTAGCTGTGGCAAAGCGAATCTGGGGTCTCGAGTTAGACAGAGCCGCTGCGGCAACCAACTCTTCGTCAAAATCTCCTGTTGCGAATAAATCGAGCCTCTTCAATGGCAGCAACAATAACAATAATAAGCATAGTGAGGAGCTTGATGATGATGATAGCAACTCAGGCAACTTTGACTCTGACGGATGGATTAACATGGACGAACTGCTGGTACGAATGTGGGAATCTAACCCCACGACGCGTGAATTATCTTTGGGTGTTTGGCGCACTCTTTTCGAAGACTTGTACATATTAGACGATCCCGTCGCTGACAAACGTGCCTCTTCTCTCAGCGCGCAGTGCATCGAAGTTGTCACAGCGGAACCCATTCTTAACGTCATGTACGAGGTGCCATTAAAGTCATTGCGGAAACTCCGATTTGGCACTGAGGGATGGCTGAATCGGTGGTCATCCGTGCTTCAGGAGTGCATTGAAAGGGGATTTTCCGATCCTGAGGTCGCGAAATTTTCACTGAAACTCCTTCAAACTTTACGTACATGTCTCTACTGGATCTTTCCTCTGGCCATCCGTGAGGCTAATCTTCTACAACGCCTGAGCATAGCGTTATCATGCGATAATGTTGACATCAAGATCCTGGCTGCCGACTGCTTACACGTTCTTTTTACGCGTACTTTTAGCAATGACGCCGATTTTCAAGCTATCATTGGCGCAGTTTTTTTGCCTGATGGCATGCGAACTCTGGCTCAAGTATACACCTCCATTTCAATTGACATCGACCACTTTGACGACAAGCTCTACATTCTTTCAAAGAAGATGGTCGAAATGATTGTCGGCCTAGGAGAATATTTGAACCTTTCCAAGAATCGTTTACCAGCGGAGACCGATCTCGGTCAATACCTTTCTCTTGTGCTGGAAACCACTAGACACCATTCTTTAGTTATTTCCGGTATGTCTTTACAGTTTTGGTGCTCAGTATTACGCGTTGAAAAACTCAACGGCAAAGAACAGATTGAAAAGCTGTTACCGCAACTGCTTGAGCTTGCTGCTGAGCGATGCATCAAATTTGAAGATGTAAGTGAAGAGCATGTTTCGAGACAATTTTTAAACATGGATTTTGATACCGCTCCTGACACTCAAGTGTTTTTGGGAAATTACCGACGATTCATGGAGGATATCGTAAGATTAATTGTCTGCCGTCTCCCCGCTGACTCAATGGCTTATCTCGAGAATCGAATGGACTTGTTCTTTTCTTCTGAACTTGGCTGGCAGAGCTTGAATTCGCCTAAACTTGAATACGCTGGCAATCCCGCGTACTTTCTGGCATACTCACAGTTTATCCTTGTTGAGGCAGCCCTGAGAGGTGTGTCTCGTTGGAAGATCTGGTACAATGAACCCGACAAGCCGCAGGTACTTCAAAAACTTTCAATCATTATTGAGAGATGGTGTGAAAGGCTTATCGCCATGTCGTTGCATGACCCTCTTCTTCTCAGAAAACACGTACAAACTTTAGTTCAGTTTGCGCCGTTATTACGCGATGTTACTCAGCTCATGTTTAGAGTGTTGGAGAAAGTTCTTACTGCTTGCACTTTTGATTATCCTCCTGACGCAACCGATGATGAGCGGGAGGTGATTAGAGATCTTAGAACCAGCTGTGGTACCGAACTCAACAGATTAGCATATATGATGCCTGAAAGTCTTATGCAGATTTATGATGACCTGGAGCGCGTAATTGGTGAAACGTTTGCTTCTAACAAACTAAGTGATCATGAAGCCGTCGCTTTCAAGTCGTTTCTTCTTGTGGTTTCGCAGCGATCAAACATCAACAACAAACCAGAAAAGTTTGCCAAGATTGTTGATCCTGTTCTTCAGTCCTGGACTGATGAGGGTACGATGAAGGGTTTAATGGACCTTCCTTGGTTCATGGAACGAGTCGGTATTGTTGCTATTGCTGACTACTTTCGCTCCAGAGGCGTTACTGCCGACACCGATCTGCTAAAAGCTGAAATGGATCAGGTTGGTAAAGATCTAAAAAGCGAGCTTAAAAGCAAATGGTCTGCTCTGTTCCCTATTAGAGCTACACGCATCTTTATTCAGTACACGATCGAGAAACTAGACCATAACTCCCAGGAATACAAAGATTTGTTAGCGCTCTGGAAACCTCGCATTCAACCCATTCTTCCTCACATTCTCCAGCTAGTTGCTCAGATTGAGGCCTACCATAACCCTGCAAATTGGACGTCGCTGCCTGCGGAGGTTCAGAGCTTTGTCAAGTATAGCTGCATGGAACGGTTTTGGCAAGTTGGTGTGTCAACGCAAACCCGGGATCAGTTTGTTGATGAGAACGTTCGTGCTATGCATACTTTGAGAGATTTTGCAGATTCCGTCGGCCATATCATTAGGTACACAAGAGAATATGCATTTTTGACTCTTGGCTCTATTAGCCAACTGGAAGAAACTATGTATGAGATTCCTGGTATGGCCACCAACTTGTGGATGGCGCTGGCTGGTGATTCTGCTGGCATCACGTCTCACTCTTGGAGACATATGATTTCACTTGTTTTACGAAACGTCATTAAGAACTGTCCTGTCTATTTGATGCCCAGTTTTTTGAAGGAGTTTTTGCCACCATTACTCTCCAAGCTTGATCAAGTGTTGCTCGAAAAGTGGGAAAAGGTTATGCAGAACGGTACAGTGCTTGTTGGCGATGAGGACGATGCATCACTTTCTGAAGAAATGATGGAAGAACATCTCTTACGCCAGCTGACTGCCATTGTCGCCAGGCTGTTGATTGATCTTGTCGGCCAACTTGGTGGTAAGGCCCAGCCTGAGAGCTCAGATCCTAACAACCCACAAGAAGTTATCAGAAAGACAGTATTAAACAACAAGGAGATCCTGGCTCCATTTTTGACTATCTGCACCCACATCATGTCTTTTAGGGACAACCGATGCAGTTTTAATAGTTGTCTAATCATGCGAAATATTTTGTCTGATATTCTGTTAAAGGACCCAGAAGTTGATAACTTTATTTGTGAGAACGTTATCAAGACCTGCTTAGACATTTTGAATGACAAATACTTCAGTGAGGTTCACAATGAGGTTGGATATGTGCTGACTACAGTTTATACTATTCTGCGAACGCGCTACCAGCGACCCGTGCAGATTCTGTTGGACCAACTTCCCAATGTGTCTGGGCAGACAGTCTCCGAATTCGAGATCCGGTTGTCGAGTCCAAAGTCACTGCGACAGCAGCGTGGTGAGTTTTTGGAATTCTTGGCTATGGCACGCAAGTCAGATTCGGGTGATAGCTATGACATGGCCAAGCGCGAGAGCCAACAACGAAAGGCTGAGAAGCAGAATGAAAAGAAGAAGCTTTTAACAAAGAAAAAAACGGAGGATTTCATCGAGGCAGAGGAAATGGAAGCTAGCATGGTTAACCTGTTTGACGAGGGATACCAATGAAGAAAAAAAATATAAAAAAAGAAAGTATAATTTCTTGTATATATATTTGTATTTATATATACCTTTATATGTATATTTATATATACCTTTATATGTATATTAGAGATCCATTCAGTGAAAATAAAAAATAAAAAAACGCCGAATTCAACAGTTATCGAAAGTGTTTTGTAGAAATGTCCAGTCATCACTGCGCATAATGATAAAAAATATAGAACCTTACCCTATGTCAGATTTTATTTTGAAAACAAAAGCTACCTGATCAGCCTTGCGAAAGTAGCATCTATTAAATGTATCTTGTTTTCAAGCATATGCTAAACCATTGACTGACTGAGAGGTTACCTCACCCACAGATACACACGATGGCCGAAGCTGACGAACTGATAGACGAAATCTTTACCCAGTTTTTATCTGAGCCGCCGTCCCCCACTGCTGCTGCCGGTGCCGGAGGTAATAACGAAGACGATGACAACAACGACGAGAGTGACAATGCCAACAGCCCCACAATCTCCATCTCCCACCTCCCCGACATTATCACTGCGCTTGATCTTGACGCTAGCTACGGCGCTACTGCGGCGCCTACAAAGTATGCTGCAATCAAAAAGGCCCTCGATCCAGCTGCCTGCGGCCGCGTACGCCGCCAGACATTCCGTGAGATTGTGCCCTTTTTGCTTGAGGAAAGCGTTGCTGACGGGCACGAGGGCCTCAACGAGGACCCCACCGCAGCAGCAGCAGAAGCAGCTGACAACAACAACAACAGCAGCAGCATTACTTTTGATGCTACTCAAACTAGCAAGAATAGTAGAAACCGGGCATCAAGGGAATCCGTTTACAAGGATTTCTTGCTATTCACCGAGGGCCAAGATCGGCCCATTGTTTTGGCCGACTTGAAACGGGTCTCGGCTGAGCTCAAGGATAATGCCCCTGTCGAGTTACTTACAAACATGATGCAACTTAAGCCGCCTGGTGGTGGCCATGGTGACCCCCATAGTATCTCATTTAATGAATTTGAGTATATTATGAATATGGCAAAATCAATATGAAGACAAAAAAAAAATCCCATGACCCTGCGCCAGCATCACCTCGGTACTACAATCTAACTAAGATATATATATGGGTGGTTTCCATGACAATCAAATGACTATATAGACGAATTGATGATAATGAATGATAAAAGAAAAAAAAACTCCCTGAATTTGTGTGTATATACCATCAAGACACCTTCTATGTGTTGCTGATGACTGAGTGGAAAAAAAGAATATATATAAAAATTGATTGAATCCATCCTGGCCGGACCATCATCGTTCGCTGCACGATTGATTTTGGCTTGTTTGGCTGGTGTGTCGCGGCCCCTAGTTGGATAAACACGTTTAGATAATGTGCTTAGACTTGAAGTAAGCTCTAAGGTAGATGATCTGCCACACACCAAACGACAACAAGGCAAGAATGACAATAATTGAGAAAAACTTGACTCTTCTGTTGGTAGACTCATTAGTATCACGGAGACGGGTCTCACGGATCTTGAGGTATTCAAGCTCACGCTGAACCTCGTCGGTGAGTTCCTCAATGCGCTTAAGATCAGCCTCAGTGGGCTTGAGCTTCTCGGCAGCCTGCACCAAGTTCCAATCGCGTGCCTGAGTTCCGATTTCAACATTGAGTTCAATATCGCGCTTGCTGCCGTAAGGAGCACCAGCAAGAACGTTTTCAAAGCAGATATCAAAGGCAGCATCGTCATGTGCAGTGAAAGTCATGGAAATATCGCCAGCAAGGTTCTTCTTGCGACCGTGTTCATTGCCCTTATTGTCTTGGACCTGTATTTTTTTTTTAAAAAAAAATTAGTTAGTATTTATTGGTTCAGGCAGTAACACTAATTGATTTCGATAAACATACGTTGAGGTTCAAGATCTGACCGTCACCCTTAGAGCCGTCGGTCTTGACCTTGATAATGACCATCTTGCCCTTGGTAACAAAGTCTCTGATGCATCGTGGAGGAGAGCCCTTAGTCTTTGCTTCGACCGAGAACTTGAGAGCCGAGACGGCTGGCAGCAGCGCTAAAAACGCAAGTAGAAGAAAGTTGACTGTTCGCATGGCTATGTATGTGATCCAGATCGAATATGGGCTGGGATGTCGTCAAGACGAATGGGGTAGTGATGGGAGGATAAATTGAAGATGAAGAAGGCAGGAGGTAAGGAAGGGGAGTTGGATTTACTGGTACTTTTTTTTTTTTTCAAGAATGGCTTACTTTGGATTGTATATTTTTTTTTTTCGTGTTAAAATGACAAGAATTTTGTTACGTGTTCTTTGAGTTTTCCATCATGGACCTTGGGACCATTCCCTTCGTAGTAACAACAACAACTGTCATAGTGTGAAAAACTAACAAAACGAAATTTCCCCTTGAAGTTAAAATGAATTAGCTTAGTCTGCTGTACCCACGATCACCATCAACAGGTTGGTCTTTTTTTTTTTTTTTTTTTTTTTTTTTTTGTTCTTCTTGATTCGTTTTATCTCTTATTTTGAGAAGGCTAGTGTTTGTAAAAACCTCCAAATGTAATCAAGCAATTGTCAAATAGAAACAAATACATATATGTATTTTCGTATTCAGCTACCTTCTATAATCACGTTCAGAAAATATACTCGTTTAGATTATCCCTACTGTCATTATAACCACACAAACTACTAGCAGTCTAGACTGCTATCAAATATCTCGCTATATTTTATATTTCGTAAGGAATAAAGTCTTAGAGGCTGTTTTTTTTTGATTTTTTTTTGATTTTTTTCAAGAGGGAAGATCTGTTAGTTATCCTTGATGATTGTCAACCAAGAGAGGCTTTAGACAGGTTCTGACAGAAACCACAAAGTGCATGTTTTAATCAGCAGCTTCATACCATCACAACTACCCACTATTACATTACATCACTTGCTTATAGCTATAGTCAATTAATCTTTTCCAAATATATATATAATACAATGTAAGCAAAAAAAAATTAAACATCAAAAATACTCGGCAACGGGGAATTGAACCCCGGTCCCCCGCGTGCTGTTCTAAACAGAACTTGACAGGCGGAAATTCTAGCCACTAAACTATTGCCGATTTCTATATTTCAATATTTTTAGTAAATTATACAATCCAAATGAGATGATAGCATAAAAATTTCAAGAAAACTTCAATTATTAAAAAAATACTACAGAAAGCCTCAATAGAATCCTTATACCCATTCTAAAAATTGTAATTATGTTTCCCCAGTTATTGTTGTAACAAATGGATGATTTTCAGGTGCATGATGGCAAAAATGGAGATTACAATTGGAAGAAAATATTTTGATAGATATCATTTCGTTAGATAAATTTTATTTGTAACTATTTGATGTAAGGGCAATAAACTGATTTTCTATCTATCTATCGGAGTGTCAAAGTAAAAACACAAATGTGAGTATTCACATCAAATCGTTACAAACAAAATTATAAAACAAAAGGCATATAAAGAAGACATAATTTGATCCATTTATATAAGAATCAAGCCTGTGATAACTATGACAAGACAAAAGCTTTGTGAAAATTAATAACCCACAACAGAGGTCTTGGTATCAATCTAACTCATGCATCGCAAAAAAATGCCTAAATTTTAGAAACGACCTCTTCTTGGCAAGCAACGGCCAATGATTTTTTAAAGAAATCTTCTCTTATCATATCCCAGGAAATCGTAAAGGAATTAAATAGCTATAACGTAGAAAAAAGCCATCAAGTATTAGAAGAACTGAAACAAAGCATTTTTACAAGAAAACACCTTCGTCATCATTTTCTGCGTCAGGACTGACATCTGCAGCAGTTCCGTTCATCGCATGGCCATTAGGAATAGGTAGAGAAACATCAGAGGCTTCCTGTGTGGCATTGGTAGTATCTGAGGTACCTTGCCGAGATTCTGATGCTGTCGTAATTTCAGTGGGCTGGGACTCGCTGTAATTCGGATCAACCCGCTGCAGCTGATTCTGGATCAGTGAAATTTTGATGGTATTTGCTCTGATAACATCCTCATTTTCAGTAGCATACATTCTATACTCAGCACTATCCTCTGGATTTTCTTCAGCAGCTGCGGCCAGCTCGGCGTTGGTTCGTCGCAGGTGAAAGGTGGAGTTGTGAAGCCGCTCAATCTCACTGCGTAGGGTGTCTACTGGTAGGTTCTCAATTGCCCGCTGAAACGCAGTGAACCCTTCCGGGGAGAGAGGTGATGTGTTTGTGCTTGTATCTTGATTTTCAGGCATAATTAATATTGCTTGTTTATCGAGAAGTCGATTACAGTAGTAGATATCACGTTCAGTCGTAAATTCGAGTTTGCCATCAACAACATCGCGCTTGTTATTGCTTACTCCCAGATACATTAACCTTTGTCCACTCTAAAAATTTTTGTTACCCGGTGACTTCAAAAACATCACCACCAACCCCATTAAATTTCACTTGAACTTTTCACACAGATTTACCAAGTTCACCTTTATACCTCAATTTATTCAACCATTTAACCAATTCTACTGCTTGGAAAATGGCCGAAAGTTCTGATATTGAAAACAGCAAGGAGCACTTTGCCGATGAGGGCTCTGAGGAGGAAGAAGAAATCATAACCTCGAGAAAACATTACTCTGACGACGAAGAAGACGAAGAGGAGGAAGAGGAAGACGAAGGACCTGTAAGTACCAAAAGCACAATTGATTTTTAAAACTCCTTTTTTATTTTGTTTACTGGTTATTCTAACCTCTATATAGGTCCGTCGGAAAAAGCAAAGAAGAGAGGGCAGAAATCAGTTTTTGGATGTCGAAGCTTCTGTGGATGAAGATGAAGAAGACTATGATGACGATGACGATGGACTGCTAAAAGAAGACGGCTTTATCCAAGAAAACGACGAGGGGGATGAAGAAGAAGTTCAGGTACATGATGACAGACTACACAGAGAAGTCGACCGCAGAAGAGATGCTATTGTTGAACAAGACGCCGAGCAACTTGCCTCCGAATACCGCGAAAAGTACGGCCGATCAACCGCTTCGAAATACAATGGTGAGAGTGGCGCTGTGCCTCAACGTCTTTTGCTTCCCTCAGTTCAGGATCCAAACATTTGGGGTGTCCGCTGCAAACCTGGCAAGGAGAAGGAGCTTGTCAGACTTATTCTCAAGAAAAAGTTCAGTTTACAAAACACCAAAACGCCGCTGGAAATTTTTTCTGCTTTTCAGAGAGATACCTTCTCCGGCTACATTTACATTGAGGCCAGAAAGCAGACTGCAATTGCCCAGGCAATCAAAGGTTTTGCCAATGTCTACCTGCAGAATATGATTCTTGTCCCCATTAAAGAGTACCCCGACTTACTGCGCGTCAACAAATCAAAAGAACAAGAACTTACACCTGGAACTTACGTCCGGATCAAGCGTGGAAAGTATCAAGGCGATTTGGCTGTGGTTGAGAATCTACTAGAAAACGGTCTTGAAGCCAGACTAAAGATTGTTCCCCGGTTGGACTACGGTAAATCAGCAGCCCTGTTTGCGGCCAGTAATCTTGACAGTAAACGAAAGCGTCCCGCTTATAACAGCGCAAAGAACAGACCTCCTCCCCGTTTATTTTCGGAGAATGATGCTATTCAACATGACCAGCGGAACTTACAAAGACGCGGACCCAAGTCATTTTTCTACCAAAACGAAGAGTACGAAAATGGTTACCTGCTTAAAGACTACAAGCTAAGTTTCCTTATCACAGAAAACGTTCGACCTACGCTGGAGGAACTTGGTCGATTCAACAATGCTATTGAGGACGGTATTGACTTGAACGCTTTGTCAGTGACCCTTAAGCAAGATCTTGCCTCTGCTACTTTCCAAAACGGTGAACATGTCGAGATCAGTAGTGGTGAACAAGCTGGTGTTAATGGCCGTGTTATTTCTACACAAAATGAGATTGTCACTATTGCCGTCACAAGTGGTGTCCTCAAGGGTCAAAGAATGGATGTTCCTTCTGATAATTTGAGAAAAAAGTTTTCTATTGGTGACCACGTTCGTGTTGTTTCCGGTAATTACAATGGTGAGACCGGTATGGTTGTCAATGTTTCCAAGGATAACGTTATTTTACTAAGCGATTTATCTAAAAACGAAATCACTGTTTTTTCCAGAGATTTGAAGGAAGCCTCTGACACCAGTGGCGTCAATATTCTCGGCAGCTTTGAACTCCATGACCTGGTCCAGCTCAATGTACAAACCGTCGGATGCATTGTCAAGATTGAAAGAGATAGTGTTGGTGTTCTTGGACAGGATGGTCAGATCAGAAAGCTGACTCCTGCGCAAATCATTATGAAGCTCAAGGACACGCGCAACTCATTTGCAACGGACCGCAACGGTAACGAGATCAAGGTCGGCGATACCGTCAAAGAGCTGCATGGCGAAGGCCGCACTGGTGTTATTCTCCACATCTACAGATCTACTTTGTTCTTACACAATAAGGGATTACAGGAAAACCTTGGTGTTTTTGTGAGTTCCATTGGCAATGTCACGACTGTGGCTGTTAAGGGTGCTCGGGTTGATCTCCATAAGACCGAGCCTCGACAGCAACAACAGAGAGACAATAGAGGTAGCATGCGACCTCCCATGATCAGACAGGGTGGTGGCCGTGATAGAATCATTGGTAAAATTGTTACCATCGGCAGAGGCTCTCAGTACAAGGGTATGAAGGGTGTTGTCAAGGATACTACTGATTCGGAGGCCAGAGTTGAGCTGGAATCAAAAAATAAGGTCGTCACGGTGTCGAAAGAAAAACTCTTGTTTGACGACAACGGCAAAACTGTTTCTTACACCGAGTTTTCAGTACCGCGCCGGTTACAACATCTCACTCAGCCCAATGGTGGTAAAAACGGTGGCGGCAGAACGCCTTCCTGGGGCGGCCAGACCCCTGGTAACAGAACCCCCGGTTGGGGTGGACAAACTCCTGGCGGTCGCACTCCAGGTTGGGCCGGAAACAGAGGCAACGCGACGCCATCATGGGGAAATCGGCCATCGGGCGGTCGTACACCTGCTTGGAGCTCTGGCTCTAAAACTCCTGCATATGGTGACAGTGGCAGCCAGACCCCGTCGTGGAACACAGGTGGTCGTACGCCTGCCTGGAACGCTGGCGCAAGAACCCCCAGTCACGGTGGCTCTACACCTGGCAGAAGCTCTGCCTGGGACGCTGGCGCAAGAACTCCAGCCAGAACATGGGAGGGAAACACTGGACGCAGTCAGGATTATAATGACTCCAGATCACAATCTTGGTACAATGACAATCGTAGCTCTGACGCGCGCACCCCCGGTGTGCCAATGTCTGCACCCACTCCCGGCGGATACCCAGCTACGCCTGGTGCGCTCAGTGCACCTACTCCTGGCGTGTACCATAACGATGGTGGCTATGAGACTGCACCTACTCCCGGAGTGGAAGCATATGATGCGAAAACCCCCGCAGCAACTGCACCTACTCCCGGCGCTTGGGGTGAGCCTGACACTCCCAAGTACGAGCCTGACACTCCATAGGCGGCATGGTGGTAGTGGCTTACTTGAACTATTTGTTTTGTTTGTTTTCGATTGTTATCGTGGTCATGTAGTTAATTTATTTCTATTTTTTTTTTTTTTTTTTTTTTTTTTTTTTTTTTTGTGTTTTTTGTT
>Ga0160505_101274_pt1 | contig 12216 bp, 11 predicted proteins | sample DIDeMG_FD_108225 | JGI IMG/M metagenome (GOLD analysis project Ga0160505, IMG submission 108225) | Enriched chicken feces microbial communities from UW Madison campus, WI, USA - DID2874_E49_Stillage MG | ecosystem: Host-associated > Birds > Digestive system > Large intestine > Fecal ...
ATAAAATATTTAAAATATCTTAAATATATAAATTATTTATACATAATAATAAAAAAAAATATTTTAAAGAATTTTAATATGTAAAAAAAAAAAAAAAAAAAAAAAAAAAAAAAAAAAGAGAGATGGAGAAAAGATTAGTAAAAGAAAAGGAAACAACAAAGAAACAATAACAAGACAATAAGAAAAAAAGAAGGAGGAAGAAAGAGGCAAGACCTATTTCGCAGGCTTTGGTGTTCTTTAGCTCTGAGATGGCCAATAGGGTCCCCAACTTTAGTGTGGTTTGTGATTTCATTTGTGGTAGAAAATCAATGGTTCGTGTGGCACTGTTTCTCCACCTCAGATCAATACTCGTAGTCATAAAACCCCAGTCTAGGGAAAACCCCCATTCATATTGATGTTTTGTTGTGTAATATTTTGGCTTGGAACTGATAATCGGCTCTTGTAGCGACGCATCGTATTTGTTTGTTTTTTTATCAGATTCGAATGACAGCACATAAGTATGACCTAAAATTGAGTGGTTAGTTCCGATTCCGACAGTGTCTGTTCTAATTTCCACTCCGAGTGATTTTTCCCAATTCTACCTCTTCTATGGTTCTTATTCTGGTACTCTTAATCACAAGTTTGACCCAATTTTCTTTTGGTATAAGCTGGAGTTCTAGATCTAATTTCTTAACTCATTGTTCTCATTCGTCATATATTTCCCTGAAGTTAGTGGTTGCAGTAACGTTTCAGTTGTCTGCTCTTTAGATCCGTCTTACCATCAGATCTTTTTTTGGTATAGCACACATAGTTCATCCGCATATTTACCAGCTTGCCTTTCGCTCAGTAAGTCTAAGTTAGTGAGATCGGATATTCTTATCCTATAGGAGATTTTTGGTGGTGCTGACTGCTTAAGCTGGACAGTGGCCTTGTCTCCAATCACTTAAAACATCTTTTTTTGGGATACTATCATCCAATGATATTGTTTAAGGTCATTGATCTGGTGTAAAATATTGTCCTTAACCTGTTTTTGCTAATTAGTTGTGGCAGTAACCTTTACTTCTGTCTGGCTCACGTTATTGACTGTTGCTGCAACTCCTTCTTCCAGTTTTCCGTGTCCTCCTTTGTTCTTGTCAAATCTGGTTTCCATTGCCTGGATTCTATCCAACATGGGTTGCCGTGGAGCGGCAGTTATGTTTTTTAGATTCTTTGTCGCAACTATTTTGCTGATGACTCGCTCAATTATAGCAATTTTTAGAGGCTTTACTCCGCGTAAATCTCTGGGATTGATCTACTGGGTGTTATATGTCGAAGTTTTCCCTTAACACATATAGGAGAATTTGGAGCCATAAAATGTTACAACTTACTTCAATAGTCCTAAGTCATTTTTCCAACTTTAATTTATACTTTAGCATTTCCAACACAACCCTGTATTGTCTGCGTACCTCAGCTTGTTGCACCACCTTGGAACCACTATAATAAGTACAGTTCCATTGTAATAACGTGTTACTTCAATTGTTGAAGATGGGATTCTCTGGCTTTGGGTTAGTGGCCCTGGGAATTGAGTTTGGTTTGTAACAGACTGTAGCTTTTTTAAATTCAAGTTTCTATGAGCTATCATTGCTCAATGACTCAGTTGAGTCATTAGTGTCTATGCAGTATAGAAATTCTTCTTGCCTTCTATTTTATTTGTTATTTCTATTTCTTGTCAGTCCACACCATCTGCTGTTACTACCCTTAGGGTTTCTGTTATAGTCATAAATACTTATTTCGGTTCACTTAATAGAGGTCTGCCTCAGCGTAATTGTACCTCGTGAGATTCAAAACGACAAGAAATGGCTGTCACCCAGGATTTGATGGTCAGCCACAATGTTTATAGAGTCTATTTAGAATACTATTTAACATTCTTGGTTATTTATGTCGTTTCTGAATCTGTTTTTACTCTTGTTTGTATAAGTTTACGGAACAATACAAATTTTATGATTAGGTATTTCCTCCTTTTCCAATCAGTGAGCATCATACCAGAGCAAGGCCAGACTTCCCCACATCTCTCTGATGATCTCTGGTGTTACATTTGAAACAGCTCTATTCGTCTAGGCTGTTAGTAGCTACATAGTTTAATAAGTTTTTACACATATCGGCCGTACGCGGAGTCACTTTCTAAGATCAAACACACTGGTTGGGTTACTTACTGGCCGCCGTTATGCCAGTTGGTGTTGCTTTATTAACCATTTTCTGCAGTGTATGACCGAATCAGTCTTTTTCAATCCCTCGCTGTCGAATCAATTCTGTGGCGGCCACTGGTGTGATCCTTCTTCTGTCTTATCTATTGCGTTGAGTCAAACGAGTTTCCCTAAGTATCACTTCCTATGGACTATTAAAACTTGTACCAAGTAAAACTTGATACCTGATATGCACAACTAAGCCAGCCTTATCGTGAATATATTTCACTTCTTGGGTTGAGAGATAAAAAATAAAGCGCAAGAAGATTTAACCTGTGTCCAAGCTGGAAAAACTGTTAAAAACCTGGAATTGATATCTATGCCCGGCCCATGGCTCTAAATCCATTCACTTAGCGATAGTTTATACCTCTTTAAGAGCTTATTATAGGTCTAAATGCAAACTATTTCGTATGAGCAGTAGAAATGCAGGGTTCTTAAATCTAACGCTATTGGCATTTGGGAATTGCTAACGGCTTTTGTCAAATGGACCTTATAATTTTAAATAGCCAGTGGTGTGTGTGAAATATATACTCTCAATGCCTTTCCATTGCTTTAAAAGAAAGAAGTGCAAATTGCTTAAAACGAGTTCTTGAATGTTGTATGGTAAGTTAGAAAGGAAATGGCCTCCCATTAGGATATGTTTGTAACTCTATTATATTGCCAACCTCTCCACTGTTCTTGGAATCCGAAAGCATCAACAAGCTTCCAAAACAGGCAGTTGCCATTGGAGTTCTAAATTTACAGTTTCTTTTTTATTGAGTTTAAATTAAGGTCTAGAAGTATGAATAAATAATTGAATTCCATTCGATTTGAGGCGCCCGTTGAGATTGTCAAAATATTTCAACAGGGAAACTTTGCTATAAGGTGTCTTCGATACACATAGTCCCCTTATACTAGCCACATATAACACCATGTTCTATTTAGAGTTATCTCGAAACTTCATGAACATTTACTCTTCATAACAAACAGTTTATTGTTGGTGAATAAAGTCAAGTCTTGCAATAAGGAATCAGCACAGACCAATAATCACATTACGTGAAGTGAAGTATCCTTTATAGCTAAAATGTATCATAATGCTAGCTAGATTAAACATTTATAATTTGTCGCCATTGGGTACTTTATCAATTCCTCTACAGTCAAAGAAAACTGGTAAAAAATAAGCTGGGCTATGAGAAATATGTCGAGCTTTAGGTTGTGGTTGTTTTTTCAGGGCCTAATAAATAACCCATCATGTGGGCAAAGAAAATAATAAGTCGGCTCAAATGCTACAAAACAGTAAAAACTCTAAAAACCAATCGAAAAGCGGGTCCGTTCACTTTTGTTTTAGTCTTGTATTGGCAGGGCAAAAAGCAAAGTAAACAGCAAAGAACAGTAGTTGAATGCTTGACTATAGTAAGTTGAAACTGAGCAATATTCTTCTATCTGCTGCGGCCAAACTGATTTTATTTTTTAAAAAAGAAAAAGAAAAAAAAACATTTACGGTATGCATGGAACTAAAATCATTAAACAAGTTCAAATAATAATAACAATTATAATAAATGAACTGATTATCCACCTATTCAAATAACAGTATTTTATTATTACTTGTTATTAGTTTTCATATACCCGTGTGCACCAAAGAGTAGATAACGCTCTCTCTGCATAGATCGCTAGAGCAGCTTGCATCTGCCTAGCAGACAACAATTTAACTGTGCTATCGAGATATGGGTAAGATTGTCGTTTTGGCACTGCATATAGCATAATTCAGTTTTGTCGCTTGTTAATACTGAACAATAATTTATTTGAGTTGAAATTATAAAAGGAGTTACCACAAGGACTCTTTCTCAACCCCCCTTACCTTTGTACTTTTTTTCTCATGTGATTCAGACTCAAATAATAAAGCATCCATATTTCCGGCATGTCCCATCCCTCCCACAGTTTTAACCTAAGTTAATAATTAAATAGACAGAAAATAGTTTTACTTTCAGCTATTCAGAATGCACATTCAGAGATAAGAGTCAAAGAAAGCAAGAATGCAGGTTTTGGAACATGATCAATTATGACTGAAAGCAATACTCTCAGTACATGTGACTGTTTTTGGCTTTAAATGCCCCAGGTTTTCTAGTTCCATGTTCTGAGAGAAACTTGAGTAAAAAAGTAGAGCTCAATACTGAATTCTGATAAACAGAAGATATTTAACAAGCTGCACTGATCAAATAAACCTTCAGCAAAAATCATATGGTGAGGAGTCGAAAAATATTTCCCACTCTGTTATACCCCATCTTGAAATCAAAAAGTCATGAATACCAAATTCCGGAGAAACTTTTGTCAACTTATTTAAATTTTTTCACCTGCTTTTAGGTGATAACTTCCATAATATTGAGTTCCGTCGGGGAAAGTCAATGATCAAACGATGGAATTTAACTTGTTATTGGTACCAGGTTGTAGTGATTTCTGGAATATTAGGCAATGCACCGAAGCTTGACGTTATGATCTGAAGCAAAACCGTATCGTTTGTCAATGTACATAACGATATTATCGATACAGTCATAACAACAAAATAATTTATCTGGCACACATGATCACTCTATTTGTCTTGTCGACAATTATAAATACTACCCAATCCCCCATTGTTTGCACAACTTTTTCCTTCATTTTTTCTTCCTTTGTTAGCTTTTTACTCAATTGCTAGGTTTATCTATAATAACTATCATGGCTTTTTTCTCTGGATTCAATGCTCCCGGTACCCTTCAGCCTTCTGAAATCAAAAACACCGACCCTATCTGGGGTGTTACTTGTGAACAGAAGATTACGCTTGCTCGTAGAGGCGGTGCACTCCCAGGGAATGGAATTCCTATTAACTATGATCTCTACAACTCTCAAGGTGGACTCATTGCCGGTGTGCGTCAGGTCTTTCCCCAAAATACCTATAACAATCGGGCGTCTTTTTACTTCAATATTGTTGACATACATGATAACACGCTGCTCACTATTAGTCGTGATACCCGACAAGTCACAAACATCTTAATGCCAGCATATCATGGCCCCTCGTACGTACGAAATATTGGATGTTGCGTAAGACGAGAAACCGGTAAGGGAAATTCCCGAAAGCTTTTAGCATACTCAAGAGAAGCCCAGATCACGTACAACCCGGACTCTGTACCCAAAACTTTTGCACACATACGTGAAAATACCAATGGGTTTTCCGTGATATGTCGTGAGGGTTTTCTTGGTGCTGATATCGTCTTTACTCAACCCCAATTGGCCAATACCCATGATAGAACCACTATTTCGGCCACATTCAAAACCCCCCATCAAGGGTTTTTGGGACTAAAGTCATTAAAGGAGCTTGAACTGACTCCCACTCAGCGCGCAATAGTACTTGCCCAAGCTATCACTTTTGATTACGATGGTTACGGGCTTCAGTCATATACACAATCTTTGCTATTAAATCAGGCTGGCCAAGGACATCTTTCTTACCAAGATATGTTATACGTCCATTACTTAAGATACCAATCAGACCCCGAGTACCGCAAAACTGTTGATCAACATCACAATCCGCTTCATGCCATGCCGCATCAATTGGGATTTTCATTATGATAGCCAAGAGGGTGATACTCTTATTTTTCCTTAAAATTGAACATTTGAAATGAAACATTAATTATTTTTTTCATTTATTTCATTTGCTTATCATTTATTTATCTTGTTATTTATTATTTATTTTGTTATTTATTTTATTATTTATGTATTTATTCCCATTCCTTTTTTTTATATATTCATATAATCATTTCATTGAATTTAACCCATAATTTTATTTTTTAGTACATTTATTAAAACAAAAATTCAATTAAATTTCTTGATCGCAACCAGCGTTAAATAATGATCTCGAGCTAGGTATGTCCACTTTTTAGTCGTTGGTCTTGATAAAAAAAATAATTGTCCCTTTTTGGTTAGAATCACGATTTCACCTTTAGTATTGGAAAATCCCTTTGCTAATTGATTCTCATGGTTTCTGATGTTTTTTTTTTCTTTTACTTCCTTTTTGACCATATCATGGTACCCTTTTGTTTTCCTTTTTTTTTTCAACGGGGGGTCACGCTGACAAGTGGTAGTTGTATATGTAGCGCACGGCTGGTGCTATGGTGCTTTACTCTTTTATGTTCTTTCTCATGCCCTTTCTTTTTCGGAAGGTTATGTACTTTGGTAGCAACATGCTCTAAGCTTTATTACCATTGCTGTAGACAGTATTATCGTCAGCTAGCTCTATCCAGCCACAGTGGACCTTGAGATGTTCAAAAAGCTCGGTGGGTGGGTAGGGCGCATACACCTCTGCGGACTGCACCGTTTTCCCATTTATTTTAACAGCTGCGAAATCAATCTTGCTCGCGCGTAGCATCAATGGCGGTACGGCAGTGCCATACCTTTGAAGCTGGCGGCTGTTAGCACGTGTGAGCATAGTAACATGGTTTTTTTTCATGATCGTCGCCATAGCAATTTTTCAACCCCCTGCTGTTAGTATCACTGAGTTTGGCATCATTGCTGGATATGATTCCCGTAGTTTCAGTGTTACGACGGAGTGCCCATTGTTTTGCCTTCATACGTCCAACACGCCTAGGGCGATGTCGTAGAAGTGCAAGGTTAGCAACCACCACGCCACGCGGCAAATCCGCAATGTAGCGGTCACTAGAACCATTGGCAGGGGTATCAGGGCCAGTAGTCAAACTAGACAAAAACTGGCGTTCGGCGTATGGCACCACCCTATACCACATCAGTATACTGCCTAGATCACTGCACTTGCCACAGCTGCTGCTACTGTTGCTGGGGGCCCGTTGGCACTGGGCAGCACCTTCAACATAAACACAGGCAAAGCCGAGTGACGAGGTGCAAAAGACACGCGTGCGTGTGGCATGCATCTGGCTAACACCGTAGGGTCGCGGGGCCCAGCCTTTCGTGGATCCCTGCACAGGTCGCTCCTCCCACTGCCCGTGGTCAAAACCCATTTGCGCGTGCCAGCGCACTGAGTGCACTGCGTGGTGCGTTTCCCATGCCGCACCGCGGGGACTGCCGCCGGGCATGTCGGGGGCCCACGCGGTGCCCACATGTGTGTCGCCGCTATATGCAATCTGTGTGATACCAAGACGCTGAAGCGCCGCCACACGGGAATGCTGGACACACAGCGCGTCCAGCTCAGTGCACAGGAGTCGCGCTTATAGCCGTGCGCTGGCAACAATCTCGACCCGCTGCTGTAAGCTGGCAGTAACAGCCTTGTGTGGATATGCAGTTGAACCGGGGCGTTCTGTCATCTTGGTGTATATTGATTCCAGGCCACAAAGGTGGTATTTGATGATAGCCCATTTGGAATGAAATTTCAATGCATTGGTGAGATAAGTTCCTTCGTCGGTAGGGTTTCCCAACAAGAAAGAATGGAAGCATCTAGGGGGAAATGCTGGGCCAACCTGCTCCATGCACTCTGGTCGATTGGCTCTATTGACACTCGCAAGCTTGAGTTCATAGGCCTGTGTAGTTTTAGCTACCGGGTCTATGAGCAGCAACCAGGCCACAAACCTAGCCAACGCGTGGGCCACAATTTCTACTAGTTTATTAGTAGCCATACCAGAGGATTCTAGCACGCGAAACTTAGCAAGCTCAATATCAGGCCAGCCTACACTGTTTTCTTGACTAAACTTACCCACACGGAGACGCTCTGGTGGCAGCGGTAGCTGTTGCGAAGAGCCAGCAATACTACTGTTAGTTCCCAGGCACATTAACCCATGGTATGCTTCTGGGGTGGGAAAACCGTGTGCACGACTCGTCGTGTAGCACTGACTCACACGTAGTTGGTTAATCATGGTAATTATTGTTTTATCAGCACTGGTGCTGACATTGTCTCGCGGGAATGAGTAGATATTCAGCTCTGCCGTTTTTCTCCCATTTTTCATCGCAATAGGTAGTAGCGGGGTCATTATGACAGCTACTTTTTTCAAATAGGGAGTCAACTGGCATTGCACTACTGCTGCTACAGCTAGTTTTTCTACTTGCACTTTTTACCGAAGTTTTTGCCGGAGTCTTGCAGCGCCGTGTTTGCAATACAAAAAAAAAATCGAATACCTTCACTTTTAGGTACAGCCATTGACTCTCTCAAAAAGAAAGCACTTTTTCCACCCATAAGTAAAGGATTGCATATTCTTAAATTCAATTGCATATTCTGGAATGCACTAGTGGTATATTTTCAACGTCCAAAGTCAAACGGTTTCATGGGCAGTAGTTTCTTGTAGTTTATTTTCTTTACATCTTGCAGAATTTTCTCCTTTTGGTTCAGCTCAATATCGAGTTTTTTTAACTGGGTTTTGACAATACTTTCAATCAGATTAGCGGTAAGACGTTTATCGCGCTTTGGGCATCTCACAGCGGTAACGGGGTCGGGGGTATCGACGGTCGTGTTGTAAAGAATTACCAGTGCCGTTTGAACCTTTTGAGTTTTAAATAAATGGAGACCAATTTCACCCGTTTCCTCTACTACTGTTTCTGCCGGGTGTGACTTAGATATATGAGCAATTTGCATGACCTCGATCAGCACATGTGCCGTTTGGGTCTGGAAGTTCTCTGTAGCCAGACACGGAGTGGTTGTGATGCGTAGGTAGACACCCTGTTTTTGGTTGTTGCTCAACGTTGCCATGTGGTAGTATAGCTGCATCATGTGAGGGGCTGCATCAGTGTCGCTTGGAAAAAGTGCATGGTTCTTTGTCCCCTGGTATGCCGTCAGAATCAAATGCTTTAAAACCTGGACGTCCATCCCGTCCAGCACAATGTCGCTTTTACGCACTGGTCAGCTAGATTGTTCGAGGGTTATATGTGACCTTCTTTCTTACTGGTTTGGCAGGTCTAGTTGGCTTACTCAAGAAAAGGGCATCCGTTGGTACTGATAAATATATACATTTGCTATATGGTGTTTCGTCACTTTTTTTTCAAACGTATAGCAGCAAGTTAAAGGTGCATAAACACTGCCCTAGAATGATTTTTCGAAGTCAGAAAGAACAAAGTTTCCCCTTTGTCACGGGATTGATATGCATGTTGCCAACCTCTCCACAATTCTTAAAATTCAGGAACACTAAGGCACAGATTTCCCAAACGAGCACGCGCCGTTACACTATCACTTATACAGGTGGTTGTGTTTTTTCCGGAAATAACTGCTCCCGTCGGCAACCCTGAGACTTTTTTGACAACTTCTTTTATACGTTGTTCATGTTTGGGTACTTTCTTCAGGCTTTGGATCTTCAAGAGTCTAAATATGACTGAGTCGTGATTCGACTCTCAACACGAGGCCTTCTTAGAGTTCTTGCTACAAACCTCCCTTTATTTTCTTTTTTGTTTTATTTGGTAATAATATTATTTATTGTTATTTATCTTTCTTTGTGTGTGACTCAGCCTGACACGCTCACAGACACAGGTGCAGCCGCATGCGAATCATCGCAGGAGATATCTATATAACGTTAAGTCTCTGCAAGGGAATAGCGGTATCTCAACGATTTATAGCGATCCTTATCATAGCTGGCGGACTATCTTTTAAGTGCCAGTTGCAGTCAATTGCAATATTATCTATGTTTGTAGCGACTGCATATGGAAAAAATAATTGTAAATAAAGTGTCACTTGACAATTAGCGAGGATTCATCAGCGTTAGCACGTCTAATAAGATCACCAAACACGTCAAGGTCAGTGTCAAACTGACCTGCTTTTTTTTTTTTTTGATACATTTTTCAATGTTCTGGTCAAAGCCATCATCGAGGCTGTAATCTCTCCACCAACTATAAATATTTGTGCTTTTCCCTTTTGATTTTTTTTTCTTCTCTTTTCTTTATCATCACTTCATCTTCCAAATCTTTATATCCTCTGCATTACCATTCATCATGTCTGCTCATTTTTATCCTTCACAGGGCACCAGCTCTAATACCATTGGCGACAATGATTTCGTCTCCGGCCTTTTACGCCGAAACAATCTTTTTCTTTTTAAGGAACCCTATTTAGGTAGTCCCCAGCCTGCGAGATATGTTATTAGCAGCCCCGATAACCAGGTCCTTGGTTATTTCGTTCCTGATTACTCTAATAGAAGGAGCAATGGCATGACGCCTAGCTGCTATCAGTTGCAAGACACTCTTGGTCGCCTGCTTCTTGTTATCAACACGCACATGTCTGGCACTACATTTGTTACCATTCCTAGCCACGACCACACTGGCAATATGCGGTATCTGGGCTGCACTGTATCTGATTCTAACCGCTATGAACTGAAGGCCTTTTTGCCTACCTCAGGTTGCGCTCTTGAAACATTTGCCTACGTTCGAAGTAGCCGTGATCAGCTGCAGTTTGTTGATCCCCACGGCCGCACCGGTGCCCGCGTGACTGCCATGCCCTATCAAACCTCAAATGCATATGGCCAGATGGTTAACGACCAGCGTAAAACCATTCCCAACAGCTATCAAATTGTTATGGCCACTTCTAATATCAAGAGTGGTCGGGATGGTCGCATGACTGCTAGCGACTTTGTCATGGGCATTACCCAGCGCGCCATTATGCTTGCGCAAATCCTCAGCATGGATCTAGACGGGTTCGTTCTGCAAAGCAAGTCACGCCAATCGGGTCGCTCGGGGTTGCTGAATCCTAATGAAGCGGTCGCGCACAGCGTTCCAATGTACCACTCCCTTCCCCTAGGCCAAGTCGACCCTTCGAAGCCTATGAACGGGGGTTTGCCTTACCCCGATGTGCATATAGCCCCCCGGGAACCCTACGGACTTTATCAACAACAAGGTTTGTACAATAACTTCCCTGTCTACATTGACGGCATGCTGCACTATGTTCACGGATCTTCTCCCTAATTATCATAGGTCAACTCACAAGATGATGCCTTAAAAACTCACATTTTCATTATTGTGGATGACTGATTTTTTCACTCATCAATCTTTTTTTTCCTGAGATTTTTATTTATTTGCCAGACATACAATTGGACATTTTCTCCTAGTCTCGCGTCTGCCTTTGTTGTGCCAGTTATTTATTTATTTACTTTTCTTTTTTTCATCATTTATTGACATATTTATTTCACTTATTTATTTACATTATTTCTTATTCATTGCCTATTTAGTTTATATACGTTATTATATCCAAATGCTTATTTTTTTTTTAAAAAAAAAAGAAAAAGAAACTTGTTTCTGCACACCCCCCATAATTTTGTTTCCATGCAGCCAACCTGATTGGCTTTGGTGATTGTACATTTTGTTGTAAAGCGAAAAATGTTATTTTGGTACGGTAAACCAGTCAGTTTATCTATGTAAATCCTTGTCATGGTCTTGGCTGATGATGTAAACCTTTTTTTTTCTTTTTTATGGTAGAAATCTAGATTTCAGTATTTAATTAGACGCTGCCAGTTTAAAGATTCTTTTTTTTGCTGGCGCAAGTTATTTGGAATTTGTTTACACTCTGCAAAGTCAACCAACCTTGTGGGCGGGATAATTCAAACATGGCATACATGCCAAATAAGACCCTGCAAAGAGTGAGATGGTATATATATGAATAGAAATTCTGGTTTATTGTTTCTAGAAACTGAACTGGGGGAGAGGTTTTCAAATATGTGCTTTAACCAGACTTTTAACAGTGTATTTTATATGATATCAATTGGTATTCAAGAATGAAGACCTGTTGGTATGTGAATTTATCCAAGATAATGAAAATTTGCCAAAGCTATCAATACATGCGAGATTGCATTAGCTCATCTTGATGACTGAACATAAGATGACTATATAACCGTTAAATTTTATTATATACATACATATCAACTGAAACATGAAAAGAAACAATAAATGATTGATGAATAATGTTACCAGCTTGTACTTTTAGTCAATAAAATATATATTTTTTATCTTGATATTTAAAAAAAGAAAAAAAAAAAAAAAAAAAAAAAAAAACCCAAATTTTTAAAAAAAAAAAAATAAAAAAAAAAAAATTTAAAAAATATTCTTGTTTTAATTATATATTAATTTATTTGTTCAT
>Ga0160505_101276_pt1 | contig 12195 bp, 10 predicted proteins | sample DIDeMG_FD_108225 | JGI IMG/M metagenome (GOLD analysis project Ga0160505, IMG submission 108225) | Enriched chicken feces microbial communities from UW Madison campus, WI, USA - DID2874_E49_Stillage MG | ecosystem: Host-associated > Birds > Digestive system > Large intestine > Fecal ...
CCCAGGACATCTGGAAGACGGACCTTGATCAAGGTCTCCAATGCCTTGATCCGCTTGTCCTTTTCTTCCAGCGCCGTGAGCAGATCCGTGAGAAAGCTGCGGATCAGCACTCGATCCCTCCGAGTTCTAGAACAGGGCAACGTACTTTGGATGGGAGCGGTCTGTGATCTTTACATCATAAACACACTCAATGTTGCGCTTCTCGCACATGCCGCACGCAGGGCGCTTCTTGTCGCACTGAGATGGGTCAGCTTGCTGTTCGCCGCTGGTGATTTCGACGACCTATTGTCCAGTTTGCTCGCTGCACTTTCGTGTGCGCTCACAATGCTCACCTTGCGCTTGCGTTGCTGGCATGCATGGCATGCCTGCGGCTTGGAGACATTGGCTTGGCTGGCGAGTCGCAGGTTGCCATCCTGCTTGGGTCCCAAGTTTCGGAGGATGGATTCTGGCACGGACGGCATGAGGATGAGAAAGGGAGTGAAAGCGACTTTTGGATAATGTGCAGAATCAGCCGGGTATCCCTGATGTCACTGAGTGGCCAAGTCCACCTCACCAAGCTAAGCTTGCAAGCTGTTGCTCAGCCAGGAAGCGCCAAGAGGGCCGGCCCGCGCAAGACAAGGAAAGGCTTGGGATAAGAGTGGGTATCGTTGCAATCGTGCAACTCGGGTTACGAGGTGGGTCGGTTTGAGATCACGAGATTAAAATCAAAGTTGAGAGTGGGACTCCATAACATATTTTGATTGCCGCAGTCTGCACCTGGCTGCACCAGTTCTCCCCCAGCGTCCCCCACAGGATAATGCCCGCACAAACGGCGCCCGGCGGGAGGGAGACTGAGACTTGAGGGGGGAGACGGCAGGGGGAGACAATGTGGGGACCCCGAAAAAAACAGGGAGCACTAGTCCTGGGAACATTTTGAGTGCAATTGGGATTTGTCGTCATACGAGGAGACAGCTGATGGATCAAGCCTCAGCATTCCGCACTTCTTCAAAAGTTGACCAACTTTACAAACTCCAATCGATACATCCTCCTTGACTTGATCGCTGAGCCCTCTGTATCATTTACCAGTACTTGCATCATTTCGTCGGTGGATAATGAGGCTAACTGTCGGCTCTTACGTTACGATACACTTTCGGTCAGTGGAGAGGTCAGTCATGTGCTTTCTGATACTTGCCGACTGGCCGAATCGACCCACACATCTCCGTACAAACCTCGTCTACATACTACACGCTGCCCAAACTTGCATACAATCGCCGAGGACATGGAAGATTGACTAAGGTCTCGGAGGTATCTCTTCGCCGAGGTTGGCACAGAACCTGCGACCGTACGCAACCGCTCTACATCATCCGTACTGCCACAAGCGCTAATCCCTCATATCTGACGTGTCACCGTTGGGCGGATCACACTGCGTTATGTTCCCAGGAGCTTGACAGGGAAACACTGAGAAGAGATATCAAGCCCACTAACTCGGCGTGCGCGGCATGGATCCTCGTCGCGTCGGATAACCCTACGACGCCGAGGGGATGTCTTGGTCAGCGAGTGTTCGCCTGCATCTGTTGAAGTACTTCAGGCCTACCCTTCAATTAGCCCATAGCTCTCCGAGGTGCGGCGCCGATTCAGTAACCTGATGAGAGGCCGGTCAAGGCTGATCAGGTAAGGGAGTTCGAGACTGCACAACATGGGAAGAAGGCGAAACGATCCACTTGTTAGAGTCAGTTGTCGTGCCCACGGCCACGCTGTGAGGCTTCTCGGTAGACGCAGGACATATCCTCGCGGCCAGTTGGTACCGACAAGTCACGATAAGGTTGGAGGTATAACCTTCGAATTGTCGTCTGGTATCTGCCATGCTCGTCTTCCAGGGCAAATTCCTATGCACTCAGCAGCGGCAACGGTTCGAGCACGCGTCCGAAAAGTGTTTGGTGTAGCGGTGCGTAGAAGGCTATAACGAAATACGCAGGTTGACGACTAGAAGCTCGTTTGTCGGTGAGAGGCACAAGGGTAGATCGCAAGGCTGGGCATCAGTTGGGAGTCTTGGGACAGTGTAAGTGTTATGCACACACATCAACACCATAGGCTCCATACTGAAGCCAGGTCGTTCAAGTAGCGGCCCGTTCCCACAATTCCACCCTGACCGCATGGCCTGCGCTTCGACATCCCAGTTCCATCTGAGAGCGATGAATGTTAGAACGGTGAGCACTGTGCAGCGCGTTGATGGTTTAGTAGCGGGGGAAGTTTCCATATGAGATGTTTGTTCCAAACCGTGCTTGGAAGTCGTTCGAGAAGTCGTCGTCGTTGGTCGTTACAACCTGCCGAGATGAGGGCCGATCGAGTCGGTGTTGACAGATCTCATGATGACGTCACAGTGTTTTGACTGAACGCACGCCCTGCCCGCAATGAAACGCGAAGTACCTTGCCAGGTCACGGGCGAGATTTGATCGCGAATAGTACACCGCCTTCAACGTGCTCGAGCGTACGACGACATGCAACCCACAACAGCGCCAACGACTCCTCGTGAGCTCTTAAAAGAGACGTGGAGCTCGTCATCTTTCCACATCATCTTCCCAGCTGGTGTTGAGAGCTAGCCATTCAACTCACCAATCACTATGGCTGTGAGCGACATCTTCAACTCCTTGACCTTCGCCACCTCGGCGGCCCTCCTGGGCGTGGCTGCCAAGCTGCTCCATCGCGTGGACTTCTCCGACAAGCGAGACAAGTATCTCATGGTCAGCCTTTCGTTCGTCGTCGCGTTTGCAGCGGCTACCCATCTCTGGTCGTATACCTCGTTTATCGTCCCGACATTCTTCCCGCGTGAGGCGTTCACCCGGAGGACGAGGGGACTTGCTTTGGGCGCACTCATCGCCCTTGGTCTTGGCAGCATGATCAACTTTACCATTCAATCAAGTGGTATTGCTTGGGGGCTGTGGTACGACGACTTTTACCCGAACCAACGCATGTACGAGAGCATCAAGGCAATTTTCGACGGTACGGAGCAGCCGCCGGTGAACGGACCTGGCGGAGACTGGCAAAAGAGGCGATTCATGTCGATTGTGTGGCCGGCATGGTCGCAAGCAAGGGGCGCCGCGGCAAACGAGGCCATGGATCGCGAGTAAGTATTCCTCTAAGCAGTCAACAGTACACCGACTGACTACCCTCTCAGGCTGGCATACGGCACATACGTCGTTGGTTGGCTGCTCATGCTCTTCCTGGTCATCAATCTGCTGTTCATCATCGTCCCCGCCAAGATCAGGGTCCGCAGCAAGCAGAATGGTCTCGAGATTGTCTGGGCGAGTGGCCGCATCGTGCTCCCCGAGGACGACGCCGCCGACTCGCAGGCTGCTGCACTGCGCAGCGGCGAGCACGCGTAATAGTTAGTGCCACGTATCAATCTTTATGGGTGATCTTCAACAGTAGCCCGGCCAATGAATGCAGCTGTATACGTGGATGATGCGGCGTCTCGCATGTGAGCGGCCAGGTCAAGGAAGTCAGGAGAGATGAGCTGTCCTAGGTCAGAAGAGCACGGACAATGAGAACAGGGTACGAGCGGTGCCCAATAACTGGTGATCTGACGTGGCCAATTCTAGCTCCAGCGCAACAGACTAGCTGTCAGAGCACGTCAGATGTGAGATCCCTGTCAATTCACGTGAAGCATCAAGAATAACTGTTGGCCGTGGTTCAGCCATGTCGACTACCCGTGCAGCGTGCCCACTGACACACAGCTCCCTACACCACATCCAGTCCTGCCAGTCCAGTTCCTACAACCTCACCTCGCAAACATGACCAACGCCACGATCCTCCCCAGTCCGTAGATCACAGTTCACGCCGATCCGTCGATCAGCAGCCTCTCAATAGCTCAGCTGGCAGAGCGTCGGACTGTAATGGTTATCCGAGTATCCGCAGGTCCCCTGTTCAAATCAGGGTTGGGAGAAGCTCAGCTGTAAGCGTTGCTTTTTGGATGCAGCTGGGAGAGAAAGAGGGTAGGCACAACTAGACCATGTGGGCTGGGACGACGTGTTGGATGGTTGGAGGACTGGACTCTGGATCCGAGAATGCCATAATCGATTGTCGTATGACGGAGGAGAAATTGTCCGAATAGCGGAGGACCGTTGATCGATGCTTCCACGTAGAATGCTCGTAAGCTTGATACGTACCCGTTTGAGCGCAGCTGTGCCACAGCGGGTGGACGCGGTGTCCTCCAACGGAAACAGACGTCTGCGCAGCTTTATTGCTTTATTGAAGGCAACTCGTTTCTCTGAGAGTCACGAGGCTAGGTCATGGAGCTGATTATCGGTGAAGAAAGGTCATATGCTCTACACCCACCTCGATACGGTCGGCTACATATGCAAGCTGGCCGTTTGCCTCCCATGCAATGGGCCTAGTTCACCGATCCCATGGTCTTCGGCTCCATGTCGCAGGAGAACTTGTTGATGAAGGCAATTAATGGTGAACACTGTGTATTGTAACTTTTGCAAGTCGTTGGGGTTGTTTTCATGAGAGATGTTTGTCCGAAAGCGTGCTTGCAGTCGTGCAAGCCATCGCTCGTCGTTGATCGTTGCCGTCACCGACGATCAACGATGAGCAACTTCCAATGCAACTCAGGATGACATCACATGTTGTGTCCATCTGTTGGCTGTACGCAGTCACAAATCACAAAGGAAAAGCGCCACAAACTGTACCTGGTAAACACTAAACGGCCTTCAACGTGCTCGAGCAGGTAATCAGCACTCTGCCACGTATGACAGTGAGACTGCCACGTAGGACAGTGCCAACAGATCATGTTAAGAGCTTGTAACGACGTGGCGAGTTGGTCATCGTGCTACATCATCTTAGCTAGACATTCAACCACTATGGCCGTGAGCGACATCTTCAACACCCTCACCTTCGCCACCTCTGTGTGTCTTGTGCTCATCGCGGTCCAGCTCCTTGAAGAGGTATACCTGGCCTACAGATACCCAGAGGATTTCAAAGTCAGCCTCTCGTTTGTCATCGCCTTTGCATCCGTTACCAGCCTCTACTCGTGGGCAGCATACATCGTCCCGACCTTCTACCCCCGTGGGTCTCTTCACCGGCGGACCAGGGGTTACGCTCTGGCCTTCATTGTCGTATTCGGTCTCGTCAGCATGATCAATTACACCATTCAATGGCACAAGGTTTCTGAATATCTCTCGGGTGATCTTGATCCTTACGACAAAGTGTATTCGCGCTTCAAGGCCGTTTTCGACAGCGAGGTCAAGCCACCGGAGAACTCAGCGCCTGGAGTTGACTTCCAGAAGCTGGCCCTCATGAACGTTCTGTGGCAGACAGGGATCGACGCAAAGGCGGCAAGGTGGGCCAAGTATCGCGAGCAAGTATTGCAATGGTTCCTCGCGTCCCTCAACAGCAACTGTAGCTGATTACCCACAGGCATGCATTCGTCATCTACGTGGCTGGTTGGCTGCTCTCCGCATTCTTAGTGATCGATATGTTGTTCATCATCGTCCCGGCCAAATTCGTGGCTCGGTTCATGCCAATCAGTTTCGTGGTTACCATGGCCAACGGCGACGGCCCCAGGGCTCTCCCGGAGGACGACTCCGCAGACTCACCGTTTGCGGCCCTGTTCAGCGACAAACAGGAGTAATTAAAACTTGCACCTGTGCTGAAACGCTGTTGATGTCGAACTGTAACAGGGTTAATGGATGCAGCTGCTCGTAGCAAGGTGAGGTCAGCCGGAGGTAGATCGGCCGGCCATACGTGAAGAAGGAGAGGTATCGTAGGTCAGAAAAGTGAAGGACAATGAGACCAACAACCAACGTCCCAGTATACAACACCTACATGTCCTCTCCAAAGAGACTTCCCTAGTTAACCTCAGGCAACAGCGGTGATCCACCGAGTAACGGCGACGGCAAAACAGCAGTATACAGAGGGGGGCCATCCAAATGTGGCGATTTAGAGGCTATGCTCGCCTCAGGTACCGCAGCATCTTCAAGCGGAACACCGCTCTCGTCCATCTCCCACGGCGGCCGGATGTTCCTGAGATGCACCGGGATCTCGAGGTCCCACTCGCGATACACGGACCGCATCACGTCCAGGAGGTCGGCCATCTCGCGCGGCTTGGTCGGGTCGACGGTCCACGAGTCGAAGAAGGAGACGAGCCGCAGCTCGCCGTCACGCATCATGGTGTGGTGCACGCCAATATCCCCGTGCACGACGTTGGCATCAAACAATGCCTCGTATAGCGGAATCACCCTGATGTCAGCCGCGTCCAAGAGACACACACTCACGCGGACCGGTCAACGGCCGAGTGCGAGATTGGCGTTCCGACGTCTTCGAGTAACATGATCATGATCGGTGCACGATCAGCGCCGAGATACCCCTCGAGCAGGCCGTAGAAGTGTGGAACGACAGTGCCCTGCAAACGTGCAAGCGCTCCGCAGTACAGAGTCGCCTCGTTGATGACCGTGTCGCGCACGCCTGATCGGGAGAGCATCGATTTGGAGTCGTGTACCGGGATAGTTCCCAGTTTCGCCACCTTGGCCACGACACGGACTCCCTTCGGCGCAAGCGTCGTCTGCTCGACAGTGTAGATCGCGTACGGGCCGTCGGTTCCGTAGAGCGACCCAAGCTCGAGCGAATGCCCGCTCTCAGGTCCAGAGAGGAACGAGAGCAGTGCGTCATCATCGTCCGGGTGAGTCTGGAACATGTGCGCCGTGACGCATGGTGCGCGCTCAAGGCCGTAGATGTTGACAGGAAGGGTGGCTGGCAGATCCTCCTGCACCGGCGGTTTGGGCGGACGAGGGATCTTGGACGGCTCCCCGGGGAACTCAGTCCAGTTGTCCACAGGATCATGCAGTCGACACAACGCGAGGCCGAGGAGCGCCTGTAACATGTTGAGCTCCACTGGTGTGTCAGGGCACCCGGCGCCGGTGACTGGAGAAAAGCTGATGTTCTGGACGCCAGTGCGAACTAGGAACCCTGCGCGGTTCCACGACGTGAACAGGATCGTTTGACACCTGTACGAGTGCATCATTTCCCAGATCTGGATGTCAGAGGAGCAAAGGGTTGGGGCTTCGGCTCACCTCGGTCATGAGATTGGCCCAGAACTTGGCCTGGCGGTTAGGCAGCGGGCTGTTCCAGAGGCGGACCTGCTTCGTCGCGGATGAAAGATACACTTGCAGACCATCAGGAGAAGTCACCATCCTGGCAAAGCCTTGCATCCGCGATGCGCGCTCTTCGGGCGTCAGCTGGCTGGCGAGCTTGCACACAACGAGACCGCGTGCACCGTACGTCGAGCCGCGGTTCGTAACGCAGACCGCATCGGCGATGGCCGTCCGGGACGTTGTGTTTCCCTCGAGCCCGCGGGCGAGGTATGTCGAGTCCTTCTCCATATTCCACATTGTCCAGAGATGCGGGTCGTCGCCGCGCCGGAGGGACCCGTCGACAATGATGCTGTTGACGACACCGTAGACGTGGGAAATGGCCGCATGGCAATTGAGCTGGTGTAACGGTGCAAGAGTCGTCGAGCTCGCTTCTGCGGCTGTGTGTGCTGCCACAATCTCGCTAGGTACCGGCGCGTCTAGGCGAAGATGGGTCTCGAGCTGTTCCGAGATCCTCTGGAGCAGCGACGGGTTGTACCTTACGACGATCCTCCGCTGCGGCGTGGCCTCGAGTACCTTGATTGACTGCGGACTCGCGACACGCGCAATATTCGGCGGCTCGGGCATGTACCGTGGGTGATTGTAGGGCAGGACCTCTTGGGGCTCCGCAATGTCGATTGGCCACAGCCCGCGTTCGAGAAACTCGCGTAGAGTAGGCATGGTGGGTGTCTTGTCAGTTCTACGGGAATCAAGCTGCTTACAGTCTTCGATGCACGGCTTTATACCTCTTCCCATCTGCATTGAGTCGCTCACGGTAGTGCATGGGACGTGAAGTCGTCATTGAGTGGTCTACACCCACGCAGCGGTACAGTTGTGAATGAGGGTGGTGGCGTCGTGGCGTTAAGACTGAATCGGGTGGCGTCGATGTTCAGGTTGAAAGTGGGCAGCGGCGATGGAATATACGTCCACCTGGGCGGCAGATTCGGTGATCGCTGTTTATATTTGCACAATTGTCTCAAGCGGGAGCACACTCGGCGCTCGGTTAGCGACTCGTCGTGCACAGTGAGGTGGGCGGACCATCCCGCCAGGCCGACAGCTGATTGAGGAGCAGGGTTCTACAGATGGTGTGATGACAGTCCCTAGGTGATCACCACCGTTGAAGTCGCTAACCTCGCGGATGTTTCCTGTCAGGCCGTCGGCCTTCAGCTGCACAGTGAAGCTATTACATGCGTCATACTTTGTGATGTTTACTGCTGCTTATACTACAACCGCCCTTCCATCGAACACGAGACCCTCAAACTTTCCGTTGGTGCGCCACTCGGCGATGTGGTCGAAGAATGCGAGCGATCCAGCGGGGTATCGTGCTCCGTTGAGCCGCTCCTTGAGGCCCTCCTCCTGGCCCTCGTTGTTGTAGTATCCTGGCGTGCACTCGGGTCCTCCAAGCAGGCCCTTGTTCGCGGTAAGGAGGTGCTCGATCCACTTCTCCTGCACGTCGGCGGGGACCTCGACCGTCTTGGCTCCGAGCTCCTTCTTCTTGTCGAGAATAGCCGCAATGGTGTAGCCCGCGTCGACATAGTTTGATGTAATGTTGGATGCGAGGGACGAGCCCTGCTGGAACTGGAGCATGAACAGGTTCGGGAATCCGTGGATGTGCATGCCGTGGAACGTCTTCATGCCGTCCTTCCATGCCTCGGTGAGGGTGATGCCGTTCTGCCCGTACACCTCCAGGCCCGACTTGTACGTCCACTCCGAGTTGAACTCGAACCCAGTGGCGTAGACGATGACGTCGAGGTCGTAGTGCTGTCCGTTGGCCCAGAGTCCCGTCTCGTCAACCTCGGTCACGCCCTGGCCGTTGGTGTCGATCAGGTGCACGTTGGGGCGGTTAAACGTCGCCAGGAACTCGTCGTGGAAGCACGGGCGCTTGCAGAACTGGCGGTACCACGCCTTGAGGCCGTCGGCGGTCTTGGGGTCCTTGACGACTTCGTCGGTGCGATTGCGCACAGCGGTCATGTACTCGTCATCCGAGAGGTGGTATGCGGCTTGGAAGTCCTCAAACGTAAGCGTCTTAAAGTCGCGACCCGCCTTTGCCGCCTCGGCGAACATCCTCCCGGTGATGCGCTTGACACCGTCAGTCCAGCCGTCGTGGACATAGTCGTTGTCGGCGATACCCGAGCTCATGAGCTGGATGAAATTGCGGTTCCACTTGGTCTGCCACCCCTTGTCGAGGTTTGCGAACCACTCGGGGTCGATCGGGTGGTTACCGCGGACAGCGACTGCGGATGGTGTGCGCTGGAACACGAAGAGATCTCCACTGTCCCGGCCGAGCTCTGGGATGCACTGGACGGCAGTCGCGCCAGTACCTATAACACCGACGCGCTTGTCCTTGAGCCCCGTCATCACCTCGCCATTCCATCCACCACCCGTCGTCTTAAAGTCCCAGCGCGCCGTGTGCATCGCCTTGCCCTTGAACTTCTCGATGCCGGGAATACCAGGCAGGTGGGGCTTGTTGAGCGGGCCGGTGCCCATCGCGACGTGGGTGGCCGTGAACGAGTCGCCCTGGCGCGTCTTGACCCGCCAGACACCCTTCTCCTCGTCCCACGTGAGGGTCTCGAGGTGCGTGTGGAACAGGGCGTGAGGGTACAGGTCGAACGTGCTGGCGATGCGCTGCGCATGCGCGAGGATCTCAGGTCCACGCACGTACTTGGCCGACGGAACAGTGCCCGTCTCCTCCAGCAACGGCAGGTACACCATTGCGGCGGTATCGCACATGGCGCCTGGGAAGCGGTTCCAGAACCACACGCCGCCAAAGTCGCCTCCGGACTCGATAATGCGGAAGTCGTTGAACCCGGCCTTCTTGAGGTGCGAGCATGTGATGAGACCCGCAAACCCGCCGCCGAGGAACAGGAAATCGACGTGGTCGCTCAACGGCTCGCGCGGCTTCACTGGCACGTACGGGTCCTTTGTGTCGTCAAAGTCCAAGACGCCCTCGAGGGAGCGGTATTGCTTGATGCCGTCCGCGCGGATGCGCTTGTCCCTCTCGGCGAGGTATCGGGCCTTCAAGGCGGCGCGCTCCTCCTCCGTCAGCGGCGCGGTCGGCACCGTCTGCGCGGGCGTCTGCTCCGGCACGGGAATAGCTTCGAGCGTCACTAGCACGCAGTCAGCAACCTGGCTAGGTAGGGCGTGACTCACTTGTTACAGAATGTCAATCTAGGTGATATGTAGAGGACGAAGGACTAAACGACACCAAGCGATGGTGCATAAATATCGAGGGGCATGGCTCGATTAGCCGGGGGCCGGGCCCCATGGGGCGGCTGAGATTCTTCGGGGATCGCCGAGACCGCGCATTGCAAGGCTTGACACCGAACACCGGCAAGAGGCCGTGCCCACTAAATGGCCTTATCACTTTCTTCTGACCGTCTCTAAACGGTCAGCGTAGACCGTTTTGCAGACCGGTCGCCGAGAAACGTGGCAAGCCACGCGGTCAGTGACCGTCGCCGTAGCCGCCGTTCCAGTCAACTGCGGTGGGCATGAAGGTTCGTATGCGCCGCAGGTCCATCTCTCAACACATTCCAGGTTACGCCTGACCGAATAAGAACAATAAGAAAGTTCCGGGGCGGCCATGTAGACCACCTTCCGGCGGCCGCTCGCTTCCAGGGTTGTCATACATGGGGAACAGCTGTCACTGCTGTACTTGCGAGACATATGTGGCCTTGTGATCGTTGATTCCAGGTGGGGATGTGGGGTTATAATGTTGCATGCCGCCCGTGGAGCTCCAAGAAGATGGGTCCGGTAAAGATACAAGCGGTATCAGCTGCTCCCCACATTACGATGACGGAGATAACGAGCGCTGATTCTGTTCACAACACACGTTACACACATCATAACACAGTTTATCTCCTCCTTTGGATCGCAGTTCATTCTCCCTTTGACAGACACTGTACTATAATCAGTGATACACTAAGGATTCTAACGTTCCATTCCTGATAAGAGCGGTGCCCAGAGGCATTGAAGCTCTCTCTTCAGGACCAGGTTGCTGCCACGTCCGACAGCTGATAACCTGGGATTTTATCTCGCCCTACACAAGTCTCCAACACAGCAGCACGCCGTCATCACATTAACATAGACATGGGCCCAACTCATGTTACACTTTGGTATTCATATTGATGGAATCCACACAACGCCTCCCTTTGATACTGATATGACAACTGTTCCTAACACAGCTGGCTACTTTAACAACGCTGATCCTCTCCCATCCTTTAAAACAGTTTGTCCAAGATACGACCCCAGATGGTCGTGGATGTCGGCGGGCTGACTGTCAGCATCCAAACACCAGTAACCAGACTTACTGTTCGCGGTAGTACTCGTCAAGCTTGTCAAACTCCTCGACGCGCGAGGTAAAGTCGATATCCTGGAGTCGCACGATCTTGGTCTTGTGGTAGATCTTCCACCCGGTGTACATAACGCAAGGCCAAAGTAGCACGTGAAGAACTCTTGAATGTCCCACCCGCCCTTGACGAACACGGACCAGCCCTGCGTGAGGACAATGATGACGAGGAAGAAGAGCGAGAACCACGCAAAGCCGTACGTCCAGCGCGTAGACCAGGGGAGGAAAGTCCGCGCCTCAAAGCCCTGCAGCTTAAGCGCCTTGCGGAAGCGGATGATCATGATCGACATGGCGGTGTAGCTCATCACTGAGAGTGTTAGAGATACGATGACAAGTTTTACTTACAGCTGGCGACACTGCTGAGGTTGATGAACCAGCCAAACACGGTGGCGGCATTGGAGCTGACCTCCATGTACGACAGCGACATGATGCCCATGACCAAGATGAATGCGTACAGGGGGACGCCCTTCTTGGTCGTACGGGCGAAGATGGCTGGAGCCTCGCCGCGGCACGCGAGAGAGTGGAGCGTACGTGTGGCAAGGAACGCAAAGCCGTTGGAGCATGAGATCGCAGAGGTAAGCACCATGGCGTTGAAGATGTCGGGGAGGACCGTGATGCCGACACGGCGCATGCCGACCACAAAGGCAGATGCGTCACCGCCAACACCGGTCGCAATGGCCTTGATCAGCTCCTCATCGTTGTACGGCACGAGAATGCCAATAGCGAGGACACCGCCAAAGAAGA
>Ga0160505_101277_pt1 | contig 12192 bp, 23 predicted proteins | sample DIDeMG_FD_108225 | JGI IMG/M metagenome (GOLD analysis project Ga0160505, IMG submission 108225) | Enriched chicken feces microbial communities from UW Madison campus, WI, USA - DID2874_E49_Stillage MG | ecosystem: Host-associated > Birds > Digestive system > Large intestine > Fecal ...
CCAGTATGGCCGACAATCAAGACGCGCTCGACGCGCTGGACACCGAGGTCGAGCTCATCTCCGCGTCCCTCCTTTTTGAAGAGACGCTCTCCTCGCGGTCTTCGTCCCTCCCGCGCGAAATCTCAATCTCAAACTCAGAGAGCTTGCGAACGCTAAAGATCGTCGTCGGCGCGGGGTATCCTTCGCCAAATGCTGTCACTGTCGAAATGAAAGGGAACGATATTGGGCGGGACGAGGCGTTCGAGTGGGACACGAAGATTAAACACCACATGTGTAACTGGGCGGCGGACGGCGAGTACGTACAGACCGAGGTTCGAGGCTGACAGCAAGCTATCCGCTCTATGAGATGCTCACGACGCATCTCCTCCCTCTCCTGGCCCCCACAAAACCGGCGAGCACACCTACATCGCAGACAGCATCAGCCCAAAAACCTGGACCGTCAGTGATCCACCACGCCCTCCTGACTTCGCACCACCTGCTGTCGAACACGAAGCGCAAAAACTTCATCGCCCTCGCGTCGCAGCTCTCGTTGACGGGGTTCAGCAAAGTAGGCCACCCGGGGATCTACTACGCCATGGGGGAGAAGGACGATCTGGACGAGTGGGTGCGCGAGGTGAAGAGCTGGAACTGGCTCGCGCTGCGGATACGCGTTGGTGTCGAGCCGTTGCCTAGCCGCGCGGAGGAGATGGGGACGCGAGGAAAAGAAGACGGCGCGCGAGGAGGAAAAGGGAGAGGAGAGTGGGTTGAGCTCGAGAAGATTGGCGAGGCGCTCGAGTGGATGCGGAAACGCGGGAGGGAGGGCTTGTTGCTCGATATTGGGATTGGGTCATAGACTGGTAGAGCTAATGATTGTTGTACATTGTGTGGCTGCTACAGCCAGTACACTAACCCTGTTCTCTGACCTCGCCGTCACCACAACCAGTGGGAGGCCCATCACTGTACCTGGCGCCAGATATACTAACCATCTGACGCAATGCATGCGGGCTAGATTATATAGACTTCCTTCCAAGGAGCCAAACACACAACTAGAGCTCACCGTGCGCAGCGGCGTCCGCGCCCCACCGGGGGTTATACATCGGCGGCACGACTTCCTCCTCCTCCCCATCGTGCAGCGGCTCCTCGATGGGACGCAGGAGGCCTACGTCCTCCTCCTGCCGGACCCGCGGGGCGGGACGCGGCGGGGGCCGCGTTGGGGCACCCGCTCCAGGCGGTAAGGACATTACGGATGAGCCTGTGGAGGTGAAGGAGGGAGAAGGAGCTGAGGCAGAGCTGGGAGACTGGCCAGTCAAATTCTTGATGTCCACGGCGGGCAGTGCCACCTGGAGCTTGCTGGCAGACTTTGATGCCGTCGGCGAGAGGGCTGCGGAGGAGACGGTGGGGATGTTGAGGTTCAGGCTGAGGTTAGCATGACCGCAAGGTATGGTTACTCACGCAGTGACTGTGTTCTCCAGGCTGCCACTTCTGCTGACGATGACATCCTCGTCCACTTCGCTGACTGTCAGTACTGATTCGCTGGGTGACACTCACAAGAGTTGCTTATTCTTTGTGGGTTGGGACCGGCGGCGGAGGAAGTAGCCCAAGAGGCCGAGGAGGATGAGGGCAGCAATGCCGCCGATCTGGGACATTAATCATGTTCTGGAGACGATGTGCTCACCACTCCGCCTGCGATTGGCCCCGCAAGGCTCCTTTGCGGGGTTGCTATGCTCGCATTGGCACCGTTCGGATTGGCGCTGGTAGCACTCGGATCAGGAGTATCTGTCACATTCGAGGCTGTATCATTCGGTTGAGGTCTGTCGTTAGTCCCGATCGGCTGCGGCTCAGGACCGCTCGAGATCGAGGAGAGCAACATCAAACCCTCCTGGTGGCAGCACTTACGTTATAGCCGAGTAGAACGACACATCGTTAAGGCCCCAGAAGTCCCACCCAGAGTTCCCGGAAACTGCGCGTCGTGTCTGGTTGAGGGTGAAGTTGTACATGACAGTGGGGTCGAGGGCTGTGACGAAGATTGTCGTGTTCCAAAGGGCATACGACTGTACGGGGTTTTCTTCATAGAGATTGTTTACAAACTGAATGGGCTTCCCATCACCGTGCTCGCGCCCGGGAAAGGGGGGGTTATCGTACCCCTGAAGCCTCTCAATTCCCGACAGCATCGTCCCAGTGATGACCATGAAGGTAGTGTTGGCTGGGGGGTTTATCGTCACTGATGTCGTCTCGGGCACCTTCAGGTAGCGCTTCTGCTGTCCTTCTCGGTTCGCTGTCACACGCCTCAGCTACCCCCCAGAAGTAAACCGTCACTATATACGTACTGTCGGCCCACTGAACAGGATCTGCTTCTGCGCTGTCTGGAAGTTGCCACAGTGGCGAATCGCGGATGGGGCGATCGTTACTGTCGAGGAATGTATATGTCGTACTTGGGACCTGGTCGAATGACGGCCTGTGACAAGTCAGCACGACGTGTCCGAGGCTCTTCTGTTTTCCACACTCACGCATCACTTTTAATGGCGAGTGTGAACGTGGCCGAGCGGACTCTCATTATTTTAGGAACTGTCCCAATGTTCTCGTACACTGCCGCCTCTTGCTGGCGGGTCGAGTTTGCTGTCATGTTGAGAATGTAGGGGCCGTTTGCAGACACATAATATGGGCTATTGGGGTCACCCCTAAAGAGGTGGGCTTGATCGGGAGGCTCAATGGACCCAGTGACGAACACTGCAGTGCCGTACCAGCTCACCCCGACGCCGACAGTGTTCGGCAAGCGAGGGTCGTCGACTGGGCCCGCAATGTGACTCGAGTTATCGCCATCCGCCCACTGTTCATTATTGTTTTATGGTATCCCAGAAATGTTCCAGGACCCGGCAGTTGCAAGGAATCTAATCATTCCACCGGGGTATGTGTCGGGAAGCGTGTAGTTGAACAACAGGTTGGGCTGGAAGGTCGTCGTCGGCGCAAAGTCCGCCCCCACACCTCCGAGGACCGTGCCGACAACCAAGAACGCGACGAGACCGACCATTGTGGACACGTTTTCCGGTCTATACGTCGAAAAGAGCAGTAAAAGAGACGAGAGACCGATAAACGAAAGAACGAGTTGGGAGAGAGATCTAAAGAAACAGAAGAAGAACAAGACATCGTAGACCAGATACGACGACCGCCCGCATCGAGTCGCGCGACGACAGTGTCACAAAGAACACAAGTGATGCCGCGTAACTTGGGGAACGCTCAATCCGCAAAAACCGGTATCCCGGTACCACAACAGTGGCACTGGCCACCACCTGCGGCACAGCACTGCCTCATCGTCGTGCTAAATGGCAGAATCCGCGTTTCCGCTCCCTGTACCTAATCTTAAAGGCTCGGTTTCGGCGTACTGTGGCACCTGGTTGGCTGCACGACATTCCGTTTCATCACCATTCGGTGTTCAGACGACGGGACCGGCGTCCACGAGGCACCAGGCTGGGAGTGCGTTTCAGAAGTGGACTTCCGCCAATCGGTGCACCGCCTAACAGTTCCACGCATTCCTGAGCGTCGCTCGCTGAGGGCTACAGTACCTAACACACATTGGTTGAAAGGAGTACGGTGCGTGTGGCTGATATGGCTCTCTCCTGTTCCATTGTCCCCACGAGCCGTCTTCCCACTGTTTGCATGAACGGACTTCTACAAGTGGCGGAGGGTCATTTCGGAGCTCCGAGGCGTCCTCTACACCATCCCAGGCCAGTACGAGCTGACTCGGCGGGTGAGGAGGGCGCAAGCCGCCTTATTGAGGAAGAAGCCCATCTCCGAGGGTGGAATGTACCTCGGCCACTCGGCGACGGCGTTCTCGGTCTCGTCGAGGAAGACGCCGCCTGCCGAGAGGATGAACGGCAGGACGTTGCACCCGAGGTTATTGTGTTCTCGACATACACCCAGATCACGGCCGACGCCCGCCTCTGCCACAACAGCAACGCCACCGCGAAGCCATTCAAGGCCGCTGACATTTCTGCTGTCACCGACCGTGCAGTGTGGCAGACGTTGTTCCTCGACGAGATTGGTGACGTGTGGAACCCTGACTCTGCCGTCGCCCAGTCTGTTCGCCGCCTCACGGAGCGTGCTTGCGTCACGGTCGCCGCGTCCGCCACCCCGATCTTCACCTCCGTCCTCGACGTCATCAGCATTGGGCGTGTGATCGGCATGCCGCGCGTGGTGCGTCGCCCGGATGACAAGCGCGGCCTGCCTCTCTACCTCCCCACAGGGCCCGATGGCACCGTGCTGGCAGGAACCGAGGTGGCCAAGTGGTATGTCTTCACCAGCTGCTACGACGACATCCAGTCGATCGCCGAGAAGGTCTGGAGGGTCTTCAACGACCTCCTCAAGGCCCGCCGCAACGTGTTCAAGTTACGGAACAAGCACAAGCAGGCGGTTGAACAGCAGTCCAGTCTAGACAAGGACAAGAAGGAGCTCGTGCGCCACGGCATGGCCACCAATCAAGCGGCTGCGGACCAGTGAAACACGGAACTGGTGCCGGACCCGGCGGTTGAAGGCGACGCTACGCGGTGCGAGGTGGTCGAGGAGCGCCACCGAACCCTTATGGGTTTGACTGCCCCGGTGTGCTCCTTGTTTGTGATGGACCTCATTCGTTGCGGTCACGACTCGAAAGGCATCGACAAGCTGCCCCTCACGAACATTAAGGAGGTGACACCTGAGATTGTCTATGTCCGAGATGAAGCCCGACGAGATCGAGATGTTCGAGGCGTACCGCACACTGTTCTAGGAGCAGGACCGCAAGTTCTGGGTGCGTCTGCACCGCGCTCTCAAGGACCCCTTTGCCGTCATGAACTGCCACTGGTATTATAACGCGCGGCCGTCGGCAGCGATGCGCCAGCTCCGCGACAACATCCGGGCGTGGCAGGAGACCCAGAAGGACCTTCCAGAGCACCAGCAGGAGAAGCTCGTCATCTACACGTGCTGGACCTCACTGCTCGACAACCTCCAGCTTTTCCTTGCCCACTGCGGCATCTTCACGGCCACCCTCACAGACCCGAACAGCTCGAAGGAGGCGAGACGGTCACCGCCTTTCAGCAAGACGCGTCGCACCCCAGCACGCCGCTCGGGTGCGCACTTCCTCTCGGAGTCTTCGAGAACTACCCTTCGGTCCCCTGTCGCATCCTGTTCATCACGGATGTGGGTCAGGCCGGTATTACGCTGCACCGCGCCAACCGGATTATCCTTTAGCCTGCGGGGTCCACCTGGGCGCGTCTCTTCTTATTGGCTCGGACATCTTCCCACTGAGCTACAACACTATAACAGCTCGAAAATTGAGAAATTGTGGTCGGTAATGGGTGTGTTTGGCGCTAGTGGCACATGGAGCTTGCGGGCTAGTGCCAGAGTCGGGGGACTGCGTCGGCTGGGTTTGTCCATGCGGGTGCTACGGTATTGAGATGTTTACCAGACTCAGTGTCAGTGTCGGAGGCGTGTCTCCTGGTTGGAAACAGAGGTTGGACGCGTGGCTGGTCTCCTCCGCTGCCCTGGAAGAGCGAGCTTCCTCCGCGAGATGTTGGTTGTGTGGATCGTCGCCAAGCCGCAGGTCAACGTTAGTCTGCCGCTGGACCGCTGCCAGCCATACTACGACATTGGCCCCCACCCGATGTCGGCGCTCCTTGATGATAATCTCTGTAGGCCACGCAGGGCGGGTGAGACACCCAGTCTGTTTTGTTTCCTACGCCACAAACAGGCAAGCAGCATGGATGGATGTAGTCGTTCACCTCTGTCACTAGGAGCAGGTACCCGGCCAGGACTGCGCGGTGGCTACATATCGAGCATGGCACCGACTCGTCCGTTCTCACTGCTCGATCTCTCGATCGTGAGAACACTCACAACGATGGCGACACGTCACGTCACGTCACGATCGGTTGGTGTGGCAGGCTCAGCTACCCTGAGAAGAATGACTCATTCGAAACTCATTCCCATACGCGCCCAACGAGGTAACAACCGCTTTAAAAGGCGTGTTTAGGTACCAGTCCATGTCCTCATCCCCTCGTCGAGCACGAAAGCCTCGGCCGGAGGTTGTTCGTCGGGAAGCTTTCCCGCCAACGGCTGTGACGACCAGGCTGAGATTGTTCACGACGTGACATGCAGTGATATCTAGGTGGGGTTGCTGACAGATCGAGATGAGCGCTATCACGAGTACTATTGAGGGCTGTTTGTGGTCCTCGTGGTCTTTGTCGTCCTGTTTCCGTTCATTCGGCGGTCCTTGTCGTCCTCTGTCCGTGTTGGTCAGTGGTCCTTGTTGTCCTCGTCGTCTCATGGTCCTTGTCTTGCTCATACACTTCGACACTTACCCTGCGACGTTTCGGTGATACACCGTTGCACGCAGGCAGGTTATTGAAGAACGGGGTCTATGAAATCGACATGGGGCGTTATCGGTGAGAATGCCAAAGCGATGAGTACAGTCACTGTGATGAGTTGTCACTCCGAAGCCATGAGTACACTTTCGGCACTCCTCCAACGTCATCTCAGCAGATGAACAAATGTTCATAGCCCCTCCAAGCGGCGCAGGCTACAGGTCATCGTCAGACAGGAGCTCCGCGAGCTCTCGCTCCTCCTCCTCCGTCATGAGCGTGTCGGGGTTCTTGACTGGCTCGTAGTTGAGCGGGGTAGGCTTGAGGAGTTCTACGCATCGTCAGCACTTGGGCACAAGCCGAGACATTGCCCAAGCCGAGACATTCAACTCACCGCTCATCGTCCAACGGCGCAGGGTACCGTCCAGACTGGCACTAACGACAGACACGACCCGCTTGCCGCTCTCGTCCTCCTTGACCCAAGTAGCGAGCGCCGTCACCTCGCCGCAGTGACCGGGCACAACGGAGAGAGGCTTGGCCTTGGGGTCCGTGATTGTGCTGATATCCCAGACGCGCATGTCCTCGTCGTCGGATCCCGTGATGATGTACGGCAACCCGTTGGGACTGGGCAGGATCGACTTGACAAAGCGCGGGTGTGGCAGGACCGCAGGGGTGGGGCCGTGCAGGCGGGCAGTGTTGTCCATCGAAACTGCGAGTCAGAAAAGAAAAGCTTGCATGGTGGATACGCACTGCTCCAGAGACCCTCATCCGTAGCTGCCAGCCCGGCAATGCTCGTCTCGTGTGACGGAAGATCCTTGACGTGGACGAGAGGAGATGATGCGCTCTAAGCGTCAGCCGTTAGACGTGTTCGTGATACGCACAAGAGGCATAGACCACTGCTTGAGGACGCCCATCGAGTCGGCCGTCCACACCGTGAGGCTTCCGTCCTCGGCGACAGCATATGCGGCCGAGTCGACGGGACGCGTGTGGTCCTTGACGACCTGCTTGAATGTCGGCGCTGCGCGGGTCTCAAGGGGTGTCAGGTCCCAGAGGCGGAACGACTTGTCCGACGACGTCGAGATGAGCGTTGGCGGTGTGGTCGGGAGCACCGTGACGGACTTTACAAAGTCGCTGTGGCCCTCGAGCGCGCACACGAGCTCGCCAGACTGGTCGATGTTAGTTTCTGCATTTGGCTCGAGGCTCGAGGACGGACTCACGTTCGCGTCCCAGATCCGGATGGTCTTATCCCAGGACGACGTAATGAGCGCCAGCCACGGCGACGGCCCGCCGACCTCGTACAGGCGCACACACGTCACGGGGCCCTTGTGGCCCTTGTACAGCATCTTGGTCTTGCCCGTCTGCGCGTTAGCTTTAACCTTTAGCGACATTTGCATTGCTCTGCATTAAGCAGCTCCCAGTAACAAAGCAGCTACTGCCACAACTCACATTCAAGTCGAGCCTTCGCGCCTGCCACCCCGACTCGGCAGTCCACGCCTCCTGGCCACGAACGACGACATCGAGGGCTTTGCTCGACAGCTTGATGGGGCTGCCGATCTTTTCGGCCGCGGCAATCTTGCGCTCGCGGTTCGACGAGTCGGCCAGCTGCTGGTTGGACTGGAAGAGGAGGTCGGTGTCTGTTGTCTGCATGTTGAGTGTGAGTGTATAGGAGAGCGAGAGAGTGCTGCTGTGAAGTAAAATGTTGGCCGCCGTGGACTTTTCGATCTGTGCGTCACGCGTCGCGTCGTCGGTAGACTGTTGGTGGAGGTGAGCCCCCCAAGAGTTGAGATCACCGCTGATGCCATCGGAGCTGCTTGTCTTGGGGGGCTCGGGGTCAGAGGTGGCACCTCCACTTTGCGAGTTTGTAATTTACTCGACCTCCACCACTCACATCTCCGAGCATGTCATGTTTGCAACAGCCCGACGAGCCCATTACCAGTGTGAATGTCGTCCTGTGGTCCTCGTCATCTTGACCCTCCTCGTCGTCTTGATCGTCCTCGTCGTTTTCACTCTCCTCGTCGTCCTTGATACTTACTGACCCTGAGCCTATCATGGACAATGTCGCTGTCGTCCAATTGTCCTCACCCTCACTGGCCTCGTCGTCCTCATCCTTCTTCACGTCCTTGATACTGTACTTTCCCTGAGAGCGACAATGTCTCTGCCACACGACGCGTTCTCGACCAACAGTGATCAGTATGTATGACATCAAGCAGGTACAGTACTGTGTGCCATACCCTGAATGACCGTATACCTCGACCATGTGCTTGCCCGCAGTTTATGTAGTTCTGGAACATTGCGAGGAACGAAGGCACAGAGGCGGACAGCTTACCGCAACTCGCAACTGTCGCGCAGCACGTTGAACCGTGTAAACCTTACGATCTCACATGTGAGTAAAGTGTAAACATTGCGATCTCACTTCTGACGTCAGCCCGCCAGAACTTGTGCGGTTGAACACATGGTGGACGGGTGGACGCACGCATGATGCTGCGAGACTGCGAGACTGCGAGACTGCGGGAACCAAACAAATCGCGTGTACTGTAATGTTGTGACGCCATCCATCCATCGCACAAACAAACCGCGTGTGTTAACCAGTGACGCCTCGCGCACGCTGTCCCTCGCCATCCGTAACTGATCTGATCGAGACATTCATCTTGTTCATTGTTATTGTTCAGTCTCAAAAGCCGAAAGCCGGGTACTCTCCCCTCGTGTTCGTCAGCATCAGTAACATTAGACGCGGTGTGGGTAGGTGTCAACTGCGGATCTGGCGGTAAGACATAAATAATCTTCAGGCCGCCACATCTGTTCCAGAGGTCGATTCAGGGCGCTAGTCGGTATGCAGATACGTCACTCCGATCCCTGGTGCAGAACACTTCAGAGACTGCTGTCGACGCAGACGGATGTACGAGTCTGGAGGAGCACCTGTTGGTTGTTGAAGCTGTTGTGGCACATGCTGGTTGGGGGCACGAGGAGGCAGCCTAGTATGCTCAGAGCACGTGCCACCTCCACATGCCACACCGTTCCTCAACGGATGAGCATGTGCCACACCATATTCCGGAATCAGGAATGACGCGACACCGTTAGTTGCAGACAGTTAGAAGCTCATAATTTCTCGATTCCAGGACTAGTCGCGCGTGGCACTCCTTCGTTCCAGGTGCAAAAACCTCGTGGCGGGTGAACCAAACATGTGTGCTGCTTGTTTATGATCAGGCACGCCGGCGGCCGAACACGGTCGCACGACCACCGCTACACTGCTCGGGCATGTCTCATCTTCTTTGCCGCCTTAGCCCCGCGCTGACACCGATAATGACGGGACGTCAGACTGTTCGATCTACGTCGGAGATGGAGGATAGAGTTTCGGATAATGAGAACAATAAGATTGATAGATTCCATCTCTAGACCGAATGATCAGTACCGACTACACCCCGTTTTCTAGAACTCTCATAGGATTAAAGGCCGCCACGCTTCTTGAGGGCCTCGTAGATCTCGTCCGACATGACGCCGCGCTTCTGCTTGTTGTAATCGAAGAGCACGATGCCGCTGCGGGGTGTTAGTTGTTTGTCTGGATAAGGCCCCTCGTAACTCTTGTCAAAAAATATGAACCGACTCCGACATATTCGGGCCGAGTCCGGGTCGGAATAGGGCAGATCGCGGCTCGGAGATAAGAAGTCTCGAGGAGGCTGCTGGCCGAACAGTGCAGAACGTAATGTCATGCGGCATGAGGTATGCGGCATCCAGCGTGTCCCGCATCCGACACGGGATCGCAGATCGCGGCAGCCGCCAGTGCCGCACGCCGCACTGGCTCCGAGCCGAGCCGATCTGACAGAACACAACAAGCTACTCACCACTCGGACGTAATCGCAAGCTTGTTCTTGGTGATGCTCCATCCCGCCGCGGCCAACTTGAACTCTGCACGGTCCTTGTCAATCGAGTGCGGCTTGCATCCCCAGATCAGCTAGGAATGGTCAGTAGATGCCGTACGTCTTTTGGTTGCCGTTATCGCTCGGGGATCTAAACTCCGTCGCGAGTCCGCGGCCGACACTTGTACTCACCGAGTCGGGCCAGGTGACCGGGAACCGGTAGCGGATGTACACGTCCTTGACGATGAAGCTCGTGTTGCGGCCACGCTGAGCGTTAGTTGTCAGTTTCCAGTGGCGGGGGACTAAAATCTTCAACATTGCCACGTTCAGAGAACGCGACAGCCACGAGCCCAGTTCTGTGCCGGATCAAGTAACCGGCACATGAACATGGCAGGAACGTTGTCCTGATCGAGCAACGTCGGGATCATCAGCGGTGGCCAGGACCGGAACGAGCACCCTCGGTATGAGCCTCGGTGCGGGTCTAGACTTGGACCTGAGACGTGGTGGCGGCGCTGGTGCGGCCTCCGGCGTCGAAACCAAAGACCCCGCAGCGTCCGGTGTATCGGTGCGGACCCTTGTCCGCACCGTTGCGTCATGAAATGTCAATTGACGGCCAGCGCCGAGGTATCCTGGCAGCAGCAGGAAGAGCCGTGCCGATTTCAGACTTCCGATGTGATCGAGCGGCACGGCAACTAGTGAGCTATCCATCGGCCACCATCACGACGCTCCACTCGAGGCTCCGGGCCTCTGCGCGACGCCCCCCGCTCTGTCGCCATGACGCGTCGCAATGTCGCTCCGGGCTCTTCCACTGCCAATCGGCATCCTACCCGCGGTCACTTACCTTCAAGTCCTCTGTAATCTCAGAACCGAGGTCGTTCTCAAACGTCTGGACCCAGCGCATGCGCTGCGACTCGAGATATCGCGCGTAGCTGACGTTGTTGATGTGCCTAGGAACCCGGTCGCGTTGGCCACGGACGATATCGAGCGAGAGGCACCACAAATATAGAGGCGATTATTGCGAGTAATGACGGAAGGCGAGGTCGGAATCGATGGAATCGAGCAACAAAAACAAAAAGAACGAGACACACATCGGTGATTAATGGAGCACGCGTCAGCCCTCTCAAACGGCTCTTTTCAGTGTTTTATTATTGCCTAGGAACGGGTAACCATAACTGATTACCTCGACGAGGCTGGAGCACGGAAAGAGAAGGAAGGCGGGGTGGCCCACCGTCTGCACTGTGCGCGCTCCACAGGGGTTCGGCGACTACTGTACTCACTGGAACATGTCACTCTCGCCCCACGCAACGGGGTACTCGAGCCTTCCCTGCGAATCAAACCCGTTTGAATCGAACCACTCGTGGATAGCCGCACGGGTGCGGTCGAGGCTGCGGTCGAGATGGGGCTGGGGCGGGATCGAGTCGCGCGTCGCTGACATGTCTGGCGGCGTCCAATCTTCCGGAAGCGAGTCGTGTCCGGCCAAAGGACGCGCAACGGTGTGGTCGTCCGGAGATGCCGGGCCAACTTCCCCGGGGGCAAGGTAGAAGGGAGACGAGGGGTCCGAGAACTTTGCGTACAGGTCCTGCGAGATCAGACATCCGTGTTACTTTGTATGTACTTGCCTTGAGCTTTTGCTCGTCCCGCACGCATGCACCCGCCGTGAATGCGCGCGTGGGCGTGCGCATCGTCCGCGGGAGTGCGAGCACGAGTGAGCGACGAGCAGCAATACAAGACATGATGGTCGATTGTTCAGTGCGAGAGAGTGTGCTGCCAAGTTGGGTTTGTAATGACGCAGGTGGATGACTTGCCCAACATGAGATTCCTCGGTTCGAGAGATTGCCTCCGGCCTCCGGGCTTCCGAAGTTGGCGGGCGTCACCCAACCCCGAGGCGTCGGCATCCAACAAATCCACAACAACAGCACCCAAGCACTCAAGTGACTGACTTCCCGGAAACGGAGACCCGGACCGTTGATTTCCAGCGCAACCTTTGTCCACTTTGATGATGCATTGGTGACTGTCCATTGAGTGTGGCCGAG
>Ga0160505_101279_pt1 | contig 12189 bp, 6 predicted proteins | sample DIDeMG_FD_108225 | JGI IMG/M metagenome (GOLD analysis project Ga0160505, IMG submission 108225) | Enriched chicken feces microbial communities from UW Madison campus, WI, USA - DID2874_E49_Stillage MG | ecosystem: Host-associated > Birds > Digestive system > Large intestine > Fecal ...
AAAAAAAAAAAAAAAAAAAAAAAAAAAAAAAAAAAAAAAAAAAAAAAATAAAAAAAATTAAAAATTTAAAAAAAAAAAATTAATAATTTTTTTTTTTTTTTTTTTTTTTTTTTTTTTTTTTTTATCTGATCAAACTCAGTTTGCACCTAGTACTAATTGAGGCATACTGTGGACCCCGAAACGCAGCAGCAGCGACAAAACGTCACACATTTTTAAAACAATCCAATATCACGTGAGCACTGGGCCGCCAACTCCGACATTTATCTTGCACGATTCATGAACGAATTGGCAAAAAGAAAGGAAAAAAAGCATTTATACGCCACGAGCCTAGGAAATGTGGCTGATTACGCCGGAAGGGCCGAGCTGGCGCATTGCTGACTGTGCCATAGTGACAGCATGTTCTGGGAACCCGGCCATGACAGCGATCCGAAGCCCGTGGGAATCGCTGGACACACCCTGCCGCAGTCGATGACTGAATGCAAATGAACGCGTTAGAGACTTGCCCGGTGCTAAATGCTTCTCGCTATCAATGGTTTGATCAGTAGTAGTGGCAATCCCCTCGTCAAAAAACTCGATGTCGGTGCAATAATACCCAATCGAAAACTTGTTTTGGTTACCATCTCCTAACTGCTCCTTTGACTGCTCCTGGCCAATAGTCTCGAGCAGATGCTGTAGTTCTAAGCCAAAATGTGTAGCAAAAAGCGTGCGGCAGCGGTTCACAGTGCAGAGATGCGCAAGTGTGGCATAAGCTATTGAGAGGCCGTCGCGGCTGCTTGTCCCTCGTCCAACCTCATCAAGGATAGCTAGCGACCGAGGTGTGGCATGCCGCAGAATACTTGTGGTTTCAAGCATTTCAACCATAAATGTACTTTGATCGCGGTACAAGTCGTCGCCGGCACCCACTCGGCAAAAAATCTGGTCAACAACGCCGAGTCGTGCGTAGTCTGCAGGGACATAGCATCCCATTTGACCGAGGACCGAAATTAGCGCCACTTGTCGTAAAAACGTGCTCTTGCCGCCCATATTGGGCCCAGTTATGACCCAGACATTGCAATCAGTCGTGAGCTCACAGTCATTTGCGACAAACGAGCTTGCCCGGCGTGCAAGACCCGCTTCGACTGCCAGATGCCTGCCCTCTCGTATCACCGTTTCCTGCTGGTCAGTAATAATTGGCCGCACCAAGTTGCGCTCGCGTGCAAGATTAGCAAATGAGTTCAGCACATCCAGCTGGTCAATGATGCTACAGTTTTTTCGGATCTGATGCTTCATTTGAAATACTTTTTTGCAAAGTCGAGTCAGCACCTTGCGCTCCTCGACTCGGATTTGGGCGCGGATCATCTCGGTGTCCTCTCCCAGACGCGACCACTCAGGAATACGGAAAGAGAGTGTTTTCTTGTGGCGCGTGAGGGTCTGCGCAAAGAGGTTTTCATCATCTTTTAGGTCGCTTAACTTGCCAGTTAAATGCCCATGATAACCCAATCCTGGGCTCCACTTTAGCTCAAGCTTGAAGCCCAAGTATTTAGCTCTGAGGGTTTCGATAAGTTCAGTCTGTGCTTGAATCGATTTTTCCAAATTGGCGTGCAATGTTTTCAGCGCCGTAGAAGAGGTGGGCTTGACCACCCACTCGGGCTTGACTTCAGCAGCCGCAACGGGGATAGGTATGACTTCTGTACCTTCATCATAAACTGTTTGGTCTGGTGCAGAATACAGAATGTCTTCATTTAGTTTGCTTAAAATCCCCATTCTAAGCGTCTTACAAGCATCAATCCCTTCTACCAGCTCATTTAATGCAGAGCCAGTTTCATTCAAAGACCCCAAAATAACATCACGAACTTGTTGCATAAGCTCCAAGTCTTGTGCAATGACAAGCAAATCACGGGCACCAACCCCGCCTTTACCAAGACCGAGCTTTTGAAGAATACGAAGAGGATCACCAAGTCCAGCAAGCACCGCCTCAAGCCGTCTTTGCCGCCCGGGGTCACCGAGCATAGCCTGAACCACGTCCTGACGTGCTGTGATTGCAGAAATGTCAGTCAGGGGCTCGGTGACCCACTCACTTAGTAGGCGCGCCCCAGATTCTGTCACTGTGCGTCGCACCGCAGCAAGAAGTGTACCTCGCGTTGACGAATTCCCGCCATCACGCAGAGCTCGTGTCAGCTCCAAAGCCGCGCGTGACCGGTTGTCAATCTTCATGAGCCCCGCAGGACGCACGCGTGTCGGCAGTACAACTTTAACATCAGTCTCCGGTAAATGCTCACGGACATATTTAAGTACGCCCAGCACGGCCAGTCGCTCATGCGCTGCAAACCCATTCCTTCCTGCCCCGGCTTCCAGCTGGAAACGAACTTGGGCCGTGCTTGGCTCGTCAAACATAGTAAGATATTGGTGCATTTGTGTACGAGCAGGGAAAGCTTCAAATCGAGTGTAGTGGCCTGTGAGACCGTCTACTAAGCCTGTGTCGGTAGTAGTAGCCCGGTCTTGAAGTTTCTTATCAATCACCACCTCTGCGGGAGAGATCCGTGCCAAATCAGTGGCAAGTTCCGCTAGAGTTGAGGTTTGTACATAAAAGCTACCTAGTCCCAGGTTGATCCACGCGATACCGATGGGGGTTTCAGGTGCAAGCAATCCTGTGCCTGCCCTTGCCAGGGCCGAGTCGGGCACGCCAACGGCGGCCAGGAAGTTGTTACGCTCCCAGTCAATAAAACTCTCGTCCACAAGAGTACCTGGCGTTACAATCCGTGAGACCTTGCGGTCAAATTTCATTTCCGAGCTGCCATCGAGGATGTCCGGCCGCTCAAATTGGTCAACAATGGCAACGGTTACGTTAAGATCTTGGACAAGTTGGCGTAGATACCGGTCGAGCTGCGAAGAAGGGAAACCAGCCATGGGGATCTGTGTTTTGCCGCCAGTAATACTAGAAGTCCCGCGGACTTTGCGTGTGGTTGTGCGGATGCCTAGTTGGGGGCCGTAGAGTGTCGCATGTTCATAGTAAAGCTTTAAAATTCATTCCAGCAGCACTGCGTTAGCCAATTGCGACCTGAGAGTGAATAAAGAAAAAAAGGAAGGAATTCCTTTTGGAGAGATGTCTTACCTCGTAGAAAGACCCGACTTCTGTGAGGACAACGTGCTCTGGGTTCTTGTCCATAATCACACGAATCTGCTCCATCAGAGACAGCGGCTTTTCACCGCGATTTTCAGATGCAAGCACGTCAGCTAAACCATCTGCTGATTGTGAATCAGTTGCCAATTTCGTACCCATTTTATCATTATCATTAGCATCTACTGTCGTAGTGGGTGTGGTAGCTGGGTTTAGTTTGACATCGTTTGCCATAAAGTCAGTGTAGGAAAAGACTTCCTTTTTGACGCCCTTTTTCTTTGTTGCCGTAGCCCGCTTTCGTGGGGTTGATGAAGTCGAAGCAGCTGCTTTTTCGGAAGCCGATCCCGCGCCAGCCTGGGCCGAGTAGCACCGACGCTGATTCCAGTTCATGTCCGCGATCCTGCAAATAGCTGTACCACTATTGCTGGTGGTGGTGATGACGATCATGCTACCTCCACCATTGTTGCTAATACTGTAAGTAGAGACGCATTGGTCTCGGTTTGGTCCTGAAAGCTTCCACCTGCGCGGCGTGCTACCCACCCAGCCCGGTCCTGTCGCGGGTCCTAATGTCGAAGATGCAACCGCTGAAGAACGTGCTGCACCAACAATCCTGTGGGTACACTTTCTCATTCCTTTTTTTTTTTTCTTTCTTCCGCTTAATTGACTTCGTGCAAGCTACCTTATGGAGCTTTTGTTGTAATCGCTCTCCAGGGTGCAGATTTCCTGAAAGAATAAATAAAAATGAAACAGGAAACAAAATGAAATAGAAGAATAAAATAAAAATTCTGGAAACCATTCAAATGCTTGAGAACCAAAGTCAAGTGGATTTTCCAAAACTCCTTCTTCCTTAACCGCATCTATCATGGCATGCTTGCTGGGGAAAAAAGGGCATTTACTATCACAATTATCTGGGGTGGTATTATTACCCCAGTTTAAAACATGTAAAGGGTTTTACTTTGGAGTTAAATGCAGTTATAAATGATATATAGATGATATACTCTATTACTATTATTTATATGTTTTTGTATAGATTTACCAACTATGTGCTCTTGTACGAGATCAGGTTTAGGGCTTAGTACCAAACCTAATATTTGTTTCTCCATATTTTTCAACTACCTATGTCTTAAAGCCCAAAAACTATATGAATTTTATAATCGGGCTTTGGTTCCCAGAGCAGTTAAACTTTGTTTGAAATCAAAGGATACATCGGCTCTACACGCATCAAAACTAGGGTTATTGTCAATTCATGTTGTAAATAGTATTACAATCATATCAACTCTCAAAGGTTAAAAAAAAAAATACATTTACAGATATCAAATTCTTGTTTCATTATTCATTCGATTAATTCAATCTAAAAATTATTTTTCGTCATCTCATAAAGTGGTTGCAATTACTTCTTCTCAATGGCAAGTCTGACAGCCTTAACCTGAGTGTAGTTGTCGAGGGCCTGCTCACCCATCTCACGGCCAATACCGGACTGGCCGTAACCACCGAAGGGAACAGCCTCATGGAAACTGTTGTAGGTGTTGACCCAGATGGTACCAGCATTCAGGCGGTTGGAAACATCAATAGCCTTGTTGACGTCCTGAGTGTGGATACCGGCAGCAAGACCGTACTCAGAGTTGTTGGCAAGCTCAATGACCTCATCGACAGAAGAGAACTTAGAAACGGTGACAACGGGACCGAAAATCTCCTCCTTGACGACCTGCATGTCCTCCTTGACATCAGCAAAGACAGTAGGGGCAATGAAGTAACCGGGGCGGTCAAGACGCTTACCACCAGTGACAAGGGTGGCACCGTCCTTCTTTCCGATGTCAATGTAGTGGAGAATCTTGTCGAGCTGAGTCTTCGAAGTCTGGGGACCCTGGAAAGTCTCAGAGTCAAAGGGGTCACCCACCTTGTTGGCCTCAGAGCGGACCTTGAGCTCCTGCAGGAACTTGTCGTAGATGGAATCCTGAACGTAAATACGAGAACCAGCACAGCAAACCTCACCAGAGTTGTAGAAAATACCCAGGTTGGTCATCTCAATGGCCTTGCCAATGTCGGCATCAGCAAAGACAATGTTGGGGGACTTACCACCAAGCTCGAGGGTGGTCTTCTTAAGGTTGGACTCAGCAGCAGCTCTGAGAATAGAGCGACCAGTGTTGGTGGAACCAGTAAAGGCAACCTTCTTGACACGCATGTGGCTAGAGAGGGCGGCACCGGCCTTGCCGTAACCAGAGACAATGTTCAAAACGCCGGGAGGGAAACCAACCTCAGCGGCCAGCTTGGAGGCAACGAGGGCAGAAAGAGGAGTGGACTCGGCAGTCTTAAGGACAACAGTGTTACCAGTGGCGAGAGCAGGGCCAACCTTCCAAGACCACATGAGGAGAGGGAAGTTCCAAGGAATGATCTGACCACAGACACCAATGGGCTCTCTGCGAGTGTAAGTAAAGTGACCATCGTTGGTCTCAATGACAGTACCAGTGATCTTGTCGGCAAAGCCACCGTAGTATCTAAGAACTCTGGCAACAAGAGTGACATCACCTCTGGCGAGGGCAATGGCTTTACCGTTGTCAGTAGACTCAATTGAGGCAAGAAGCTCAAGGTTCTCCTCAATCTTGTCAGCGAGCTTGCACAGCAGACGGCCGCGCTCTGAGGGAGGCAGGACCGACCAAGTCTTAAATGCCTTCTCAGCTGCATCAACAGCAACATTAATATCCTCTACATCACCCTCGTAGATCTCAGCCACAACCTGCTCAGTGGAAGGGTTTTCGACCTTGAAGGTTCTACCGGAAATTGAGGGCTTGAACTCGTTGTTGATGAAAATACCGGTGGGCTGCTCGTACTTGAGACCGTTGGGAAGAGTGACCTCAGTGGAAAGAGGGAGCTTGGTCGAGTAGAGTCTCATGGCGCTGAAAGCCAAGGACTTAGTAGGGGAGACCTTAAGGGTCTTAGATGCAAGGTTGAAGGTTCTGGCGATGGACATTATGAGGGATAGTTGAGGAAATAAAAATTAGAGACTGAGAGAAGAAAGAGAGACGAGGGAAATCAAAGGGTAAAAAGGCTGCTATTTATACTATCCATTGATCTCGTCGGAAAGCCTGAACCTTTTTATGAAAAGATATCGAGCACTGGTTAATCTAGTCGAGGATAATAGGTCATGGAGCAATATTGGGACCTCATTGTGCTTGGCCCCCTTTTGCTCTGGGGAAAGAAACAAAAAAACGAGTTAAAATCTTGGAAATCGAGTATGATGATACTGGGACTTGTCGGCCGTGCTTAATAGCATTGGAAGAGAGTTAGTCCCCACTTTAGACGAATCACAAACAAACGGAAGACAGGAAGCAAAGCCAATAATTGAAAATTCCAAAAAAAAGAAAAGGTAAAAAAGCAATAGATTAAAAGATTGATTAATGAAAATTTAGATTATCTGATACTGTTACATTATAATGGTTCTCTAATCGGACTTTTTTTTTTTTTCATATTCAAGTATATATATGTAAGCGGCTAGTATTATTGTAAGCGTCGAGGGCAAAGAAAAAAGAAAAGCTAATTCATTCTGTTATAATAGGGCCTAGATTACCGCTTACTACATTGGATTAGTACCACATGTGGCCTAGTCATCTGTTTGTCTGGTTTTGTCCGGTAGTGGGAAATCCTTGCCGACTCACAGATAAATTGCTTGTCTATGCGGATTCTGGACGGATTATTTCCAAGCTCCCACCATTTACAAACCGTTTTTCCTTTTGAATTTCGCCGTGATTGGTGTTTTGTAGTTCCGACCGGACCTTGGGTTTCTAAAACCGCATAGAAACCACCAAATCAAAAACAAAGAATAGTCTCTACAGAGCCAAATCTGTCGAGCGAAATGAAATTTCAAAAAAATTGAAATAAAAAACATAAAATTAATGAAATATTCAATCAACTGACTTTCTCATTCAACTATGTTTACATAGCTTGTTTGTGAATTAATTTGTTTCTTGTTTGAAGCAAGGTCTACTACGTTTGTTTAGATTAATAACCTTCTTTTTGTTAACTGATAGTTTAAACGCTTATTGCTGAAGAGGTACTGCCATTCGGGTTCATTACCCCACCTTTTTCCTAATCATTTTTTACTCCTTTCTCTCTAGTCTTCCAAGCCTGCCACTTGGTTGCCTTTACAAATGGTCAAATGGTATCATAATGCCATTCTTTTGGAAAAAAAAAAAAAAAGTGAAATTCTAAACTATATACTACTACTACTAATCATAAATGATACTGAACAATCCAATCCCAATCAAACTTTGTATTGCTCCCATGGGCTTTGAACTCCAGCACAAGCTGTTTCCCCGGCTTAGCTAAACTAAGTTGAGGGGTAACATTTGCCCAAATCAAGCAATAAAGCAAAAAAGCATTCAAATGCCCATCATATTCACGTAACCTTTCCCAAAAGAGGTTAAAAATAAACTTTTTTTTCAACTGAATTCTATGCTCACAACCCCATAGATAACATCCGTTTATTTCTCCTCAACAACAATAATAACAAGTTTAAACAAAAAAAAAAAATCATCATCCAGCCCCTATTTCATTATTTTCCATTTTACAAATCAAAATGCGCTTATATAATACATTTTCGATTACACAAGCTTTCCAAGATTAGGTAACGTCACTGCTACGGTCTGATGGAAAGGGCAAGGGTGGGTTAGAGGTTATCTCTCCAATTACAATCCCAGCCAGGGGAGGGGGGGTATTTCTTTCTCATAGGTATGATCGTGATTTGCAACAATTGGATTCTTTACTAAAAATAATTAAATTGATATACGCTTACAGGGGAGGGGGATGAAAACAGGAGGCAAATTGGGCTGTTCTATGATGGGATTGTGTGCATTTGGGATAATAATTGACTGCGAAAATTAACTATCATGAGTTGCGTTGACATTACCCTTGTTTTGCGTTTTCAGTAATTTTTGCAAAAGCCTACACAATCTTTGTTAGAAAACAAAGAAAAATTCACATACTAGTAATGAATGAATCCTTGTGTTGGTTTGACGATCTGGATAGGTTGTGGCCCCATTGACCATCCCCATAGTTATTAGCAAAATCGCTCTTTGGAGACTTTGTAGATTCAAGATTATGGTCTTGTTAGCTTAACAGCCCACAAATCTTTCACTCGCCAATCGGTCCCCGTTTTATGATTGGCCAAACTTTCTGGTGCTGCTTGAAACTTTACCAGACCAAAAAAAAAAAAAATTATATTCGTCATCCTATGGCCCTCTTAACTTTAATACATTAAATTATTCATGGAGAACTTGGCACCATTGAACATCTGAACTTGTAGTACGCGCTGACATCGCTATCTTGCAAGTATCGTAGAGAAAAATGTTTTGAAATTCTTGTATGTCATTTTGTTTTATAATTTTGCTCGTAACTATCTGATGTGAGGTCAATTAATTGATCATCGATCGATTACTCTCTGTGTTACAACATGAATGCTGGTTGTAGAATTCCGAATGTCCAAAAACCCATTCCACCCGACTTTACCCTCACCAATTGGCATTGTCCGGCTGTTATCATACAACAATTATTCAGCAACGGCAGCAAACGGGTTATGAAAATTTGCCTTGCGGCTTTCATCCTGGCCTCGAAAAAGTATGTTAATTCTTCAAAATAAAATCATAAAAAAGATGACACTACTCTTTATCTTTCCTTTTTTTTTGAGGTTCCAAATTTACGCTCGAACGGCAAAGAAGCCCCTCCCTTGTCTATGATCCGTCTCCCCGTTTTGGATGGTGTTCCCACCTGTCGATTATGGTCTCATCATCGACTTTCTTAATTTCTGTTTTTAGTAATTCCTTATATCTAGGTCGTGTTTGCCTTGCCGTCAAGTAAGCATAATTCACGTGAAATCTATTGAGTACTGGCGGGATTGTATTTGTGAGCAACTGTACCGGTCCAAATCTAATAAATATCTAATGAAAAAAGTCCAAACCTGGTTTATCATGTATAAAAGCCTATAACCACATTTTTTTTCTTACATATTGGATGGTTCCGATTGTAGCCTCGAATTTCCACCTTCTTTTAGTTCAAAACTTTTGTAGTCGTAAACAAAAATTCTCGGCGATTACTACTCGGGAGAATTGTTAAACACCATATTAGGGGTTTGTCTGTTGAGTCAGATCCTTCTCAAATTCGCTTTATTGGTATTTATTTGAAACGTTAGAAACATAAATATGTCTAAACTGTGAGGTTGAGAGCCCCGGTATTTAGGCAAGCTACCCACAACAAGCAGAACCCAACTCAAACAAGACAGATCGTGGTAAATACCTCAGTCCACTAAAAGAATTCATAGAAACAGTCTCTTACTCAAGCTACTAATTGGACGTCAAAACCTTTAGACGATATATCAAGACTAGGCCCATAGTCAATGTTATAGTGCTATACAGTTGGTCAATTAGAACCAGCTGAACACACTCCAAAAAAAAGTACACTTAGTGTTCTAGCCCCAGATATTGAAAAAAAGGTTTCCTTGGAGCTTGATCTCCAGGTTAATCTGGATACCATGAAGGTATCTATCTTTTGTATTAAACCGCAGAATCTATATCTCACGCTTAGTAAACTGTGCTATTTTATTAGTCTTGGTGAGCTAGACGGTTTAGGAAACAGACATTTCATACTTTTTTTTGGTTTCTTATATGTTGGCTATATATTACCTCGATATCTAGACAATAATTTGGTTCTCTCTTTTAAGAGAATTTGGATGTGTAGACCTGGGCCTTTTGGGTATGCTTACTGGTACTAACTTTTGAGGCGGGGCTGAAACAACTCATTTTAGGAACATGAATATTTCTCGACATTTCACGTTCGCCATTACAACCCCAAAAGAACCGATTTACAAAACAGCAACCATGTTACTAAATTGGTGATTCATGGTTCTTAAATATACGTTAAATAATTGTAATGCGTATAGAAAAAATTATGATTGTTTATTCCGGACTTCTTGACTGTTGCACGGGTGCGACTCAAGCAATAGTAATAGTAAAGGTCTCACCGGGTTGTAGAGTGATATGTGGAATCTCCTTTGAAGAAGAGGCCCTATATGCCACATGATTTGGCACAAACTCTCTAGCGGCATCAATAAAGATGACATCTCCAGGCTGGACCATAATCCCAGGACGGCTCAAGCCCATAGCTTCGATTGACCTAGAAAATAGCAGTGCCGGCTGCTTCTTCTTATCATTATCTGCACTTTTTAGGGGCCAAACGTCACTGATAACCTGTACGATAGAGCCAGCTGCAACAGACATTATTGCATAATATGGGCTTACCTGGTGGTGTGTTGTGATATAAGAAGTTGCATTCATGCAGACGTGCTGACCGGGACCGAGGACCAGGGTATGCTGCTTGGCATATTTATTAAATATAACAGACCCAGGAGCAGTATTCGTAGAAGTTGATTCTATTGTGCGAAAAGTTCGAAATGTTTGGAACATATTGGCCCGCGTATGGGCGCATAACAACCGGGAAACTGAATGTTTTTTTTTGGATGCCATTGTAAAAAGACGAAAGGAAACAGAGACTTGATTTGTCAAGTTATTGCAAGTAACACTCCGTTTGGCAACAATTATTTCTCATCAAGGCCAAGATCCTTGCTCTTATAAGTTTATTAAAGGTCAGACTCAAAGAGAAAACAGTTGTTGGAAATATTGGAACAAAACTTCATATAGAAGGGGAAAAATTGGTCATTATTTTTAGGTATTTACTTTCAGGCTGTTGTTGGGTTGGATACATTAATCACAATATCAGTGTTTTGTTTTCTGACTTATCTAATTTATTAAAATTTACAACCAAAACATGAGGTAAGTAAGTAATACTAAAGCCAAATAATATCATGCACTGTGTATGTTTTTTTTTATTCACTTTCAAAAGTATTGCCCTGCAAGCCATATATGAGATAGTTTTTGTTTTAAAAAAAACTACTTCGAGTATACAAACCGACAAAAAAAATTCCTGTTTTATGGAGATTCAAATACATTTTAATTAAATTAAAATGAAGCTTTCATGCCACATTTGCTTGGTGTATTGCATCGATAAGTAAAAGATAGATACCCAAGCATTGGCTTAGAAGTAATGGAAATCCAGTAATCTTCAACCTTGGAACTATCACCGAAATATACGCAAGCTGAACAGTCTTTACAGTACACCATCACAACAAGAAACAACAAGGACATGTTCAAAAATTTCCAAAAAGTACTTCCGTACAGAAACAAACAAATGGACGCTAGACGCTGTCTGTCACTTTTTAGATCAAGATTTTGACATTTTTACAAGATTTTAATAACACACGCAGGAGATTAGAAAAACAGTGGATTCCGTTAATATAAGGTCATTACATATATACCACTTATTAGATTTAATGCCATTTCAAATTGCACGACTATAACTTGTATTAATTCAGAAACCATAGGTAAAGATAAAAATTTCCAAAGATCTATATAAAAATAAAAGTAAAAACTTGAAATGTTCAGTGCGACAAGCTATACAACTCTCTGGTTACTTTAAACCCTCTGGTTAGAGCGTACTGTCAAATCCAGCTACATGAGTAGCAATGTGACCTAACAACTAGATATTCAATACATGCCTCTCAGATTAGAGACTGTATTTGTAAACTTACCTATCTTATGAAATTAAAAGCTAATCAACAAGATTCAGAAGTTTCTGAGAGAGAAAAAAAACCAAAAAGAATTAGTTAAGAAAGAATAGATTGTAAGATTACTTGAAACCCAGATTAAATCATGAATCTTGTGTTTGGATAATAAACATTGCTATAAGATAAGAAAATAAATAATCAATAAAAAAATTTGCTTATCATGTTGATGATAGATTTAATCACATCTGTGAAATAGATGTTTTTTAGAGAACGCGTTGGCTTTCTATTTTATTTTTACCGTACGCGTCTTAGTTGTCCGCGTGATGCACCAGTCTTTGGGAGAGACGACTCAGAGCACATCAATTTGCTTCTTTGAGCGTGTTTTGTTCATTACATAAGGTCTGTTGGTACGTGTATGTCATACCCGTTGGGTTGATTAGTCATACGTGAAATCCCCTGCCCTATTGTTTTTTTTTTTTTTTCT
>Ga0160505_101280_pt1 | contig 12185 bp, 7 predicted proteins | sample DIDeMG_FD_108225 | JGI IMG/M metagenome (GOLD analysis project Ga0160505, IMG submission 108225) | Enriched chicken feces microbial communities from UW Madison campus, WI, USA - DID2874_E49_Stillage MG | ecosystem: Host-associated > Birds > Digestive system > Large intestine > Fecal ...
ATTTTCTTTCTTTTTTTTTTTTTTTTTAAGCCCCCTTTTTGGGGTGTAGTTGGAATGTGATGGATCTGGAATGAAAAATGCGGTGAGGAAGGAGAAGTCAATGGATCAGGTCAAAATTGTGAAAATGAGGATAATCGAGAGGGGAAAAGGCTAAATGGTTTAAAATGCACTCAATTAAACAATTCCACTTGTTTTCAATGGCAGAATTCACATCCTTAATCTTTTTTTACTCGACCCCCAGATTGTTCATCTCCTACTGTGGATGGCATCGCTCCTGCACCACACCGCACTAGGATAAAAATTGTACCGTTTGCCTCATCTCTTCTTCTCTTTATTGAAAATGATCATGTCCGTCCATGATACGCTTAGTAGGAAGCGAGATATGCCTCAGGATTTACTTCCGGACCAGAAAAGATCACGGGTGGACTCCTCCGATGCATTCTCCGATAAAATGTACTCGGTGTATGTGAAGTCGGCCATGGAATCCATGGAAAAGGTATGTTTTTGAATATTGAAGGCGTTGGGGATTCTTTGAGGTGACGCTAAGATGAATTTGAGATGAATGATTGGGTCCTTTCGACCCCCGGAATCATATTTTGGGCGGTGCTGAATTGTATGGTTGTTACTCAAAATCTCACATTCTCCCTATACCTCATTGAAGACTCCTGTTTTTTGCCCCATCTTTCATTTTTTGCCATACCATACTAACCGCCAGAACGACCCTTTAAAAATCAATGCATTGGCGGCAAAAATCAACTTGCCCCTCTCCCATTCCGAGTCCATCTCTTTGACAAACTTTAATATCCTTTTGAGGAGCCTAATAGTAAACGTCTCAAAGCTAGACAACAACTTGTCCGCAGCTCTTGTGGGTGCAGTGTTGCGCTACTCCTGGTTGGAAATACCAGCTGAAGCAAAGAATACTCCAGCATTTGCCACGTTTTTAGACCTCTACTCGCAGTTTCTAGGGGTGCTTGTGTCATCTCTCCCCAAGTATCTCCACGAGGTGATCAAAAAGATCGTCAAGGAATTCCCAGATATTTCTGGCGATACTTATCCCCACCACCGTGTGCTTCAGCGCTTGGTCACTTACATCCCCACTTGCATTAACTCCATCCCTCCCATGTTGGCCAAGAATTTTCCTCACCACCTTTCCTCGAATACTGAGGAAATCACAAATTACGTACGCAACTGTGTCCGTGTCATCTCATACTGCCCTGACTTGCAGTTCAGCATTTGGCAGATGGTGGTAGAATGCTGCATCAAGCTCGATGTGGAACTCCAGAACGAGTTGGATGATTTGGATGATGATAGCATTGAGGAACTCATAAACGGCGATGACGACGAGATAGACGATGCGGAGATGGTTGAGGATCCAAATGACATAGAGGTTTACACTGTAACCTCCACCGTCAACATTAAGAAGTTAGTATCCAAGCTCGACTCCACTTTAGAACTTCTCCTCCAAAGCACGGCATCCTCCTTCACCACCGAGCAAATCGAAGCTGGCACTGGTGTCAATCTCTTCAATACCCTCATGTCTTTGTTTAAGACCCACATCTTGCCCACTCATTTCACCAAATCCATCCAGTTCTTGATGTTCCACATTTCGCAATACCAACCGGAGTTAGCTGACGCTTACTTGGTTTTGCTCATCGATGTGGCTTTCAGTCCAAATGAGATCACTGAAAAGCGTCTCAAGGCCTTGCAGTATCTTTCGTCATACATTGCAAGAGCAAAGGGTTTAACAAAACACCAAATTGTGTTCATAGTCAGCTATCTTACAGGCTGGATTAATAAGTACATTGCTGAGAGGGAACACGAAGTGTTTGAATTCTCCGAGGTCTCTTCGATGGGTGGAATGGAACGGTTTAAGTTGTTCTATGCGACCATCCAGGCATTAATTTACATTTTCTGTTTCAGACACCAGCAGTTGTCCAAGTCTCCTGAAGATATTGGAAACAGCGACAGTGAGTGGGAATGTGATCTAGACAAATTCTTCCAGAGAGTCATCATTGCTAAGTTCAATCCATTGAAGTACTGTGATGAGACGGTGGTGTACATTTTCGCCAAGATCGCTACCAAGCTCAATGTGTGCTACTGCTACTCCATTATTGAACACAACAAAAGAGAAACAATGATGCAGGGCAATTCCAGCCTTCCTTCGGCTGTGGGAAATTTCAGACACAAACAGGAGTTTTTGGATCTTGAAGCTTATTTTCCATTTGACCCATTGGTGTTGCCTAACTGTAAGAAGATTATTACTGTTAACTACGTGGAATGGAAGGATGTGAACCCAAGCAATGACGATGACGATGATGAAGACAGTGGAAGCCATCCCGAAGATGATGAAGATGAAGATGATGAGGAAGAAGACGATGAGGAAGACATTGAGGACGATGAGGACAAGGAAGACGAAGCCAAGAGTGCTGATGAAGACAGTGATGAAGAGAACACCAGTGACGAAGAGGAGTAATAGACTACTTTCGTGCCATGTGGATTTGAAATCATGATATTACATAATGTCGGTCTTTATTAGAACAATAAATTTGGGACTTACGGATTTTCTTGTAATCGTGTAAACCTTCGACTGTTCGACATACAAATCTGATCACCTTTTGGTTCGATCGATTCCAATTCGCACTTGTGTCCGCACTCACCTTCGCGCCCAGTTACATTATTCACGGTTATAACTTACCACTAGATCCCGCTGGCCGGTTGATCGGTAGAAAAAAAAACACATGCTGAAGTTTAGCGCTTTGCAAAACTAAAAAATGATCACGCCCAGGCTCGAACTGGGGACCTTCTGCGTGTGAAGCAGATGTCGTAACCAACTAGACCACGCGACCATTTGTTGTAAGATGATTGGTTGTCTTATATATATTGTGTATAATATCCAGATATATGCAGTCTTTGCATGGTCGGGTCTAGTCGATGTGGTGGGAGTTTAGAAGAGGATGGCAGTGTTCCAACACCGCTATTTCAGCAACTACACTAACAGGTCTATGATTACATAAGTAGTCCATTATAGAACCTAGTATATGTTATTTAAGAGATTAAATAGCACATTAAATTACGATATCGCATTGTTAGACCTTAAAAATCCTTGTCCTAGTAAAAGATCAAACCTTGAAGAGGATGCCAGCTTTCCCAGTTTCCTTCAAGCACAATACTAATTGGATTTGCTCACTTGAATAGGCTCTTTTACTAAGCCTGGTGGATACTTTTCATAAGAATGAGAAATTTAGTTATTAGATGTAATGAAGGTTGTACATTACCCACCAAACCTGAAACTGTTACCATATTGAAGTTATAATCTCTATGGACGCAATTAAATCCAAAGGTACAAATTTATTCAAACCTTCAGTTTGGCTTTGTTTTTTTTTCGATAAAAGATTGTTTTGTAATGTATTATTCGGTTCGCAAATTACACTCGGTTTTGGGTAATATCAACATAAATTGGTGAAATGACAACAGGAACGACAAGAAAAGCTCAATCAAAAATTACAGTAAGTTTCAAGAATATTAAACAACATTTGCCAACATGGGTATAAAATGTTCCTTGCGAGTTATAGCAATTACGCCAGGACTTAAGGGTGTTGATTTACTTGCTCTTGCTGCCCAAGCTTCTGCTGTCCATACTCCAGGCGTCCATACTCCAGTCGTCCATACTCCAGTTGTCCATACTCCAGGTTGACACGATCCTGCTGACCAACATCCAGATGTGTACGATTCTGTTGTGAATACTCCAGTTGAGATTGCTCCTGTTGTCCATAGCCTTGTTGTCCATAGCCTTGTTGTCCATAGCCCTGTTGTCCGTAGCCCAGCTGTCCATGTCCCTGCTGTGGAAAGTAACCTTGCTGTGGGCTCTGAGGAACCATAGGTGGTGGTGGAGGAGGGTAAAATGGCTGGTTCATATACATTTCTGGGTAGTAACCCTTGGTTTCGTAAATTGGTTGTGGTGGCTCATGATAGAAAACCGAGACTATCAAGCCAAATAATAAGAATCCCACACCAATCCACATGAATACGAAAATTTTTACACCTAGGGTGGCACCAGAAACAAATTGTGTACCAATGGCATGGATGACGGTTTCTGCTGTGACACCAGCGAGGGCAATGAAGTAGGTAATCCACATGGTGATTCTGAAGGCCCTCAATGTAGAAGTACTTTTGCTGCAAAGAGTGAAAAGTCCAATGACATTGACCACGAATGACAACGCTAGTGCTCCCACTAGAAAGCCGTATGCTGCTCTCAGAACATAGTAGGTGGCAGATATATTTGGATAGTCACTATCAAGATAGTATAGATTGTATGGGTATCCAGCAAGTCTATCTCCACAACTTACTCTTTCCGATGACATTCTTTCGCAAAATGCGTACAATGTCCAACGAAAATCATCGTATTCGGTAAGGTATAGATCCTTCAGAAAATCCAGATTCTCGATAGCACCACTAAGGTTGACTAGAAGGAGCATCACCATTGCGACGAGCGCACAGAACCATGGAATGGCAATATATTTTGTCGTGTTCATTAAGGTCTTTTAGGAGAACAGCTGATGAAGGCAAATGTCGATGGCAGCAAAACGTAGATCAAGTAGATTTTTGGATCGATTTCAATTTGATTGCTAGTTGGCTGACCAAATCTATAGAAATCGAGTGAACGAATCTAATTTCGATAACGAGTTCAAGATGAAGAATATGTTTCAACAACCACAGAGTAGTCCAGAAGAAAGGAGGTAGCAGCAATGATTACGAACATGCTGTTAATTTGGTAATGAGGTCGCCAAGCCTTGAGGCTATGAGTATCGGCTATGCGTGACAATGCGGCTGAGGGAAACAAACCGAGCAAATTGAAAAACAATAATCAGTGGCCAGGGGCAAAAGTTTACGAGAAAAGAAAAAGAGAGAGAGAGAAAAAATAAACAAATCAAGCACATGATATGAGCGCCTAAATCAAGTTATTGACGGCGATGGTGGAGCAGAAAGCAACAATAGGATCCAATAAGAAGAGATTGGAACCTCTCGCGATATGACATAGGTCACCTATCTAAGTCCCCCAAATACGAGGTGACCAAGCTGCACATCGTTAGTGCAGGGGGGTAGAAGTGGTTGTCTCCGCAATCTAATTTTGGACCTAGGAATACGAGAATTACAAATGGAATGTCCACTTCTAATCTACTTCTGGAAAAATATATTGATCTGTTGAATTAACAGATTGCCTCCATACTCAACGGGGTACGAGCTGTAAGAATGGCCAAGTAGACGAATTTGTTGAGTCAAATCATCAAATGTTGTCCAGTTGTCAAAAAGCAAACGTGAGATATCCAAAGTTAAAGTCTAAACATCAAGACAGCTGTCAATGTCAACGTGAAGATGCTAACAAATCAATACTTGCATAATTTGAATCTAATCTAGCATTCAATAAAAAAATCAGCCTCTGTAGTACTCATCAATAACAGACACAGGTTTGTAGTATTTTCCCACAGGCTTGTATTCAATATGCTCGAAAGCAGGACCAAAACCCTTGGGTCCCCCAACTGCCAAAGATTTCTCGGTGCTAATCCAGAGATCATTGGGTGCAAAAGCGATGACAAACACCATGAGTCCATACCGATAATCCGGAGTTCCACATGCTTCTCCACTGTCAGCATACGAAACAGAAATCAAATCTGGAACTGAGCAAATGGTCTCCCACTCACTAGAACCAGCTTTCTGCAACTCAGCAACAATATTCTCGTTCTTGAAAGGTATCTTCAACTTGTCCTTATTCTCATTCTCAATAATCACCTCTCCATAAACATGTCCCATGAATAGCTTCTTCTCCACACCAATGATCTTGCCAGCAAAAATTTCTCGTCCAGCGCTCGCACCTCCAACACTGTTCAAGATGTATTTGGATAATTGGTCAAAGTGTGTTCTCTGCCGAGCAAGATTCACAGCCTTGCCAATTCTCCAAGCTGTCGAAATAGAGTGGTGAACTGTCTCTGATACCAAGTCATCAGAAGTCATTGGCGTGTTGACAACTCCAACATGGCATCCGACTTGGGACAAGGCCGCCCTCATCATCTTTTCCACGTATGTATCATCTTGAGCCAGAGTAATCAAGAATTTGTTGCCATTGCCATCTGAAACAGAGGTGATCTCTAATACGGACTCTTCGTTGAGAGCACAAGGTAAAATCTGACTATGAGTGGGGTACGCCCTGCCCATCAAGTCTGCATCAATCACTGGAATGTTCAATTGTGTCGACGATCCAAGGTACATACCCATGAAGCCGTTACCTCCTCCGATTTCCAAGGCAAACACTCCATCTGCGGTCCGGTTGATGTACTTGAATAAAGCGTCACAAGCATCCACGAGTTCGTCTCCAGTCAATTGCTCGTCCGATACTGTCGGAGATCCGGCGAATCCCACCGAGACGTAAGTGCCCTTACCTTCTGTTTTCTTGTGGGCATTTTCGATAGAAACAACCCGGATAATAGCGCCATCTCGAATCATATTCCGCATCTCAAGGTAAATTGGGAATGGTGTTCCACCTCCACCACAGCCAAGTATGTAAGTTCCAATTCGAATGTAATCCAAATCGGTTTCTGATATGATCCATTCTTTATCCTCATTTACAAGTGGAGTGTAAGACTCATGATCAATGAGTTCTGCTTCATCCACAATCTCCTTCAGATCCTTGGACTGTTTGTAAATAGAAGAACCTTCATAAACGTCATCTTCTGCTTTAGTTTCACTTGTGATACTGTTGTATGCTGCCCTCACTCTTTCGTAGTCGACATCTCCAACTACCTTGATCTCAAAAGAGTAGGCTCTGTCAACGTATGGAACAGGATCGTACATCAAGTCCACCACCTTGACTGATTCCTCAAGAGCACCCTTGGCAACAATCTCAGCAGTAACCTGCTTAGTAAGTCTATCAATAACAGCCTCCTTTTCTCCCATGTGATTGAGGTTTTCGATCTTTTGAATCAGTGCTGATAACTTACCCATAGCTGCACCAATTGCGTTGGCAACCTGATAATAAGGGGGTCGTAAAACAACCGATGCTCCATCCAACTCTAATGGCGCAATAAACGAGCCTCCACCAACGAGTAACACCGGAAGTGGATCTGGACTAGTACGCATTCGGTCAATGACCATCTCCAATTTATGTTTCAAAGCAGCTGAGAAAGAAGCAACATAGTCATTTGAAAACTTCTGAGAGATCTTGTCAACAGGGACGGTTCCAAGTTTGAAGGACTGGTCGTCACTTCGACTACCTGCTGCTAAAGTCACATCTGTTGCTGTAGTAGTATCTCCTCCAAAAACAAGTCCTCTAGTAATGATATCTGAGCCTACAGAGTCTGGACCGATGGTTACTTTACCGTCCACCTGGCGGACAATGGAGCCTCCACCCAAACCTATACTCTCCACGTGGGGCATGGAAAAGTTCATTCTAACACCTCCAACTACCGAATGCGAGGAAACTTGCCTTGGGAATCCGTTCGGAAGAAGAAGCCCCACATCAGTGGTGGTTCCACCCACATCCACAACCATAATACTCTTTCCGTTTGTGGCCTCCTCCCTCGAACAAAGGAAGGAAGCTCCACGCATCGAGTTAGTAGCTCCTGACGAAAATGTTCGGATTGGTGCATTGCGAGCTTCCTCAATGGTAAGAACGGTACCATCATTTTGGGTTAAGAGAATGGGACAGTGGAAACCCAGCTTTCTGACCGAGGTGGTGAACGAATGAATGATTTTCCCAGCAAATGCCATAATAGATGCATTCAAAATGGAAGCGTTTTCTCTAGCCAAAAACCCAATTCCTGAAACCTCATGCGAGGCAACAATGTTGGCATCACCAATGACCAGTCTCACCAACTCCACTGCTCGATTTTCTTGAGTTTTATCAATAATCGAGAAGATACCCACAATAGCCACTGCCTTGATTCCCAAATCCTTGATTTTCCGGGCGTGTTCTAAAATGGCGGACTCATCCAATTGCTGGATCTTGGAACCATCCACCCGGTTTCCTCCATTGACATATCCCACGTACCCTTTGAGAATTCTGGTCAATGACGGTGGGAAATCCGAGAAAGGATATGATCCTTTCGAGTAGGGTCCACAGAGTCGAAGCACCGCTACTGGCTGCAATCTTGCAGTGTCCTGCTCAATAACAGCATTTATGAAATGGGTGGTACCAATCGTGATAGCAAGCACATCCAGTTTCTTGTATTTGTGGGTGTCTTCGAACAAATGGTTGAGTGCACTTGAGATTCCATCCGACACATCAGCTGTGGTAGCGGCTTTGTGAAATGCCAACACACCTCTGTTTTCAGTCCCAAATGATGATGGGTCAAGAAGAACAGAGTCGGTGTTTGTTCCTCCAACATCTATTCCGATCAAAAGTGAATCTGAAGTCATATGGAGTTATTGGTTGGATTGATGTAGGGGGGAAAATTGGAAGATTAGGGAGATAGGGAGTCCAATTTATCATCAGGGATCAAATTGGAGTTCTCTTGTCCTATTCCGATCCACTCTTGAATAGGCAGCCATTGCGAAGATCCGAGAAGACGGAGTGGAACTGACAATAATACGCCCACCGGTTTGTCCGTATGCGGCAACTGTGCCGACACGTCCGGGTAAAGTCGACGTCAACGTGGCTTAACTTCCAAATCAGAAGCGGAATGAGCCGCAGATCTATCTCATTCAGGAAGGAGATTCGCAACGCTTATCATAATGTTCCGCAAGATTTTTAGTCAATTTTCATACGACCATTCATTATCTGGTGGAGAATGCAAATCAGGTACACATATAAAGCAGCACCTATTTCCCTGATTGCTGCTCGATAGGTATGTCATTTCAATCATTTTTGGATCTTTTAAAGGTCCAGCATGGTGCCCACGAGGCTGAACATGTCACTTACTTGAGTAACAAAGATATTATCCCCATGGGTCCCAGTAGACGTATTTGGGGAATATGGTCTTATGTGTTCTACTGGTCTATTTCGAACGTGATCATCAGTACTTGGTCTGGTGCATCCTCGTTGTTGTCTATTGGTTTGTCTGTCGGTGAAACCATGGGAATCATACTAATAGGTAACATATTCATCGCTTCTTTGGCGCTACTAAACGCAGCACCCGGTGGATACTTTCATATAGGATATACGATTTGTCAAAGAGTGGTCTTTGGAATCCGTGGCTCGTTGATCGGTATCGCAATGAGAACGATTTTGTCGGTTGTCTGGTTTGGCTCTCAAGCTTACTTGGGGTCCCAGTGCTTGAACTGCGTTTTCTCGTCATGGAGCAAAAGTTACTTGAACATGAAAAACACCCTTCCTGAGTCTGTTCATATGACCTCTCAGGATTTGATTGGATTCGCATGTTTTCAGGTTATCTCTATTCCGTTGCTCTTTATTCGTCCAGAAAGATTCAGAAAGCCAATGATCGGTGCCACTCTCATCACCTTCTTTGCTATGTTAGGAATCACAATCTGGGCTGTTCATATCAATGGTGGAAACGGTCCACTCATGCACTCTTCTCAACCAATGTCTAGCAGTGCAAGAGGTTGGGCTTGGATATACGGTATTTGTTCATGGTACGGCTCTCTCAGCTCGGGCGTGGCCAATCAATCCGACTTTACTCGTTTCTCCAAAAGACCTTGGGACTCTTTCTGGGGAACGTGGTTTGCGTTGGTTGTAGTGGGTTCGCTTATCCCATTGATGGGACTCAGTAGTGCTTCAGCATTGTTGGAGTACTACGGAGAGGAGTATTGGATGCCAAATTCTATCATCATGAAGTGGCTCACAGAGGATTATTCGGCTAAATCCAGAGCTGCTGCTTTTTTCTGTGGAACTATCTTCACCATCTCTCAACTAGTGTTCAACACCATGGGTAACGGATACGCAGGTGGAATGGATATGTCCGGAATGCTTCCAAAATACATCAACATCAGGAGAGGTGCTGTTATTACTGCTTTGCTTTCTTGGGTGGTACAGCCATGGGACTTCTACAACACGTCGTCGACATTTGTGGTTGTGATGTCTTCCTTCTCGGTGTTCATGTCGCCAATCATTGGTATTATTACGTCGGATTTCTGGATCATCCGCAGAAAGCACATTCAGTTGTCCCATTTATACACCAGTGACCCCGATGGAACCTATTGGTATTACTATGGATTCAACCTTAGATCGCTTTTTGTGTGGTTTGTTGCTTTCGCTCCTGGACTTCCGGGATTGATCCATGGTGCCAGACCATCCATTAGTATCAATGATGGAATTAATAATTTTTACAAGGGCAGTGCGGTGTTTGAATTTGCTATTTCTTTTTCGTTGAACGTGCTTTTGTCATACATCTGGCCATACAAGAATCCGAGGGAGTCCGACAAAGCCGATTACTTTGATTCGTATACATTGGAGGAGTGCCACAAGTTGAACCTTATTCCATTCTCTCAATTGAGCAATGACGAACGAATGAATAGAGTTCAAAAAGACAGCACCGACGGAGAATCTGTTGTCGAGATTGGAGAGGATGGCTTGATGATGAAGAGTTGAAACAGCTGAGATTGCCAGTGATTTTATGATTTTGAGAAACTAATAGATAATGCAATGTTTTAGTGAAATGGCCATTATAATTCAATATTAATGGCGAATGTGATATAATTACTGCTTTGTAACTATCAGGAGCTGTTGCAAGTAGTTCGCAGCCAAAAATGTTCCCCGCCTATTGTAGTAGAGAAGTCCAAAAGATGTGCAAAAGCAGAAGGCATTATGGTTTTCAATCTTCAAGGCATAAATCCTTGAGGCATAATCAGTGACGACTTAACATTTTCACTGTTAAAATTTCCACGAGAAAGAAAGTTCAAGAGTGAAAGCACAGGAAAACGAACGACAGCTTGCTGATGGCAGCATATGGATGACAGTTAACGGATGACAGCAAAACCTGCCAAAGTTACCACGCGCCACAGACACATGGAAAGGTATGAGCCCTGGTATAGCATGGCTTTATTTTCATTTTTGGCTCAAATTCACTGTTGCGAAGTTGAGCGCTGGAAAGTTTCTCTAATTACAATTAGCGACTAAACCGCACTGGCACATACATCAATCGTCACGAAAAAATACATTTTGATTCAAATTGACCGATTGACTTAGAACTACCGATGTGAATATTGATGAGTCGAGTCTCCCACCGTGGCAATAGCGTGTTTCCGGATATTTCACAAATCAACTCAGCCGAAAAGCTTTTTACCCAAAAAGGAAATTATCCATCAGGAAGACTGCATATATTTCATTCCTTGCATTGACTTTTCTCTCTCGTCTTAACCTTATAGGAGGCTAACCAGGCGCAATTGCGGGTAATATTGGGCAAAATTTCACTCACGAAGCGTGTTCAGTCGACATATTTTCATTGAGTCTATTTTAGGACTGAAAAAGCGCCATAAATCGCGGATATTGTCGTGCTTCGTTCTTATGTATGGCCATGTGAGTGCCCTGCCCCCCGCAGTTCATCCGACATATATAATACAAAGGGCCCTTTCTCTTTTCAACATAAATTCAAACTTTTCCACTCTCTTACTTTCTCTATACTCTTTTCAAAATGCGTTTCTCCATTGCTGCCTTGGTTGCTTCCGCTACTGTTGCTTCTGCTGCTTCAACAGATGCTTCTTCCTATTGGGCTTCCTTCCTTGCTCACTATAGTTACACTGGCCTGGCCTCATTAGACTTGAGTGGAACAGAAACTGGTCTGTTCTCCGTTCCAACATTGGACGCCTCTCAATCTGCTCAGCTTCTGTCTCTTTTAGCTGGTTTGGCTACCTCTGGTTCTGGTTCTGGTTCTGCTGCCAATTCTGCTGCTTCTAAGACAGCTTCCGGTTCCAAAGTCACTTCTGGTTCTTCTGCAGCATCTGGCTCTTCTTCCGCTGCTGGCTCCTCTTCCGCTGCCGGCTCTTCCTCAACTTCAGGTGAAGCTGGAAAGAATGGTCCCTTCTTGGCTGCCGGTGCCCTCGTAGCCCTTGGTGGCCTCTTGTTGTAAAGAATCTATTTATATAGGACAATTCCTTAATAGTTATACAATGATACAATTACATTATTGCGTAAGCGTTATTAGTATATTGCATTTCCTTTGTGGGCACCGTTTTAGTAGTCGTTTGTGCATTACTAGGAATGCACCTGGATGCATTATTGAAGAGCAATTTATTCACTA
>Ga0160505_101281_pt1 | contig 12173 bp, 12 predicted proteins | sample DIDeMG_FD_108225 | JGI IMG/M metagenome (GOLD analysis project Ga0160505, IMG submission 108225) | Enriched chicken feces microbial communities from UW Madison campus, WI, USA - DID2874_E49_Stillage MG | ecosystem: Host-associated > Birds > Digestive system > Large intestine > Fecal ...
CCGTCTGCTTATTTTGGTGCTCACGCCCAACCGCGCGCTGCCGTCCCTCGACGGCGCGGACGGCGCCGGCGACCTCGTGCGCTCCAAGCGCTCGGGCAAGTTCAGGAAGGGCCAGAACGTGCAGGGCAAGTCTATCCTCGGGGACGACTCGGACGACAAGGGCAAAAAGTCGGCAACTCGCAAGGTTCCGGCAGAGGTTGCGGCGCTGCGTGCGCGTATCCGCACCGAGGTGTGCGACAAGCTGAGCGGCGTCGAGTGGCAGGGCATGGGCGTCGATAAAGTCGGAAGTGCCGCCGTGCAGCTCCTCCTTGAGGTCGAGGTTGAGGATGGCGAGGGGGAGAAGAAGGGCAGTTTGCTGGATACGCTCACTGAGGGCCTTGTGTCGCATCTCGGTAAGTTTTGAAGGTACTCACGAAAACTGACAGCCAGAATCGTCAGACGAACCGCCAAAGCCGCAGCCGTACCTCTCCGGCATTTTGGTGTCGCCAACGGGCACACGTCTGCTGGAAGCGCTCCTCAAGCTCTCGCCCGCGCGCATCTTTGCCGCGCTGTGGTCCGCCTACTTTGTCGGCAAGATCGGCAAGTGGGCCGGACACCCGTTTGCCAACTTTGTCGTCGCGGCCGGCGTGACGCGCCTGGACGGCAAGCAGGTGCGCGCGGCAATCAAGGAGATCAAGTCCGTGAGCGGCGGCAAGCCCCTGATCAAGATGGCGCGCACAAGCGTGCTGCTCGCGATGGCGGACCGCGCAGCGGGACTGAGCGACAAGACGCAGACAGCTGTCGTGTCGCTTGTCGAGTCGGCGCTTGACCTGGGAGAGCACAAGGGCGCGCTGGTTCCTGCGCTCATGGCACTCAAGACCTTCCCGATGTACGAGGCCCTGCGGACCGGCGCGGACATGCCTGCCGACGAGGACGACCCCCGCCCGGCCGACGTCGTGGATGCCGATGCCGAAGCGCAGGCCGCCGCTGACGCACGCCGGCACGCATGGGAGAACCGCCGCAATGCCCAGCCGAAAGGCAAGCTCGAGCCCAACATGCAGGGGTGTCTCCTGCTCCAGTCTCTCCTGGGCTTGCAGCACGCCAACACGGTCATTCTGGACAGGTGAGACTAGACCTTGGAACATTAACGCTGACATGCAGCCTATTCGCCCAGAGCGCCGACACGCTTCTCTCGTACGCCTCCTCCCCGATCGCCTCGCACCTGCTCGACAAGGTCCTCACCTCGTCTGCAGTGCCGCCAAAGTACCGCCGCAAGCTCTTCCTGGCCTTTATGGGCAAGTACGACGCGCTGGCGACCGACCGCCTCGGCTCGCGCGTCGCGGACACGGTGTGGGCCACGGCCGACGGGTTCATGAAAGAAAAAATTGCGCGCTCGCTCATCCCCCACGCCACCATTCTCGGTAACGACCGCTATGGGCGGTACGTCGTGCGCAAGATGGAGCTGCATCTCCTGCAGCGCCGGCCGGACGAGTGGCGCGAGGCCATGATTGGCGTCAAGCACCACTTTGCGCATGAGAAGGAGCAGCAGCAGACCGAGGTGAAGGGCGTTGAGGCTGAGGCGAAGAAGGAGGGTAAGGGCGCCGAGGGGGAGACGGCAGAGGAGGCCGAGAAGCGCCGCAAAAAGGAGAAAAAGGACAGGAAGCGCAAGGAGCGCGAGCGGGACGCGATTGACGACGTGTTTGAGATGGCCAAGAAGGCCAAGAAGGAGCGGGCCTAGACGACGGTGTTTGGATTGATAGAGCGTACATATACCATGTTACTACTGTAAACTTTACCCATGTGCAATGTTGCTGCATTAAGAACGAGTCACTGTCGCCGATCACTGACCGCCACACACTTGACCGCGGACCCGTGGTCTGTCGGCTCCCACTCGCAACCCCGTCACACCCCCTGTCCACACCCATCCACCACTTGGAGCAATGATGCGTGCATGGTATGTACAACAATCTAGCCTCTGCTCTATGTCTAAGGACGGGGACGAGCAGTCGGCGTCGGTCGGCGAATCTGGCGTCCTCGTGCGGTCCGTTCGGAATCCAAGTCCTATTTTTGGTGAATGGTTGAAAGGTTCTACACTGCGAGCGATGGGCAGCGACGGACGGAGAAAAGAGGCGGCAAGGAGAGGCTGGAGTTTTAACACCAGACATTGACAGCCAGCTCCCTCCCAGGGGTCAGTCATCATCAACCTCGGCTTCCTGCCCCTCGCGCCATCCGCGTTCGCCATCCCAATCCTCCTCCCTCTCCCTCCTCCCCCCTCGAGTCCCCCGCTCGGTGCCACCATTTTACTCGTCGTCAGCCGGCTCCTTGCGCATGTACATGTCGATCGCGCCCGAGAATGCCGCGAATGCCAGACCGCCCGAGAACGCCGCGACGGGACCCGCGTTCTTGGCCAAAATGGCGCCACTGAGGAAACCGGCCGAGAGGCCGTTGTAAATGTCGTTCTTGGCGCGGTACTGCTGTCAGCGACATGCTTACGTGTGGGTGGAGAGGAGGAGAATGGGGGGGCGAGGGTCACTTGATACCGCCAACATCCCTCCCACCCATGCCCCGCTGCTGCCAAGTCGCCTCGGAGCCCTCGGAGCCCTCGGAGCCTCAGCCTTCAGCCTTCAGCCCCCCTCGGCCCCGTCTCCCCGGATCGTACTCACACCCTCAATACAGCACTCAATACCAGAGTACAGCGCTCCGACCTTTGCAAAGCCCTTTCCGGAACTCCACATGTTACGACCGAGTTCTTTGAGAATGTATTTCGCCTGCGCCTTGGTGCCCTTGAGCTCCTGCGACGCGCGGGCCAGCGGATCCTCGTACGCGAATGTGGCCGACATCATGGCGACAAATCCACCGAGACCAAATCCTAGAACGTTAGCACAGTGCCCGTCTGTCTCTCGCCGCTCGCCACGCTCGCTCGCGCTCGTGACGTACCCATCGTTCCGGCCATGAGCAGCTTGGTGGGGCAGTACAGCATAAAGTCGCCGCCGATCTTCTGCCACTTCTGCATCTGCTTCATCTGCTCCTTCTCCTCGTCCGTGTATCCCTGCAACTGCGGCTCGGTGCCGGGGAGGAAGACGGGGGCGAGCCACGGGTTGGACATTGTGGAGGCTGTCGATGGAGTGGGAGGGTGGGAGGGTGGAGGTGTCGGGAAGATCGGGGGTTGGGGTAACGACGGGTTCGGGTAGTGTCGGCTCGGGCAGTGGGTAGTACTCCCAGACGGTGTGTCTCTAGATGTCAAGAATGTGGATGTTGTCGATAACGATGCGATGGAGATCAAAGTTATGGGTGGCCACTTCGGACCGACTTTTCGAGATGCCAGAGTGACAGACTGGCACTGTGAAAAATCCGGAGCGCAATCTGGCCCCGCTCTGCAGCAAGCGCCGCGTTCCTCGTACCTGGCAGCTGGCAGTGTCGGTGGTGTTCGGCCTTAGAAGGGAGAATGCACGCGAACGACACGTGATGTACATGCGGAAGCCACCATTCCCCGCACATTGCATCCCCATGGCCTTTGCATTTTCGCTGGGGATTGGGCGCGATTGGGGGAGGAACGGAGCAATCTATAGTGTCGAGGATGTTCGAGAGCGCAGAGCAGGCAGAGCAGGCAGGAACGCGAATGATTCAATGACGAACGACGAGATACAAAAAGAGGCGAGGACAACAGGCGACACAATCGTCGACCCCGTGACGACCACTTGCTACTTACTTTTCTGTTAACATTCAGTGTCCACTCGCCACCACACGCACACTTGACATCACATTACTCATAGACTCATTACATTTGCGCACGGCCATCTGTCCCCGGCTGTACGATACGCGTGTGTCTCGTCTCTCCCTAAAAAGGTACGACGCCGCCTCCGCCCCGCGCCCCGCCCGCTGCTTGGCCATTTCAAGGTTTCTTGGAAGCCTTTTAAAACAAGCAACATTCAAGTTGTTGGACTGGAGGATCCCGGCCCAGCAACAACAAAAAAACCAACGAAAGAGTCTAGCCGCTCCGTCCTTTGCGGCCTCGCCATCCCGTCCAGCACTTTTGGGAGCCAGTCATCCGATCCGACTAGCAATATTACCATTACCTTTCAATCAGCCGGCAAATCATCGCCGGTACTTTACTTGCTGGTTACACGTTGGGTCGAGGCGAGCGACGCACGGCGCACGGCACGCCGTTGACGACATTTGTTCCACCTAGCCTACTCTTGTAGCCTGGACCACATTGCTCGTGCTTTTGCATTCCGCACCTGCAGAGCCCCCACTCTCCCCCCTCCTCCGGTATTCTTCGCCGGTCGCAAAGTGCAGTACTGTAGCAAGCTAGCTGCTACTTTACATTGCTCAAAGTCTCACCATCTCTCTCATCCTCTCCCCATCTATCACTCCCCTACCCCCATTCACCACTGCAGCTTTTAGCTTGCACCCTTGCATCCTTACACCACTGGCTGGTCCGCTGTTATCAGCCCAACGTCTCTTGTTCTCTCTTACCCTACCCTCGACGCTCGTTCACTTCCGACCACACCCACCACCACCACATCCCAGTTGCCCATCATGGCCGCGGGATTCGCCTGTGAGTTACGACGACCAACGACGGGCTGTCGGACAATCTTGACCTGTCCTTGAGCTGTCTGCGCCCTCGTCAACGTATCCCTCCTGAGCAGCGCTGACCCCCAGTCGACCTTATGATCCTCTTTTGGAAACTCGCGGTCCTCAACATCTTCTTCCGCGAGATCCGGTAAGTGCACACGCTGCTGCTGGTGTCTGAGACGTTTAGCTGACAGTTTCCAGCCCCCGCGGCGCCTGGAACATTCCCAAGAAGGGCCCCGTTCTCTTCATTTGCGCCCCGCATGCCAACCAGTTCCTCGACCCGCTCCTCCTCTTCACGGAGGTGAGGCGCGAGTCGGGCCGCCGTACCTCGGTCCTGACGGCGGCGAAGGTGAGTCTAGCGCACGGCGTCGAAAGAAGCACTATGAGAACCGTTGCGGGAGGGATACTAACCCGCGCAGTCTATGGAACGCAAGTTTATTGGTTTCATTGCGCGTATCTTCAACTCTAGTAAGCTGAGAGATTGTCTGACCGTCGTAGCTGACATTAGTTCCCGTCTCCCGTGCCGCCGACTACGCCAAGACAGGCGCCGGCCGCATCATTCTTTCGGATGACGACCCGCTCGTCGTGCGTGGCGTCGACTCCAAGTTCACCCAGCAGTTCAAGGAGCGTTCCCAGATTGTCCTCCCTAAGAGCGCGAGCTACGCGTCGGCCGTCGTCGACAAGGTCATCAGTGACACGGAGCTGCGCCTCAAGAGCGAGTTCACAGTGCCCTCCAAGGACGGCAACAGCAACGTCAAGGTCACTGGCCGCGTGCGCGCCGAGATGCTCTCCGAGCACGGCCTGCCGTACAAGGCTCTCCCGCACGTCGACCAGGACCAGACATACGGCGCTGTGTTCGATGCGCTCAACAAGGGCGGCGCGATCGGTATCTTCCCCGAGGGCGGATCCCACGACCGCACAGATTTCCTCCCCCTCAAGGCCGGTTTCTCAATCATGGCTCTAGGCGCAATGGCGGCCAACCCCGACCTCGACGTCAAGCTCGTTCCCGTCGGTCTGTCGTACTTCCACGCCCACAAGTTCCGCTCTCGTGCCGTCGTCGAGTTTGGCACCCCCATCTCGGTGACTCCCGACCTCGTCGAAATGTACAAGGCTGGCGGACCCAAGAAGCGCGCGGCGTGTGGAAAGCTCCTCGAGCAGGTCCACGACGCCCTCCGTGCTGTCACCCTCCGTGCCCCCGACTGGGAGACTCTCCAGGTGAGTTCGCGTAGCCTTGAAGTAAACTGACCTCCCAGGTCGTCCAGGCTGCCCGCCGTCTGTACCGCGCCCCCGGCCAGCACCTCACCATTGGCCAGACCGTCCAGCTCAGCAAGTACTTCATGGAGGGTTACCTCAAGTACCAGGACGAGCCCCGTGTTGTCGAGCTCCGCGAACGTGTCATCAAGTACAACCGCCAGCTCCGCGACCTCGGCATCGCCGACCACCAGGTCGAGCGCGCGTCTAACCGCAGTATCCACTCTCTTGTTCTTTTGATTTACCGCACCGGTCTTCTTCTCTGGTGGACGATGCTCGCACTCCCCGGCACCATCCTCCACGCCCCCGTCTTCATTCTCGCAAAGGTTATTTCGCACCAAAAGGCAAAGGAGGCCCTCGCCGCCTCGACTGTCAAGATCCAGGGCCGCGACGTCCTCGCCACCTGGAAGGTTCTTGTTTCGCTCGCCGTCACCCCGCTGCTCTACTTTGTCTACTCGCTCATTACTACCATTATCGCCTACAAGTACGACCTCGCCCCCAAGTGGCGCCACTGGATGCCCGTCGTTGTGTTCTGCGCCCTCCCCGCCCTCGGCTACGCCGCCCTCAAGTTTGGCGAGGCTGGCATGGATGTGTTCAAGTGAGTTAATGTCGCTCTGCGTGTAACTGACATCAGGTCACTCCGCCCGCTCTTCCTGTCGCTCCTTCCCGGCAACCAGCGCGAGGTCAAGAAGCTCCAGGTCCAGCGCGAGGAGATTACACAGGAGATCAACACTCTTGTCGCCGAGTTTGGCCCCAAGCTCTACGAGAACTTTGACGGATCTCGCATGATGCCGCAGGCAACGTCCCCGCGCTCCTCCAACCCTGGTCCCGACAGTTCTGTCCTCTCGCACCCTGTTGCGTGGCTCGACAACCGCATCTTTGGCTGGAACCGCCGCGGTTCGACCTCGCTCGCCTGGAAGACGGACGACGTCAAGAGCCGCTCCCCGCGCTCCGAGCCGTCGACCGCCCCCGGTTCGCCGCACGAGTCGGACGATGAAATGGAGGCCGACGTCGACTACGACGACGTTCTTGCCGTCGTGGACACGCGCCGCGGCCACGCCTCGCCCCGCAAGCGCGCCGGACGCTCGTACAGCGATCTCGCGCAGCTCCGCGCCCAGACGTCCCCCGAGGTCGTCATGTCCCCACTCAACGCCGAGGCCATCGCGCCCGACACGGACCCCGACGCACAGGAGGGCCTGCACCACCGCAAACCGTACCCTGCCAACGGGAACGGCGGCGCGCTCGGCCTCGACAAGGGCGAGTAGAGTGCTCCACTTCGTGTCCAGAGGTTGCTGTCCCGACATCAATGTCGTATGATTTATTATTATAAGTAGCATTGCATAAGCGTAGTTGCTGATTCTCTGAATGCATCAGTATGGAATGAACAAGTCGTGGAGAGAGTGGAGAGTGGAGAGAGTGGAGAGTGGAGAGCGTGGTCGAGTGAGCGCTGCTTGGACAGTGGATGAGACCTCCAGGACTGATGCATGAAAATTGACGTGTAATTGTTTTTGGCTCGGCTGGTATCACAGTGGCGACTGTTCCTGGCGCAGGAATTTCTGAAGTGACTCTGTGAGCCTCCACCCCGAGCTGGTGTTTTCTGATCGCTGCTCGTACTGCTCTTCCTACCACTCCAAAACCACCTTGCATCACACCAAGAGGCAAGATGGACAAGCCTCACAAGGTGCACCACAAACCCTCGGCGGGCACAAAGGCCGACAAGAAGGACAAGGCGGCGGGCATCGACCGTACGGGCGGAACGAAGGGATACAACCCGAAGGTGCGTCTCTTGACTTGGATAAGCCCTCCCGAACCATCCAGCGTCCAGACCAACTCGTTGTGCAACCTCTAACACTTAGGCATTCACGTCGCAGTCATGGCGCTCGGCCAACGTCGCCGCGCGCCGCACGGCCGACAAGGACCAGAAGCGGCTGCACGTCCCGCTCGTCAACCGTAATCCGGAGGAGCGCAAGGTGACGGCCGAGAAGGGGCAGGGGATGGACGAGGGGCGCCTGCCTCCTCCGCCGATTGTGGTCGGTATTGTCGGCCCGCCCGGTGTCGGCAAGACGACCCTGCTCCGCTCCCTTGTTCGGCGGTACACGAAGCACAACCTCAACGAGCCCCAGGGCCCCATCACTGTCGTCTCGGGCAAGACGCGCCGCATCACGTTTGTCGAGTGCGGCAACGACCTGAACAGCATGATTGATCTCGGCAAGGTTGTCGATCTTGTACTGCTCATGATTGACGGATCGTTCGGGTTCGAGATGGAGACGTTTGAGTTTTTGAACGTCCTCCAGGCCCACGGTTTCCCCAAGGTCATTGGCCTGCTCACGCACCTCGATCTCATCAAGAAGCAGAGCACGCTGCGCGACACGAAGAAGCGCCTCAAGCAGCGTTTTTGGACCGAAATCTACGACGGAGCCAAGCTCTTCTCACTCTCAGGAGTCATGAACGGGCGGTATCCCGACGCCGAGATCAATTTGCTTACTCGCTTCATTTCCGTCGTCAAGTTCCGCCCGCTCGTGTTTAGGAATACGCACCCGTACCTCCTCGCCGACCGCCTGCAGGACCTGACGCCGCGCGAGGCCGTGCGCCAGAACCCCAAGATGGACCGCACAGTCACGCTGTATGGCTACCTCCGCGGCCCGAACCTGCCCGCGCGGTCCGCCAAGATCCACATTCCCGGCGCGGGCGACTTGGAAGTCAAGGAGGTCGAGCGCCTCAACGACCCCTGTCCCCTCCCAACACTCGAGAGCGAGCGCCGCCGCCGCATGGGCGAGAAGGCCAAGCTTATCCACGCGCCAATGTCCGACGTCGGCGGCGTCATGTACGACAAGGACGCGGTGTACGTCAATGTCCTCGGCAGCTTCTCGAAGGACGGCGATGCCCCCAAGGGCGAGGGAGAGCGCATGGTCATGGAGATGCAGGAGGCTGGCGCGACGCTCGCGGACCAGATGGCCAAGTCTGAAATCAAGCTGTTTAGCGGCTCGACGGCCCCGCTGAAAGTTGACGAGAAGAAGCGCGAGCGCCGCGCTGCCGCCCCGCGTTCTGGCGGACCCGTGCTTGGTTCAGCCAAGGATGCTGGATCGGACGACGACGAGGACTTCGACGACGAGTTCGACTCGGACGGCGAGGGCGCGCGTATCGAGGAGGTTGGCGACGACGAGGAGGGATCCGTCGTGTATGCCGGTTCGGACGACGAGGACAACGACCTCGACATGATTACCGGGTTCGAGCAGGACGGCAAGCGCGTCAACTATTCGGATGACGAGTACGAAGGCAGCGAGCCCGAGGCCGAGTTCGAGGATGCGGAAGAGGAGGAGGAGGAGGAGTCCGACGACGAGGATGAGCTTATTCCGCGCTGGAAGCATAACCTCGGTGAGCGTGCCGCCGCGTCGTTTGCCGAGCGCATGCAGCGCAAGCGCAACCTCATGTCGATGATCTACGGCGACGAGCTGTCCCCGGACGAGATTGCCGCGGGAAAGACTCGCCCATCCAGCGCGGACGCCGAGAGCTCGGCCATGGCGCTCGCCGGTGACGACGGCTTCGTCCGTGTCTCTCTCGAGGACAATGCCGGAGACGCCGGCGACCAGCTCAAGGTCGCGTACGACCCGGCGGCCCTCGAGGCCAAGTGGTCCAACGATGAGATGCTCGCGTCGCTGCAGGGTCTGTTTATCTCGGGTCGCATGGGCGAGAACCTCGACGAGAACGGGTTGCCATACGAGGAGGAGGGCGGAGACTTTGAGGACCTCGAGGCTGAGGGCGGGGACGGCGACGAGTTTGTGCCATATGTCGGCGACAAGCCTGTCGGCGGCATGGGCGCAGAAGAGGTAGCTGCTGCGCGTGCCGAGGCGCTCGAGAAGAAGAAGAAGGCGCTCGCTGCCAAATTCGACGAGCAGTACGACGACGACTCGGACGGCGAGGGCAAGATGGACTTTTACGACGCGCAAAAGGCCGAGATGGCGCGCCAGCGCGAGCTCAACGAGGCCGAGTTCGAGGGCATGGACCTCGACGCCCGCGCGCAGATCGAAGGATACCGTTCGGGCATGTATGTCCGTCTCGAAATCGACAACGTCCCCTGCGAGCTGGTCGAGCACTTTGACCCCAAGTTCCCAATCATTGTCGGCGGTTTGCTCTCAGAAGAAGAGCGCTTCGGATACGTCACAGTCCGCATCAAGCGCCACCGTTGGTACACGCGCACCCTCAAGACCAACGACCCGCTCATCTTCTCGCTCGGCTGGCGTCGCTTCCAGACCCTGCCGGTGTACCACCTCGACGACCACTCGATTCGAAACCGTCTGCTCAAGTACACGCCCGAGCACATGCACTGCCACGCAACGTTCTACGGCCCCGTCTCGGCTCCCAACACGGGCTTCTGTGCGTTCAACTCGTTGGCCGCCGACGTGCCCGGCTTCCGCGTCTCGGCTACCGGTGTCGTCCTCGATATCGACCGTACGACCAAGATTGTGAAAAAGCTCAAGCTCACCGGTGTGCCGTATAAGGTGTTCAAGAACACGGCATTCATCAAGGACATGTTCAACTCTGCGCTCGAGGTCGCCAAGTTCGAGGGCGCAAACGTCCGCACTGTGTCGGGTCTCCGCGGCCAGATCAAGAAGGCGCTCGCAAAGCCCGAGGGATGCTACCGTGCAACATTCGAGGACAAGATCCTCATGTCTGGTGAGTAACAGCAACAGCGTACCTGTGGTCTACAGTTTGCTGACACATTGCAGACATTGTCTTCCTGCGCGCGTGGTACTCTATCGAGCCGAAAAAGCTGTATAACCCCGTCACGTCGCTGCTCGCCGCCGACAAGGGCGGCTGGCAGGGCATGCGCCTCACAGGCCAGATCCGTCGAGAGGAGGGCGTCTCGACGCCGCTCGACCCGAACTCGGCCTACCGATCCATTGAGCGCAGCACGCGCCGCTTCAACCCGCTCAAGATCCCGCGCAAGCTGCAGGCCGAGCTGCCGTACGCGTCCAAGCCCAAGGTTCTTTCGGCCCAGCGCAAGAAGACGTACACGCAGGCCCGTGCCGTGGTGATGGGCGACGAGGAGCGCAAGGCCACCGCGCTCCTGCAGCAGATCCAGAGCCTGCGCAAGGACAAGGTGCAGCGCAGGAAGGAGAAGCAGGAGGAGCGCCGCAGCGCGCACCGCGAGAAGGTTGAGAGTTCGGAGGAGCGCAAGAGTGAGAAGATCCGCGCGGAGCGCCGCGAGCGTATCCGTGTCGAGGCGATCAAGCGCAAGCATGCCGAGGAGGGCGGCGGGCGGGGGAAGAGGAAGAGGACGGCGTAGGTAGTGTAGTTGCATGTATTCGTTACATGGGGACTGTGAGCGAGAGGTCAGTGACAGTCACTCGAGCTGGAGGCAGTGTGGCATCGCGTTGGGCGAGGACGGGTCGAGTCTCATAAATGATCATATACACGGTACTGAAACGGCAAGTGCCGGGCGGAACAAATTTCGTCTGCGCCTCGTTATATCAAGCGCTCCAGCGCAAAGGTTCTTGCAAATGGAAACCGCTGTGCAAAAGGGTATCGATACGAGCAGGCTGTTGCCGTAAGTCCGTAAGTCTGAGCTCCTAGCTACGTCTAGACTGATGTTCCAGCCCAGTCCTCCTTGGTCTGGTCTGCTCGACTGATCTGGACAGGTATAACATGCTCTCCCGTGTAACTACAGTCTACCTCTCTACGCCTTGACCTCCTCTGTGCCCTTCTCCTTGATCTCGTCCTTGCCCTTCTTCTCGCCGTCCACTTGCTCAGGACGCGTCATCGCGAGCCCGCTCTTCCCGCCCGCCTGGGACGCAAGGTTGCTCTGGCTGCGCTTGCGGTGGCGGTTATCGAGGACCGCAGCGCCGGGCACGAGCGTGGGGCGCGTGCCGTCCAGGACCGCCGCCTTGGTCTGGTGCATGGCCGCAGCCGCGATCGAGGGCGAGCCCATAGAGTGGCGCATCGGCATGGGCGTGGCGGTGGGCGTGAGCCGGCCGTGCTGGATGAGTGTAAGCTCTTCGAGGAGGGTGGCGTGGCGGTACGCGAGGCGGATATTGGGCACGTTCGTCTTGTGGATGTCGTTGCCGAGCGCGCCGGGGAGGTACCACTTGTGCCCGATCCAGTGCTTCTTGACCTGCATCTCCCATCCGGACTGGACGACCGAGTTGCGCGCGAGCTCGCACATATCCGCCGCAGTCAACTTGTAGATCTGCGTCGCGCACGAGTACTCTTCGAGCAGGTGCTGCGCGGTGAAGTGGAACTGGAGCGGGTCGTCCGTGGACAAGGAGACGTTCATGCCGATCTTGAAAAAGTCCTTGAAGGGGTTGCGCTCGTACGTGAGGAACAGCGCGTTGTTGGACAGCGGGGACATGGCGAGGCCGATCTGCTTC
>Ga0160505_101282_pt1 | contig 12173 bp, 7 predicted proteins | sample DIDeMG_FD_108225 | JGI IMG/M metagenome (GOLD analysis project Ga0160505, IMG submission 108225) | Enriched chicken feces microbial communities from UW Madison campus, WI, USA - DID2874_E49_Stillage MG | ecosystem: Host-associated > Birds > Digestive system > Large intestine > Fecal ...
AATAAAAATTGTATTTTTTTATTAACACTAAAGGTTAAAACATAAAAACCTGGTAAATCCAGGCTTTTTTTATTTTCTAAAAAAAAAAAAAAAAAAAAAAAAATACTATTGCAAGGTGGAATATAATCGCAGGTGATAATACCGACATTGTGTTGCCAGTGATCAATATATTAAAGACGATAACCCTGGCGCTTAAAGTTTTACTGCAAGACCTCAAATATTTTACCTCATGTGAATCTTAACGTTTTTAGTTTTGCAGTATGTAAAAACAATTCACGAGCCAGGATTTCCAAATTTGTGTCTGCCTTTGGCATTGTGAAGTAGAGCAGGTGATGAAATATAATATCCTATGCCTGACTGAGTATACACAGCTAGATGTACACACAGGTGCTGTGATCATTAAGTAATATTACATATACAAAGCTTATAGGTTTGTCTGTGAAATTTGGACGCTAAAAAATTTTTTTTTTTGGTTGAAACGGCCCACATAACCAAACTTGGCCTTGAAAAAAAGAAAGATAAGACTCGTATATGTTGCTGGGGCTGCATCATATACAAGGTCGCAGACACTGACGATGTGACCTCTAGCATGACAGTACCTTATTAAAAGTACATTGCGGTTGTGGTTTCTAGAAAGGCATCAAATTAGTAGCCTGTAGTCCATATGCACACCAGATAGGTTAGTAGCTACTGCTAATTGTACCTGAAAAAAATAAAAATAAAAACATGGTCAGGTGCCCTCTTCCTTGTTTATGATGGTTTGTAGTGATGGTGGTTGTTTAGCCTTGCAGCTGTACCTAGGTGATTATAATTTTGTGAGCGAGATCTTGAATTCCAATTAGAAATGGCTAATTATGGTTGGGGTTTTAGCAGTAGGACACTTTAAGAAATTCAGGGGAGATCTTTAAAATCTTGTTTCCTCGAGATTTAAGACTCTCTAATATATCAGCCAGCTTGCTGGCTTTGAGAGTAGTTTTAACAGCCAGCTAGGGTTGGATACCGGCAGTAGGACATTAGTTGATATATAGATCACCCATCAATCAGTAAATTAATCGAAATTTGAAATTGATGCCTGTTGCATAAGACTTTTCAATGCTCGGTACCTTCCGGCGATATTTATGTGCTTCTATAGTTTATTGACCAAGGAATGTACAAAATTGAAGAGGGCACACCTGATAGCGACCTCTCATCCAGTTACAATGCACCCCATATTTCACTTCTAGCCAATAAACATATCCTTTATCAACTTGCGTGAAGTAATAACATCTTTTCGCAAAATATTATTTGTGCCCCTACCAAGATTGAGAATTACGACATTTTACGAGATCACCCCTCAGCCTGCGCAGCAAGGTCATCATCGCGGAACATTTTGAAATCAAAATCTCATCAAACCGAGCATGCCAAGATCCCTTTTTTTCATATTAATAGCAGTAGATGTTATTGTAGGCTATGCTTTTCATAGCCTGCCCCAGTACAATGCTATAGAGCCTTTGAGTCAGACCTTCAACAAGGCCATCAAAACGCTTCAAGCCAAATATACTTTCTTTTTTCGGAAGCATATGCGGCTTGATTCCACCACTCTCGTTTACTATACTGGGTTAGGGCATATATGCCTTCGTTTGAGATGCAATTAAAGTGTAAACAACGGGACGGGTGAAAAATGATGCGTTTTGTTTGATCTCCAACATTTTATAAAAGCTCGAGCTCTTCCTCTTTTCTCGTTCTCCATCCCAACCAGCCAACTTTCCATACCTGATACATCCATCACAATGAGACTCTCGTTCCTCGCGCTCATCCCTTTTCTTTTCTACACCTTCCGGTTGCTGGCGTTCGTCAAGGACACTTACCTGCCAAGCTTTTTTGTGTTTGACCATGAGATTCTTCAGAAGCTCTCCCAGGAGGCTATTGCCGAGACTGAAGGTGCTTCCTCGCCCAATGCAATCTTTGAGTCCTTACACAGCAAGTTAAAGGCTACTTATGGCAACTATATTTCTGAATACAACTACAATGACTGGATGTTTAATAATGCGGGCGGTGCCATGGGCCAGATGATCATTCTGCACGCCTCATTTACTGAGTACCTTATCATCTTTGGTTCTGCCGTTGGCACTGAGGGCCATACCGGTCATCATCTTGCTGACGACTACTTTGTCATCCTCTCCGGTGTTCAGACCGCTTCATACTCCAACCAGACCGTTGCGTCGCAATACAAGCCTGGTGACAAGCACCACCTCCCCTACGGCTACGCAAAGCAGTATAGCCTCACTTCTGGTGGCTTCGCACTTGAGCTTGCACAGGGATACATTCCCACTATGCTCATCTTTGGATTCGCGGACTCAATCTTCTCCACTACTGATCCCTTCAACCTCGGAAGACAGATCTACTTTACCGCTAAGAGCATGCTTAAAAACACTCTTATTGGTAAGATCTAAAGTACGATCTTCTATTAATATACGCTTTTCCTTTTTTTTAAAATAATAATGTTATGATAATAGAATACCTTTTCGTTTGAATTTTGAACTCTCGATGGGTGCTGATCTGATTTTGTTTTTGGGAAAGGAAAACACAGAAACCTCCATCTTCCGGTTCAAAATCAGATCATCTCCTATCATCCATCCATCATCCATCCATCATTCAAAAATCAACAGCAGCAATTGAGACATTCTGTGTTATCAAATGTTATACTACTGTAGTGCTGCTAACCGCAAAAATGTTCGTCACCTATTCAAAGTCTCCCACTAAGCACTGAGATTCTTTTAAATGCTCCCGCATAGACATGAATATTTCTGGTAGTTGATCAGCTAGTCTCATCAGCACGAAAATGGGTTTAAATTTTTTGTTTCCAACACCATCCAGGTCCATGGCTTTTTTCGGATGCTACTTGAGCCGACGACAATATACCTTCATTACTTGCTGTTCCGCCGGATATAGGCGACCATGGCTACCAAAGTGTGATTGGTTGGCAGCAGAAAACTAACTTGCATTAAAAATTTTTTTTTTGGTTAGCTCTGACTACACTTGATGTTTCCAACATCCTGTGGACGGAAACCGACTGACGACGACGGGCTCTTGATCTGTAAATTTTTTTTTGTATAATCAAGCATTAGATTCTTCACCAATGATAAATGTTAATTTATTATAATCAAAACTTGACAAAAAACAAGTGTGCGCATAATTGAGCAAGAACAAATCAGTTAAACTGAGGATAAATTAAAACTTGTCTAGATTTGGAGACCACAGGCAGCGGCGACTCTTTCTGCAAGAGTATGCTTTATTGATAACACCGAATAGTTAACAAATGAAAAATTTGGGCTATAAAAGAGTAGTTGATAGAAAAAGGGGCGCCGAGTAATTCCAGTCAAGCGTTTAACCCAACTATCTCAATATATGGTGGCGTGCCCGGCCGTTTAGATTAATGCGGACTTAGTTCCGTCAATATCCATATTACTGCGTGGACTTTTTTTTTTTTTAACCACTCGACCAAAAAACTAGCTGTCGTCGATACAAACTCACATCTGGCGGCAGGAGACTCAGCAGAATTTATTTAAAGTATCCCAAAAAAACTTTTTGCACGCAGTTGAAAACACTTAACCAGCTAGACAGGTGGACAACTCCCCGTTGCCAACGACAAACAAGTCTAGGTGGGTGTTAATGTAGAGACTCCCAACCCTTTTACGACCGGGCCCCAGCCACTGAGCAATATGAAGAAGGAGGCCAACGCTTCCCAAATTGGCCCAACTGAGAAATTATCACCCAGCAGTCGGCTATTCATGATTTGACTTCGACTAGCAATCAAGGCTTTTAAAGCCATAACAGGTAACAGGTATTAATAACCATTCTTTTTATGCTGAAAGTAGTGATATGTAAAGCACTCTTATGAGAAATCTTGAGGACAAGCACTTGTGCAAATAATATATAAAACCAGTTGGTTAATAGCGGCATATTAACTGATAAGCAGTAGCTGGAAAAAATAATAATTCAAGTTTACAAGTATAGCTACAATTATGTATATATAGCCTACGTGGATCCTGGAAATAGAAAACGACAAGCTAACAAGATGTACGAATTAGACTTGGCGGTTAATAGTCTTATTTAAAAAAAAAATTTTTTTTGTCTGACTACCAACTTGCAACTTTTGCGGTGAAAAAAAAAAAAAAAAAAAATTGGTCATGTCATCGACCAAAGATTCTCTATTCACCCATCATGAAACCGTTTTGGCTCAGTTTGGGACTATGGGATGTAACCATTGACCAAATATGACCTGCCGGCGACTGTTGCTGGCTTCCTGGTACTCGTTTACAAAACCAAGCTTTTTTTCTTTCTGTAACTATGAGGTTTGAGATTCTGAGCTGGCGAATACGCCGGCTTTTCAAGTCATTGCTAGAAAGGAAAGATTCTATCAGTTCTACTGAAGCCTAAAAGGCACTCTATGATTAAACAACAAAAAGAAAGTACCTTCATCAGCATTGTAATGGTCTTTTTTTTTTGTCACCGAGCACTGCGGAGATAGCACCCGAGAAAGCCTTAGTAGCAAAGGCTTTACCATCAGGCAATCAATAAACCTGGAATTTAGCGTGGTTCAGGTACACCACGCAGTACTGGCCTGAAAAATTACCTTTAAATGCCCTTCTTCTCCTAGCTGAACAAGAACTACCAAAAAAAAATTTTTCTTGATAAAATCTGGAAACCACTGAGGTGTTTGAAGGAGGCTAAACCGTTTCTAAACCTAACGGTTTCTATGGCTACAAGCCAGGACTAAAACAAAGTTCAAGACAACAAGTTTTTACCAAGTCGAAAACCAAAGCCTACAAGTTAGAAAGTACCATACACATGATGGTAATAATAGTAATAAATAATAATATTAATACAAATAATATTATTTCAGCATGTCATTATGTATGAAATTTTTTCATTATTCAAGCTTAAACAAACAACAACAAAAAGGTTTCTTGTTTAAGCGAGGTTCATTTAACTCGTGGTTATCGATTCAGCAGACTGATAAAAATGGCTTATGGGTCGTCAGCTTTCCCAAATGCTATAGTCTCTTAAAATGAATAAAAAGCGACTTGATTACATCACCACTAAGATTCCAGGTCAGTGAATTTGGCTTTGCAATTTATTATTTTTCCAAGGTTTTCAGATGCCTAAACCTGAAAATATTACATATACTTGACGCTCATGTACTATGTGCAAATCTGGCAGCTGGGCCTCATTATTTATAGTCTGTACGTATATGTCACTGTAGGCACGTACGAATTGTAACAACATGTTAAGCGAATATTTGTGTATGCGGTTGATTGATTTTTAAAAGAGTAATGATGCCTCATAGTCATTGCGAGAACGTGATAGATGATTGGCTTTAAGCCGAAGATTTGACTAGTTTTACAGCAGCACCAGCGCCAATACGTTTACGAGCCTATGGGATAGTTTCTTTCAACAGACACAAAAGATCAAGGACGGGACTTCTCAAGAGTTGTAGTTCGTCATTAATTTTTACATTTAGTGTTTTATGCTTATATTTTGCAGTTACTAATGGTGGCAGGGCAGAAACATAGAACTGAAAATATGATGCCCGAGGGGATCAACCTACAGTATCGTCAAGATTTGAGACTGTTCCATGCCTGCTATCAATTCGACATCAATACCAACACCACTGTACTGCTTGATACAAACCTATGTTTAAATGTAGTTTGTAAGATTATAATGGTCACAATGACACCTAGTTGAGACTCCGGGTTTGTTGGCCTATTAGATTTGATTTCACAATCACACCTGCCCAAAAAAACGAATCGCCTGTCATCTTTTATTAGCGGCAATGTGTGTGTCATTATAGTAAAACTATGCGCCTATATTTTAGTATCATAAACAAGATGGCACAAGTTGCTCTGCTACTAACAATGAATTTAGAAAATTCTACCAACCGCAGTCCAATCAAAGCCGCTCTACATAGACTGAATCGTGCTGCCAAGGGATTGGAATGCTGTAGCTATAGTTACGGATTGTCCGCTAATACTATCTAAGAACCACAAACTCTGATAATCCTTAACCTTGAAAGTTTTGTGGGTTTTCTGCCAACACAAGAGACTAACCCAGGGGTACGGTAAGTCAGTAGGCTGAGGGGTTAGACGCTAACCAGGGCAGCACTAGGTTAACCATTGGACAAATGGACACTTGGTCTGTCTCTGATTCATCGCCTTGACAACAGAATTTTCAGCAAAAGCTTCTATGACGTTTTTTTCCTAAGCTGTTACGACTCTTTCGTAGTCTTATTTCCTTTTCAAGTCTAACTTGTCACAAGCTGAAGACTGTAAATACAGTATCCCAGGCTAGTTAGATAAACTATAGTCAAAAGGTTTTTGAAAGTATCTAAATTGAAATCTGGGATATGTTATATAAACCCTACAAAAGCCACAGGACCCCGTATGACTTAGTAGGGACGTCTAGGACATTCAAAAATAAAAACTTTTTTCCCAAAGGACAGTTTCAAACGGGTGTGTAGCCCTTGAATATGGCCTCCTGGTTCAGAAGAAGAGTTACGAGTTTGTCAAGTTTACTCAAAAGCTTTTGGCATTTTACGAGACTTCACTATTTAAACTAGTCCCAAGACAAGTGAACAGTTATCTATGGACCTTCATAGACTGGGACATACTTTTTATTGCCTAATTATTTCAATTGGCTATTCTGGAGTCTTTGTTAAGAGAATTATTTTTAGATTTTTTTTTTCTTTTAAAAGCAAATCAATTGCAGCGTGTAGTTCAATCCTTCTACCTAAATTTTAACCATATTAGTGTACAAGTCTACAAAGAGATAAAATTGCCTCTACAAAAACAATAGCCAATAATACCTGCTCCAAGACAAAAAAATAAATCAAACCCAGTATTTTTTTTAATTTAGATTAGCCGAATATATACTAAAAAGTCTACCCGCTTATCATAAACTAGGTTGTCAGTGGCTAGCTGGAATTGAGCCCACCTGATACTAAGAGCAAAAAAAGCCATTTTATATTGGGACTTACCTGCAGCGGCAAGAACAATTGGGAGTAGTTATTGATAAAAAGATATGTATACTGAATTAAAAATTCAATGATAGACATTTCATTGTTTCAACTTTTCTTTGTTTCTTATTATTAAATTATTTTTTCATGACTTGACGGGATTGGAAAATACGCGCACGTCCCAGCCCAACGAAAACAAAAAGGATCGCTAGGTATGGAGTTTAATCGTAGGTATGTTAGCTCATTGAGCTACTAAGGTAAACTAAACCCAGCTTTTTCTGGAATTACAAAAAAAGTATGCACCCAATCGTGAACATGACAAAATGGTCCCTTTTAAGAATGATCAGGCTGGCAGGCGTGAATCCCCACAATTAGTTAAAACTAGATAAGATTGGGGTCATGGCAGAATGACCGCCGGTCAGTTGCTAGGTTTTTATTGGCCTGATCTAAATCTGAAAAACTTCATGGATATATGCCGTATACTCGATATGGCTCTATTGCTTGATTTTAGAACGAGTAAAAGCCCCCTACTCATAATACAGAGTGCCGCAACTTCGTTTCTCTTCAGAAATCATTGTATAGTTCATAACCCTTGAATCTCTGGGCCCGCACGAGTAATCAGTGGTGAGCTTCTTGTAAAGACAGAAGCTGTAACATCCATTAACATGGTATTCAGGTACTTATTAACAGTGCCTAAAAACTACCAATTTTTCAGTAATGTGAATGATAATTACTATTATATATTATCTCATTTTGTTTCCTTTTTTGCTATTTTTTTCTTCTTCTACTTTTGTAGTTATTCTTTTAAAATATATCAAGATTGGTTAATTGATTCCGTATACTTGTGTCCCATAATGCTACTCCCGAACTCCCCAGTCTCTTGGAACTGACTGACAAGAAAACGCTCTCAATGAGTAAATATGAGGTTTTGGCATTTGATGCTGCCCAATTCATCTATGAAGTTTTTCCATGTCCTGAAGGGAATGTTAAATAAATAACAACTTGTAGCTCGATACACAAAACTAGCTCTCAGCAAGTTTCAATAAAATGCTCTAATCAAGAGAGCAAACGAATTTTTTTTTGTTATTCAATATTTTACACACACATGTTTATTTTTTTCTTTCTCTTTTATTTATATAGTGGGCCAGAGTATTCTAAAAGTCAAATTTTGAGCGACCGGGCATGTTTTCAATATCCCGCACGGTAAGATTAACAAACTCGTCGAGGTCTGGACGATTACTGATCTTGGCGTCCTCAATGTTAAAGAGCACTTTCTTAATGCCCATTCCCAGCACAGTGGTCTTAGTCTCAGTGTGGATTTGTTGCACAGCCTGTTGGCGGGTTTCAGGAGTAAGGAAACTAGCCTTCTCCATGATGCTAATCAATTCCTGCACAGAAGAAACGTTGGGGACAAAAATCTCTTGGTTGAAGTTAGGCAGAAGGTCCATTTGTTCCAACACTGAGTGACGCGACGTTGTGGCAAGAACCATCAGTTTATGATTGTTAGGAGGCTTGTCCTGGAGGAAAACCATAAAGGCTTGCAGTAACGCGTTGGAGAAACGAGGTCCAATAGGCACCCACTCCATAATAGCATCAATCTTGTCAATAACAACAACACTGAGAGGCGATTTGTAACTGTCCAGGAACACATTGCTAATGTACTGAATACGGTTTGCCTCAGTCATACCAATCATAGCCTTGGGCGAGATCATTCTAATGAAAGGAAAGTGCGATGAAAGAGCAATGGTTGCAGCCAGCGCAGTCTTACCAGAGCCTGGAGGTCCATGGAGCAGAACTGAAATGATGCTTAGGATGTCACTCTGTTTGACATGGTTGATCAAACTTGTGCCTCGGTCCATAATCTCCTGAACATGGGGCGAATAGTTAATAATACCACCGCTAACACAATCCTCCAGCTCTTGCTCGCTGACACCAAATGCGGCCTTGACTTCTTGCAACGCACGATTGAAATCATCCATCGACACAACAACTTCTTTCTTGTCAATGTGAATACCTGAAGCATCTTGGGTGATATGTCTGTTGATCGCGAACGATGCAGCACTCTTGACCAAACCTGCGATCTCGGCACCAGAAAAATTCTTAGTTCTAGCTGCAAGCTCGTCAAGATTGACATCTTTGTTAAGCTTCTTTTCTTTCACCATGGACGCAGTGTGAATCTTGAAAATCTGTCTGCGACCAGCTTCGTCGGGAAGAGGGATCTCTAATTGCACTTCAAAACGACCAGGACGTAAGAGCGCAGAATCAATCAGATCCTTTCTGTTGGTCATACCAATAACAAGAATATTGTTGAGAGCGTCCACACCGTCCATCTTTGCGAGCAGCTGATTGACAACATTGTCACCAACGCCAGTTCCGTCACCTCTGCTACCTCTCTGTTTAAACACAGCATCCAATTCATCGAAGATAATCATGTGTAAGTTGGATTCATCTCCCTTCTCTTTGTACTCAGCCTCAGCGTCCTTGAAAAGCTTTCTAATGTTTTCTTCACTACCACCAACATACTTATTGAGCATCTCAGGACCATTCACAATCTTGGGCTCAACTGCATTCAGCATCTTACCAATCTGTCTTGCAATCAGGGTCTTACCTGTACCAGGTGGACCATAAAGCAGCATACCTTTGACGTGTGTAATACCAAGACGCTCAATCTCCTTAGGTGGGTAGATACGAGAGGCGAAAGATCTTCTGAAAATCGTACTGAACTGATCGTCTAAACCACCAATTCCCATGTCCTCAAACTTGAAATTGGGGGCAAGAATGGCGTTAGCACGAGGCTTGCTACCATCGGCCTTAAGGTTGATCAAACCACCATTGGGCTTAAAAAAGTTGATTTCGGTCTGTTGAACCAAAATACCCCTGGCGTTGGGCTGTGTGGGGGCGGCCTTTTCGCTCTGAGTACCAAGATCAACGACCTGAGTACCGGTGATTGTGATTTTAAAGTTGATGTTTTTGAATTCCATGGTGATCTTTTGACCAGGTGAAAGAATCTGGTTTTGATAAAGTGTAAAAAACCGATGCGCAAGATCCTCCTGCTTGAAAGGATCAGGAATGGCACGGTTGCGGGAGTAAAAGTCAATATCAGCTGTAATAGAACCGAGATAGACCTTGCCATGGCCGGAAGCAAAGATATCAAAGGGAGCAACATTTACAACCTCATTAAGAGACCATTGGCCCCATTCTCTCTGCGCACCACCAGCACCGAAAAAGTCGGGTTCAGCTCTGTCAGTAGTTCTATAGACATAAAAACGAGTGGACACGTTAGCAACGCAATTAAAATTAAGAAATAAAAGCCTTTCTTTTTGAATAAAAACTGGGAATCAAACATTAATACCTAGCAGTAAATACAAATTGATCATTCACAATGATATATTGACCGTCCTTGAACTGACTGGCGGGGACGGCTACGACATTCCCTAAAACGTAAGACGAGTCGGGGGCGTTTTGGACCCTTAGAGGGACCGTGCGATAGCCTGCGGGGGCACCTCTCTGTGGCTGTTGCGGTTGGCCAGAAAGCGGAGGTGGAGGAGATTTGGCGTAGGGGTTATTGTGATGGGATCTAGAAAACATGATTTGATTGCAGTCTGTTGAGTGAAAGGAAGAAGGACAAGTGTGTTAAAGACAGAAAGGGCGCAGATATGTCAGAGGGATTTGCGGAATTTCAGCCTTTCAAGGCAGCCTTTAGTTCAACTTGAAGGCAAAAGCAATAAAGCTCAAATCTTAAAGTTTAAGTTTTCGACCAGCTCAGATTGGATTATGTAAAACACTATGTCGGTACTTAACGCATGGGACGCCGGGACATCGGCTTCTATAGGTGATGGTTTTTACTAAAATACATGCAATTCATTAAATTCATTAAATTCATTATGCGTTACTTTCATTACTTCATGAAGTCGTCACCCTACTAGATGACGACACATTCAGCGGCTTTTGCGGGAACATATAATCCCAGAAGGCCATGTTCCGGGCGTGTGCCCATGGGCTCTTTCTAGATCCTGTATCTTCCACTTTGTCAAAGTCTTCTAAAGTTTCGTCAGAAGTAGACCGACTAATGCTGCTACCAGTGCGTCTGAAAAATATTTCTCGCAGGTAGTTTGTTATATGCAGACGGTGCCTGCGTCGGTGGCGGCGGGATTTCAGCCGCTGCCAGGGATGCTGGGGACGTTGGGTATTCTTCACAGGTTCCGATACAGACGTTTGTATGACATCAGAGGTGAACTTGCTCAATGCAGCTGAATTCGGTGGAACTGCATGATTATCGTGAAAGATGAAACACGGTTCTTCCAATGGTGAGTCGCGATTGTAGTTTCTTCTGCTACTATCGTTTGTTACACTCTCATTGTCGCCGATTGCAATCGTGAAATCTTGTATGTGTGGCAGAATCATGAACGATTGTGGGTTATTTTCTCTCGTCAGATCAGGTGCACATGGGCCCTGACCTCCCGCAGTTGATGGCATATATGACAGCCATGCTGCAGTATCCGGCGCAGGCATTGCCGGACCTGTTTTCTGCGGGTACCATATAGGGATCTCGTTTCCCAAAGATACAACGGATGGGTAATTACTGTTGTGTTTCATAACTTTGATCACGGACGAGACAAGCGACACGCTTTTGTGAAGCTCGTTATTGAGACTACGGAACTCGTCAATGTAGTCCCGGTCGTCACAAGGAATAAACTCGCAGAGCTCTTGCGGCGTCTGATCGTTTAGTTCAGGGGATACATGCTGGTGCCGCCACGCAGCTGGATGAAACTCCTTGGGGACGTTCTCCTGGTTTGACGGGGAAAGATCAGACAGACGCGCTGCTGCTGTATTCATCATGACAAATTGTATGATCTGTAAGACAATACGATAATAAAAGGGGATTAAAAATAAAAGGCCAGGGGCAGCACCAAAAAACAAACAAAAACAAAGATAAGCTGGAGCAACTTCAGATCTCTGAAGAAGCAGGCCGAGGTGAGCCAAAAGAAAAGATGCGAATTGGCAAAGAGATCATCCAAATAATGAAGAAGAAACAAACGTTCCGTCGTTTCAGATTTTAGAAATAGGAAAATTCTTTCGTCTAAGATTCACCCTTCCCTTTTACCAATAAACTATCTCAAAACAACAACGACAACGAAAAAAAAAAAAAAAAAAAAAAAAAAAAAAAAAAAAAAAAAAA
>Ga0160505_101283_pt1 | contig 12142 bp, 13 predicted proteins | sample DIDeMG_FD_108225 | JGI IMG/M metagenome (GOLD analysis project Ga0160505, IMG submission 108225) | Enriched chicken feces microbial communities from UW Madison campus, WI, USA - DID2874_E49_Stillage MG | ecosystem: Host-associated > Birds > Digestive system > Large intestine > Fecal ...
CGATACCCTGGGCACGCGGTGACTGCTCGTACATGCGCTCGTTGCGGAGGATGATGTCGGCGTGCAGAGTCGCGAAAGTCGACTCGTCTCTTGCAACGTATATCGGCATGACAAAGTCGTCAACGGAGTCGCCTGTCAGACGGTTCAGTGCAGGAAGCTCGAACACGGCGCAACCAAGCGGGCGGCGTACGGTCGACCGCCCCATCATTGCTGTTCCGGAAGAGAGGACAGTGTCGATCGTTTGTGTGCGTTTCGGTTCGTATCCAGACACCATCGATCCCGAGTCGTCTGTTGCGTTATCAGAGATGGATAGTGAACTGCGCCATTTGGCAGCACCATCAGCACCAAAGATCGCGCTCTGCCGTTTTCCGCCTCCTCTACGCGGTGTCTCGGGAGAGCCAACGGAACTCGCCTCGGCAGCCATCTTCATGTTACCGTTGCGGACGATGCGACAGACGAGGTACGTTCCAGCCTGCACGTCATCTACTCTCAAGTCTGCGAACAGCGTACGCAGGCGTCCTAGCCGTCGCTCTGCGTCTCGAGCGGGGCTGCCGTTGTGGTTAAGGACGAGGCAGTACTCCTCCGTAAGGAACTTGCCGTGCGATTTGCTGAACAGGGAGAAGAAGAGCTCGCACGTCTCGCCCGGCGAGCATGGGCTGGCGACAAAGGCGCGGAAGTCGAGCAGGCAGTGATATCCGCTGGGTGATGTAGACTCTGGTGACGGCTCCTGCTCGATTGCTTTCGGGGCATCCAGGACTGACGACTTTATCGTGAGCTGCCGCGGAATTGTCGACTTTCCAAATAATGCGTCCAGAGGCACGAGATCAACGTAGGCGAGCTGTGGGTGTGAGTGAGCAGCCGGCTAACAGAACTCACCTGGACCTGGTAGACATAAGCCATAATACCCCCCATCCAACCGGAGCTCGTCAACGCGCGATCCTTGTCAACGCCGACGACGCTGCCGTCCTCGAGACTGCGAACGATGACCTCGAGACCCTGTGCAACGTTGCACTTGACCAGCCGGGAAACGCACTCTCGTCGAATTCGCACGAGCTCGTCGCCACTGAGCATTTGGGACAGGAGCTGTCGACGACCAAGAAAGAGGGCGTCGATGTGCTGGACGACAGCGTTGAATAAACGATATTCGCGCATCGTCAAATATGTCGGCAGGCGCTAGACAGTCAGCGACCAGTCCATGACAGCTACACTTACAGCGTACCACTCGCGGATTGCACAAGCGATCTCGTCCACCAAGGGCCACTGCTGACCGGCAACAGTGGAATCGCCAGCCGTCAAGGTCGGCAACGGGGGTTGTTCCTTTTCTCTCGGCGGTCGCTGGAGGATAAGAGAAGCAGGGCGGTGGTTGCGCTTGATTACTCCGCCTGTCGGTGAGCGCGCTGGTTTCTTCGGAGAGGTCGGCGTCGTTGCCGCATCGCCGTTAACCTGAATGCCATCCTCGTCCTCTTCCTCCTCTCGCACGGATGCCATCTCATGACGCAGTTGTCGCGCACGCTCCTCTGCCAGCTCACGCGCGCGCTCATGGGCGACCTCGAGCACCTGGCTCTCGGTCACTGCGTTAGGCCGAACGTGGACAGCTGCGGCGGGGAAGATTCCAATAAGGACTGATGGCTCGACCTTCGGGTACTGCGACGGATTGTCGGGCGAGGGCATGAGCATCGGTAGCGAGACACCTTGCACGATGTACCTATGTGCGCGTCAGATGTGATCCCAATCAGGCCGGATTCGTCGTCGACTCACCCTCGGTACCACACGGAATTGTCTCCATCCTCTGCTGTGCGATACTCCTCAAACGCAAAGAACTCGTCGCCGACGTCGAGGCTGACCTCGTGCGGATTTCCGCGGACCTGTGTAAACGAGTCATCTCCGCGCGACTGGACGCCCGACCATGAGAAGCGGTTCTTCTGCTCCTTCGATCTGACCGTCGTTGTCGGTGATGCCGGTGGTGAGGTTGCCGGATGGAACGGGTGCACGACGAGACCCGAGTAGATATGAGGAAGCGGTTCCCACATGCCTGTCATGCCTGTCCTTGGAAGGTGTTAGTGATGATGATGATGAAATGAAATGAATGTGATATGATGATAGAGTCGCGCGAGACGCGAGATGTAATGAATGATTGAAAGAGTGTGCTGATATTGTATGCGTGCGCGTATAGGCTGCTTTGTGTATGTATGTGTATGTGGTGTGTAATGTATGCGTGTATGCGATGGTGATGAGATGAGATGCGAGCGCGGGGACGGCGCAGACCAGCCGACGAGGGATGGACGGCCTTGGAGGAGAAAGAGGGACCGGTTGCAGTCGACTTACCTTGAGGGACCGGCGCCGCTTGCGCTCGGACCTGTAGAGTAATGGGCCATCACAGGCGATGGTGATGCAGGCGGCGGCGGAGGATAGGGACCAAGATCGTTGTTGTTGCAATGTCACCAGGACGCGAATGGATTTGTATTGGGTTGATGGATGAGGTGTGGGAGGATTGAGTGTGTGACACGCACGTCCAAAGATGTTTCCAGGTGGAGGAGGACGCGCGCACAACGATGGGACCAAGAAGGGGAGGAGGGGGGAGCGGGTCCGTAGGCGGAGGTCGGGGTGTGTGTAAGGCTGAAAGGGGGGAGGGAGCGGGGGCAAGGGAGAGAGGGAAGGTAAGGACCAGACAGCCCGACCAAAGGGTCCAGAGTCCAAAAGTCGGTTCTGGCCGCGATCTCGTTGACGACGCGAATAGAAACGGTCCTTTATTATTTTGAGAGTTGCGCGGAAGGAGAGTGGATGCGTGGTATTATGATGGCGATGGACAGATGGGTGATGGTGAGGATGATACGAAATGTCAAAGAGCAAGGAGACGAAAAGGAGGATGCAGGGTGGATGATGGGCTGACCAGCGTGCGTCTTTGGAGATCGGATGCGGATGCGGATGGAATGAGAGGAACCGGGACTGATTGCACTCGCCTAGCACTGTGCTGTACGTAGCCTCTATAGCCTGGGTGAGGTGGGTTTGGGGACGCGGCGCGCCAATCGAGGTACGCACCCTGGAGTCCGCCAAGTCCTGTCCACCACCAACTCCTCGCCTCCCTTTGAACCTGTCCAAATACGGGCTGAAATCAACTCCATGGCTCATGCATGTTCAGGACGCTGCTGATGGTGATGCAGGTTGGGCCGTCAACAACATTGGTGCATGGGTTCATTTGGAGCAGACCACGAGGCGCGTTTTACCCTGCGAACAACCTGGTAGCATGCATGGCGAGTCGCATGGCCGGCATGGCCAGTAGCGACGACTCGTCCCACCCTGGCCAACTCTCTTTTTCCTTTTGTTTCGTTTGGCGCCTGTTCGAAACCGGGCTCGTTACCTTTGATGCTGGGCGCGGGGCCGCAGGGAAGCGAGTCCGTCTGCCGGGGGGGTCCACGTTTGAGAAATGGCCTAGAAACCTGGTGTGGCACGTACTCTCAAGCCCACACCCTGCACCAGACCGCTTCCAGCCAACCAGTCCATGTTGCATGAGTGGGAGCCATGCATGGCCTGCATGGCTCCCTCGTCGTCTGACAGAGCTTACGGCGTACGGCAACTTTATTATTGTTCTGTCGACCTTCGGTGCGACGACGACACGCTGCAGCTGCGAACAAAAAATACCCGCATCGTTCTCGTTGTCTGTGCTCTCCGCGTCACATCTCTTATCAGACGATGGGTTGCATACTACAACTAACATAATCTGATCTCTCTTTCTCGCTCTGTCTCTTTGAGATATGCTTGTTCCTTTCATGTGCGCACAAAATGCAATGTTCCCATCCCTCGAAACGTGATGTGCCTTGTCGGCGTGGCTGCACAGAATATTCGTACGAATGTACAACCTCAACGTCAATCGTCAACGTTAACGTTGTCGGAGCCGAGAAGTGACCAACGAAAGGGTGTGCCTGTGTTATCCTCTGCCATCTGACCCTTCGCGGACCGGCGCAGCAATGAACAGGAACCTGCCGAGGACTGTTGGGACAGGGACTGGACTGCTGGGCCGGAGTCAGGCTGCAGTCCGCCATGCACTTGTAGCTCGAGCAGGCTGGCCTGGTGGCCCAAGACTCGGCTGTGCCTTCAACAGAACAATCAGAACAGTCGCGATTTGGCGTTGTGATGACGCCGGCCGCGACATGAGTTAAGAGTCACGTGCAAATATCATCCACGTGTGTACCACGTGTTGCTCCTTATTTATGAGCCCCACTGTGTAGGAATGCAGGGAAGATTATTTTGCCAGGCTGAAACCTCCACTTTGGACATTTCTTTGTGTGGTCCGACAGCCGACAGTCTCCTCGTTGTCGTCGTTTCAATCGCTCAACCCTCCCAACCCAAACAAATGCTCTTCCGCAGCCTGCGCCGGAACCCGATAACGAACAATATCCTATTCACACGCAGCCTGTCTACGCTTGCCAACATGAAGGGATACGTGAGGTACGCAGCTCGCCAGCCCTCGGTCGATTGAAGCTGACATTGTCAACAGAGCCTGCAAGCTCCAGGACACCTACTCGCACACCCGGTTCCATCTCTCCCTCCGCACGCGGTCCGTTCCGGCTGTGTACCACCGTCTGCTTTTGTTCAGGATCAACAAGCCCGATTCGCCTAAAGTATCATGCGACGCTGTCGAGAGCAATGGGGCGGACTCGGCAGAGGTCGCTGCTGCTAGTGGAACGGAGCCCGAACTGTACTGCATGGAGGAGGCGTGCCCCCACCTCGGTGCCCCGTTGAGTCATGCTGAGCTTGAGGTGGACGATATTGAGGACACGCGGGCTGTCGGTGGGTGCTGTAATAATTACATCCATACAGCATGGCTGACAATATCAGTGTGCCCGTGGCATCAATACGACTTTGGTGAGGGTTTTGAGCCGTATGCAGAGAACCCACATGCTGACATCATATCAAGACCTCAAGACCGGTTCGAGTTGTGAGTTACAAGCTACAGACCTGTTAGGGAGTGAGTCAGAAGCTAACAGGAGAAGCTACAGGACTGCAGACATGTACATACGACGTCAAGATTGCTCGCGACGCCGAGGAGCCCGAGGTCTGGGTGGAGGCGCCGCACGTGGAGGGAAAGCATGAGTGGGAGGTGATTGAGTTCCGCGGAGTAAGCGAGGGTGAGTGCTGAAAAGCGACGGGTCGATAACCTGCGTGTTTGCCTGGCAGGCAGTATAGGCCGTCCTGTCGACCCCCTTGAATGGATTGATGCTGACTTCCTGCAGAGTTTGCCGACCCACCACCTCTATCCCTCGGCGGACTGTCTCTGGGCGACGGTGCTGGATCCACAGGAGCCCTCAATGCCGAGAACACCATCGCGGCCGTCAAACTCCCCGAGGATCTCCCGAACTCTCTCCTCGGCTTCGCGCACCTTGTCCTCGCCACAGCCGACCCGACAATGAAGTGCGCACTTACGCGTGAGGCCGTGTCGCGGATGCGTGCGGGAAAGCTGCGGTCAATCCGTCCCAACCCCTCGGAGATGCGAAAGGCAAAGGAGAACGGTGACCTCGTCGACGTGCCACCTCGTCTTCAGGAGGCTGTTACGCCAGGCAAGGTCGGCAAGCGGTGAGTAAAGTCATATGTTTTCGTGGAGCGAAGGGGCTTACAGAACTAGTGGCAAAGGAGGGTCGGAGAAGTCGCGTATTATGATGCTTCGTAAGTGTGGTCTTTACCATCCTAGTCTCCATGCTGACACATTCACTTACCTTGTGACGCCTCCCCACTAACTATTGCTTTCCGACCCAGACGCCCTCGCCAACATTGAGCAGTACGCCATCGACCTAGCGTGGGACATTATCGCGCGCTTCGCCGACTTTGAGGTCAACGGGGAGAGGCTGCCGATCGAGTTCTTCCTTGACTGGGCCAAGGTCGCTGAGGACGAGGCAAAGCACTACTCGCTCCTTAGCAAACGTCTAGTAGTGAGTCTCGCTTCTGGGTAGTGAGGGCTGCAACTGGCCCCGTACGAGAGCTACGCAACAGGACCGGTGCTGACATGATGCAGGAAATGGGCTCGTACTACGGTGCCCACAATGGTGAGCACGAGCCCAACGCCTCCGTGACTCAGGGACGTATTGAGCTGACACAGTGTCTTCTCTGTCGCGTTCTGTGTGCCTACTTGACTACCACCTCATGTCTGACCGTCATTTAACCTGCGCTCACTGTGTCTATCCCTTGCACTTGTGATTTCATGTTCAGTCCACGCCGGATTGTGGGACTCGGCAATGGACACGGCCCACTCCCTCCTGTCGCGTATCGCGATCATCCATCTGGTGGCCGAGGCCCGTGGAGTGGACATGAACCCGCTCACGATGGCCAAGCTTCGCTCGGCGGGAGACGAGGAATCGACTAGAATCCTTGAGATCATCCACGCTGACGAAATTACTCGTGAGTATTGCGCTCCGTCACTTGGGACTGCCATCCGTCGACTCTTGTAACCGCAGAAATGCCCACCGTTTCCTCTCCCGCTACATGCTGACTTTGCCAGACGTCACGACCGGTCACCGCTGGTTCTCCTGGATGTGAGTCCCCTTCACTCCTGAAAAGCTTGGAAGGTTCTGACAGTGTGCAGCTGCGCAAAGCAGGGCATCGACCCCGTCCAGCAGTTCCGTCAGGAGGTGGCGGAGAACTTCCATGGCGACCTTCGTGGACCGTTCAATGTTGAGGACCGAGCAAAGGCGGTGAGTTGGCCTTTCGTCCCTTATTTTGTTGTCCCAATCGCTTGCCTGCACATGAACTAGAAGGATGTGCTTGACCAACAAGGGCTGAAGACGACACCTGATTACGTCTGCGCCTTGTCAAGGTCGTCGTTAGGCTCGGCAAGTTATCATGGTGATGATAAAAGCCAGAGATGGCAGCCTGGAAGTTGAGCGTTGAACGAAGCTTTCCTGAGTCGAGTTTTATCCTCTGGACCTCATCGACCCTTCACCGTCTCAAGAATTCTACCATTCTCCAAGGTTAAGACTTGAAGCTGACGCGACAGGGCCTCACTCCGGACTTTTACACAGACCTCAAGGGCCACCACCGCCGGAAACAGGAGGTGTATGCCGGCGGAACGGGCAACGGCGGCGGAGACGCGCACATGCACCCTCGTCTGACGTGAGGCGTCGAGCATCTGTCTGTAACACAAAGCCTGTTGTAGGAGTGACTAAGCTGGCCCGACAACGCCACAACCATGTGGTACGGCAAAGGATCAAGGATGAGCTTTGATACCTAGATGACCATACACATAGAAACCGAGAAAAGTTACCGATGGCCGGCTACACATGCGGAACATTCTCTCGATGCATTGGTTGCCATGGACAATGGCTACAACGGCAGGCTATCTCCCTCAACCTCATTTCTTTCCCTTCCCCTTCTTTCCCTTCTTCGGGGGCGAGGGACCATCGTCCTCGGGCTTGGGCATCTGGACGCGTTCGGGATAGGGCGGCAGAGTCACGAAGATTGCGGCGCCGACGTAGTTGACTTCGGCCTGTGGCTGTGACTGTTAGGATACGTTTAACGGAGAGATCCCGCACGCTAAGCGGGTGCTACTGTATACTTACCTCGTTACCGTGCGACACCCATTCATTGCGACCGCCGAACGCGGCTGTCTTGACAACCCAGTCGGGATCGAGTTGGTCAATCTCGCCAACGGCCTTGGCGAGGTCAACAAGGCTGACACCGTCGCCACAATCGGCCTCGTTGAATAGGTAAAACGTGTTGGCGGCATACATGTGCCGGCCCTTGTAACCATTGCCGCGGGGCACTAGACCGCTATGCTTGTCCCGCGTGGCCGCCTGCTCCTGTCTCATAGCCTTTTGGTCGTCGTACCACAGTTGCCACGTTGGTTCGTCCCCATTCCAACTAGGCTCTTTGGGCCATTTGGCCTTGAAAGCCTTTTCGATTGCCGCCATGTCAGCCTCAAACGCTTTCTTGGCCTTGCCCGTGAGCTTGTCGCAGCAGTGCTCCTGGGCGTACTCGTCGGCATCGTGAAAGCTGTACTCGTCCTCGTAGACCGCCTTGAATTCCCACTTGAGGCCCGACTTTGCAATCACGTCGAGCCACACAGCGTCGGCGCCCTTGAGCTGCTGTCCAAGCAACTTGTTCATATCGGCGCGCGTGAACGTGTCGCAGGCGTACTCGTGCTGGAGGCCGAATGCGAGTGTGCGGCCCTGGGGGTAGAACTCGAGATCCTCAATCATGTCGCGGAGGAGCTTGGCCATGATTTCGTGCGAGCTGTCGGCAGGTACGGGACGGAGTGGCTCCTTGTCCTCTTGCACAAACACATCATACGCGACGGTTACGCGCGTGCCTGACGTAACGGGCAACACCTCGTGCTCGCAGTCAGAGTACAGGAACGCCCACGAGAGCTGATTCTCAGTGTTCGTCGCGCCCCAGTCGTACGTGACGCTCTCGTCGCGGTGGCGCACGACGAGCTCGCCGCCAGAAAACGTGGCAGTGGAGGGGAGGCAGAGCGTAATGGTGCCAATGTGCGTGTTGCCGTGCGGCGTGTCCCTGTGCGCCTTGAAGAAGCCGCCCGTAGCGTACGCGTTGAGCTTGGTGACACTGGCCCTTAAAGGTTTAGTCACGAGACGCCGCTGGAGGTCCTCGAGCACGCGCCCGGCAGCCAGCACGTCGTCGCTCAGCGCAAAGTGCGGGTACTTGATCTCCCGGGCGGAGCGGTAGCTCTCGTCGTAGGTCAGCTGGTCCCCGCGGCCGAAGGGCGAGGGCGCGCCAGCGTCGTACAGCGCTTTGATCTGTGATTCGGACAGGAGGAGGGGTACCGAGCTACATGTGAGTTTCCACATCTACAGGTGTTTAGTGACTCACGTCGCGTCGGCCGAGTCCTTGGGGTCCCCCTCGCCCTTGGTCGAGTAGAACAGGCGCGCAGTCTCCAGCGCATCCGTCAGTGGAATCGCGCCACTGCACGAGAACGGGCGGTTGCACTCTGTGAAGGCGCGCTCGAGCCGCTCGAGCATGGGCGTCGCGGCCTGCACTGCCGGCGGGAGCTCGGCAAGGTCCACCTCGGACTCCTCGGACGCCTGGGGCTGCTCGGCCCCCTCGGACTGATCGGACTGCTCAGACTGCTCAGACTGCTTGGAGTTCTCGGACATGTCGACCTCCCCGGATGCCTCGGACTCCTCGGGCGTCTCGGCCTTGCGCTTACGGGGCATGGTGGAATGATACTGGCGATGGACGGGGGAGAGTGAGAGTGCAGATGAGAAAGAGAAGGAGAGTGAAGATGTGCGGTGCAGAAATGCAGGAGAACGGTAACGACAACGTGTCAGTGTAGGAACTAGAGCTGCCGTCATCATTGCGGAGAGTCAAGTCTGCGGAGGTCGACTGGACCTGACACGACGGGAGTGGTCTGGTTCAAGGGGTGGGTTCGGGACACCGCTGTAATTGATACTGGGCTGACTGGACGAGATCAGACACATGAGTGACACGCCATTGCAAAAGTGTCCGAAGTGAAGACATTGGAAAGTGTCCGCGGTGATCGAGAGCCGTACGGTGTGCAACACGAAGTCCAACTGCCGGCCGCACGCGGAGATGAGTTCTGTAGAGCATTGATGAACACCGCAAGGGGGTGGCCAGCAGTCGTTACGTCATGTCATGAAACACGTTCTGGAACTGCTGGAATGCACGGGACGTGTTTCATATTTTCATACTCTTACAACACGCAGATGATACGGAACAATGATCGTCAGCGGTCGCCGATCCTGTTGTTCTGTCGCGTTTCGAGTCTCGGACCTTCCCGTTGGAAGACAAAAATGGGCTCAATCACCCCGCGTGTGAGAGGTGCAAGAGGGGGAATTTGCCGTGTTGGTCCGCGACTGGAAACATAGATAACGGTGGCGATGCGCGAGTGTCGCGTACCGCGTGCTAGCCATCAGTTAATGAAGCGGGAGGCAGTCAAACGTACTGGCAGAAAATGGATTCTCACTCCCATTCAGCTGCTCAACGTGTAGGCAGTGGCGAGCGCCTACTGGGCTTGTGATTCTCGACTGCCGCGCACCGCATGTCAGCCATCCGCATCTAACGAAGCGGGACGGCGGGCAGCGCCACGGATGACCAGTCACGAGCCGCTAGATGCATTAGCACTGGGCGTACTGGTGAGTTCCTAGTCGTGACAGGTGCTAGCAAGTTGCACAGCTCGCCCGTGGTACGGGAGCCTGCGGCACCGCTGTTTAGCCCCAGCGTTACTTCGGGCTTGTGGTCATGGGGCTGGTAGCACCGCCGCTGGCACTGCCGTGCCCATTTGGTCTTGACGAATGTTTGTTCCCACAGGACGCCGCATTTGAACGGCCTGGAGGCCAGTGTTCTAGTGTATCAGTCAGACTTAGCTCGGAGGCGACAAGAGCATTCAGAGGTCTCGCCGAGGGCAGCTTAGTATGTTGGAGCAAACGGCCCGACGACCGGGCCGGATCAGTCAGACATCGCGGATGGATCCCAGCGGCTAGCATTAGACCCATGGTTGCTCTAGTACGCTCTTGGCTTTCTGTTTCGCCATTCTCGGATATCGCGCGGCCTGATTGTCGATCATGGCTTCTATCGCACGCATGGAACACATGGAACACGCGGATCCACACGGAATGGAACGTTTAAATTTCCCGAGCTAGCGTGCGTTCTAGACGCATTTTTAGTCGCTGTTATAGCGCCGGGGATGCCGGGCCGGTGGGGGCCAGTGGACGGCCCATATGGCTGATGTGACACTTAGCGCCGAGATAGTCAGTTATCGGTGAGATGGTGGCGGAGCGGCGTTGGGCTCGGGTTTCGGCGTCCACTGCGGTCCCATGTGGTCACGACGAGAACGCTCGAACGTGGGAAGCAGCCTCATCACTCAAGGAAAGTCTTCCATATGGACAAAACAAGACACAAGGAGATGGAAGACGCCCCCTCGGTATCCTTGCTCATAGCGCCAATTTAGTACCCCTACCCACTGTTAGCCCGCAGGCTAGACGACGGGTTCGTCCCAGGAACGTGCCGCAAAGTCGTAGTGGCATGATGGAAGCCGAAAGTGTCTGTGGTTGGTGTCGTCCCCTGCGTAAATTTCTGCTTGAATCTGGGTGGCTAGACTGTCACACTGCCATAGCAACTCGTCGAAAAGCACGCGTGTTGGGGATGTGAATGAGCGGGCGCGAGGACGACGATAGCGATTCGCAGTCCACTGTGAGGATTCTGCTGTCCACAAGGACAATTCTACACCCCACACTGGCTCATTCAGCGCCCCCCTTGACAGCGTGGTCCTCGCCATTTTAGTATTCGTTAGTGCTCAGTACGTGTTCTGTCGTGTCTGATTCACAGGCCAAGGCACCGCCGCAGCGCCCCCACCAGGCCAACGGCACGGGCAAGTCCGAGGCCGTCTCCCAGCGAACTGCAGCGCGGCCGACCACCTCTGAAATCGAGGTCTCAAAATGCAGAATAGAAAGGTAGAGAGACACAGGAAGATCCCGGCCGGTTTCTCACGGCGATGGGAGGAAGTACGGGCCTCGGAGGCATGGATCGAACCGCGAGATCTCGAAAGCTCACCGCCTGTGCCTGTCCGATCACACTTGTCCGCTCCGCCCCGCCCTCCGCCCTCCGTTGCGTCCCCGCCTATTGAGACACGGCGCAAAATCGCGTCAGGCAAGGTATTCTCACCCGCTGGCTGTGCGTGATATTATTTTGGGGAACAGCCTTAGTCGAGGCTGTGGATATTAGGACGGATGTTGCACGGAAGACGTCTCGGCTATCGCGTGATAACGAGTTCCGCTGTGGCGGGGCTGTACGTTTTTTGGAATACGATGAGTTCCATGCGCGCGTTTTGGGAATGTGGCGAGATGGAATTAAGCAAGAGGATGCAGTGGGATGGCAAGGCATGTCATGCAATGGACCGGTTCTGCGGCGCTGGCCTCCCGGACACCACGGAGAGCAGAACCAGGGCCAGCACCATCTCAGAGGATGAGCTGGAGCAGTGGATAAGCGCTCGCACGACCACGTACATGAAACGGGCCCCGTTCGCTATTGGCACACCTCCGCCTAGTCCAGAACCAAGATCCGGATCGGCGAACCGGGATAAGGGTGGGGAAGCTGCGGACTGGATACGTGAGACTCGGGGTCGGGGCCGAGGGGCCCGCGAGGGTGGGGCTCATGCCGCCCGTCCTCGCCGACCAATGTC
>Ga0160505_101284_pt1 | contig 12139 bp, 4 predicted proteins | sample DIDeMG_FD_108225 | JGI IMG/M metagenome (GOLD analysis project Ga0160505, IMG submission 108225) | Enriched chicken feces microbial communities from UW Madison campus, WI, USA - DID2874_E49_Stillage MG | ecosystem: Host-associated > Birds > Digestive system > Large intestine > Fecal ...
AAAAAAAAAAAAAAAAAAAAAAAAAAAAAAAAAAAAAAAAAAAAAAAAAAAAAAAAAAAAAAAAATAAAAAAAAAAAAAAAAAAAAAAAAAAAAAAAAAAAAAGAACAATGATCACTATTGCCAGCCAATGGGCGTCTATGGTCTACGGAGGGAGGAAGGCGGGGGGTTGGTTGTTAGTCGAAAATAGCCCGTGATCTATACTACGCTGGTGCGAAGTCCTATTGGCTGGGTGTAAAAAGTCTGGACCTTTTAATACACCGTACTTGCTGCGGTCTGGACATTGATGGCCAGAACCCAGTCTTGCATGACTTCTTTTCATCATTGACACGCAGGCTCTCAAACTGATGATCATCTTCTCAGGGCAGCTAGCAGAATTGAGACACTGACGATCTTTTGTTCTTGCCATTTGGCTACTACTTTTAAGCGTAGTGCGACTGTTCAAAATTCCTACTTGACCCACATCCGTCATCAGATTCAAGCTATTTTTCTGACCCTTGTTTTCTATGCTTTTTAAGGTCGAAAACGGCTCGGTTATTTTGGTGAACAAGACTGGCTTTAAATTTTAAACGGTTTCCCCTTAGAATAGGGTTATTGTATAAGAACAAAGCCACTAAAGGGGATACTTATAAAAGTTCATAGCCAACGCTCTCTGCTTTAAAGTCTTTCAGATAAATCTTGTCATAATACTTTATAATTCCGGTGTCTTACACTTGGGCAGCCTTAATTCTACCGTAAATAATACTGTACAACCCATCGTGAAATATTAGTCGTATTACCAAAGCAATTCCCTTCCAGCTATCTTAGTATACCCCAAATAAGAAAAGCTTGTTTATCTTGGAATTTATATCATAGCTAATCTCAATGCTAATTATGGCTGCCTTTCGAATAGTGTCTTTAAGCATAAAAGTGATATCCATTTTCAAAAGGCCTCAAAATCATTGAGTTTTTTAGAATAGCACAATACTGACCATCCTAAATCCTCAAGTATCAAGAGCTTCTAAATGCCTAACAATGTTAGGCTATCACCCACTGTCTTAACGTGTGAAAAACCCATTCAAGCACTTGGACTGGTAACTTCCTCTTCTATGTTTGACTTTTATCGTAAATTATCCCCACTATCCAGCATCGTGCTGTCTTTTGATATTATTAGCATATTTGTAATATTTTTTCTAGCTGAAACCTATGGATCTATTGATTCCTATTCGCCCAACAACTCCTTTGGTCCCTACTTTCGACCCCTCAACTGAGACTTTCTAACGATGAGATTTGTTATTGCTAATGTCAAACCCAACCCCTCATCTTGAAATATCCATGAGGGTTTTTTCTTAAAGTCTAGATTCAAGCAACTCTAAAAGTTTCAAGCTAGTCAGGTTGGCAAAAAGAGCCGTGATTCGACTAGTCAGCCGTCAGTTTAGTACTGAATGGGATTAGCACACTGCAAATTTTCTCCAGTTGCAGATTCACTTTGCACGCGAATAAAATTCATCTCAAAGTTTAAACTTAGTCAAATATTTATTTTCAAACCTTGTAGACGGGACTGACGATAATATCTCTGTGCATATCATATAGAAAGGAGGTCAACCTTATACTCTTCCGCTTATTCTTATTATTTCAAAACTAAAATAAATGTGAACTGGCTATTAGACCGATCTAGATCAAAGAGAAATGTGTGAAATGACTTCCATTGCTTTCCTCCTTGGTGGTTTAGAATGCTGTAGACCAAATGCTATGCATTGATGTTGCACATATAATATTGTATATGTTGCCTTTTTTTCAACTTACAAGTAACAAATCTTAAGCACCCAATCCTAATTTTTCTTGCGTATAAAGGTTATGGCTGGTTTTGACAGTAGACTATTACCCAAAAAACTACAAGAATAATCTTAATGGCTATGAGGACTGTGATCAAAAAATAAAGTCGGACCCTCATCAAATTATTTTCGGGTTGGTTCTCTGTATGCGTTTTGGAGATGTATGCGATCTCTTTTTGTTTTAATGCCGGCTATTTTCAGTCTTTTTTTAATCAGTTTAGTAGTTAGTTTATCATGTTTATGCAAAACTGTAAGCTTTTAGACATGTTTGAATTTATGCGTATGTAGGGACTACAGCTGCGAATGGCGTACACACTATCAACAAAAAACTACCACAAATTATATAATCACTGCACTGAATCTCTAAATGTCCCATATTATTGTTTAATTGTTTAGGATTTTTTTCTTCTCAGAATAAAATTGCAAACTTGTCAGTATGATATAGCTCTAACTAGTTTAAGGCTCATCAGGACGATAGGCCGGGCAAAAATACAACCCCTCCGAGACTCGTTAGAATTTTATCAACAAAATATTTCTTAAACTTAACTATCAAGCATAATAATATACTAACTCTTACTACAGAATAGTGTAAGCAAAAAATATTTTATATCTCAACGAAAAATAGCATATTATGGCTATTTTCCTATTACATTAGGTTGAGTTAATATTTAAAATACAATTTGCTTTTCTCAAAGTGGTTGAATTGTATTGGCCAAGCCTTAATTTGAGCGAGCTGTAACTTGATGTGTGCTAATAACTTGCTATCCACTACTTAGAGGGGAGGTATAGGTGATAAAGAAACAATTATCATTCTATGTGAAAGCTTTTTCTTGAAGCTTTGCGAATGCCAGTCATATTTACACTCATGATATAGTAAGTGGGTTGGACCTCTTCATAGTTTTATCAGTAGGAGTATAAACCCCAACATAAGAGTAGAGAAATCAGCTGCAAGCTTCGGTGCCCGCAGAATTCACTTTAACACACCCACATTTCTAGTATTTGTCTTTAATAAGTCAGTGCGGTTTACTCATTAAACTATTTTAGTTCTAATGCCAAGTCATTTTTGATCCTAATACATCAGTGTAGTCGTCAAGCAGCGAAAGTTTTTGACTTCACAAAGACTTTAAAAACTCTCTTTGCGCTTCCTTTGTAGCCCTTAATAAAAACCAGGAACATAATTTTTATTTTGTTTAAATATAGATAAACCATTTGCAATATATTGGTCGTGAATAACCATGAGAACATGAAATAACTTCTGTTTACCAAGGTAATTGACTTTAAGATGACCGTTTGTGTGCTTTGGTCTTCTTCCAACCAATCTCTTTTCCTTTTGCTTTTTTCTGTTTTTTGTTTTTTTTCAAAAATTTATATTTGTTTTACAGTTTGACAAGTTTTATATCAAAATATAGTTGGAGTCCCCACTTGCATGCAGTGTCCAAAACAGGTGAATGATTATGGGATTCTTAGCATCGCAGAAAGAAAGTAGCTTAAAAAAGAAAAAAGAAAGAAAAAAGAAAAGAAATATATAATTTACGTTTGCAAAAAAAAATAAAAAATGAAAAAAATAAAAAAAAAATAAAAAAAAAAAAAAAATCCATTTTGAATAGTTTCTTAAAAATAAATTATAGATAAGTTCAATTATCTAAACTACTTGAAAGCCAATTCTAAACCATCTTGAAAAACTATTTATACAAGACCTCCTCCTGGTTTTTTGTTTCTCTGATATATTGTTTCACTCTAATTTTCTAATACCATTTACCAACCTCAACACTGATTTCAATTCAACTTCTTAGCATATATACACATATTTAGCAATGGGCCCGCTATTAAATAAGTTCCGCTTCTTCAAAAGCAAGAAACAAGCACCTGAAATGATCACCGACTCAAACTATGAACAGGTTAAAAAAGAAAAACCGGTGCAAGATAATCTCCTTCCCCACCAACTATTGATGCTCCAGCAACAGCAGTTTCAACAATCATTAGTTCAATCCCACACATTTCTCGCACAACTACCCAACGGCCCTTACCAAGTGTTTGGCGTGCCTTTGAAAGAGGCATCGGAATTGAACACCAACTTTGAAGACAATTCAATTCTCACACCTTCATTCAACAAGTGGGAAAATAGCTTTTGTGCGCCTGAATATCAAGCATATGTTCCCAGATTCATTTTAAATTGTGTCAAGTTTGTTAACGACTATGGTTTGCGGGAAGAAGGCCTTTATAGGGTGAGTGGTAGTAGTTTTGATGTCAGGATTCTGCGAGATGCATTCATTCAGCATGGCCCTAACTACCAAATTCCACCCACTACTGATGTGCACGCTGTTACTTCGCTGATAAAAAGCTTTGTGCGTCTGCTACCTTCAGAAATTGAAGATCAGCCAGCACTTCTTCCCATTACAGATCGCCATAAATTTCTTTCATATGTGCAATCTGAGGTGCCAAACGAGCTTACATTTTCCGCTTGCGGTCTTTCAAACTTTTCTCCTTTTACCCCCGAAGAACAAGATCTGAATCCCATTGTTATTCCTACTCAGATTCTTCAAGAAATTCTACAATGTCTGCCAGTGGCCAATTTTGCATTAGTACAGACCTTAACCAGACACTTTGCTGCCATTGTTAGCAATGAGAAGTACAACAGAATGTCTCTGACCAGTCTCTCTTTAATTCTCTGTTCTACGCTTAAAATTCACAAGTCTGTTTTTCATGCCTTGATCCTGAAAAACTCTCGGATTTGGGAACACCTTCATCCTAATGAGTCTGTCTTGACATCTAAGGGTATCAAGTATGACATGAGAAATATCATCTCTTACAACGAAGACAGTCTTACTATGTTTGACTCCCCTCCTCAGACCAACTTCAGTATTCGCACTGATCCTTCTTCATCAAACACATCGCTTACAGAGTTGACAGGCTTTTCATCTCTCGAACTGGATCCTATCTCCTGTGACATATATCAATCGACTTTTGAGAGCCGAAGGTCCTCCCTCATGATGATTAGCGACGCAGATGAGTCTTACCCTAAACTCACTGACATTGATGATTCTAAAAACAAAAGGTTTTCTGAAATTTTTGACTACACTGATTACAAGCTGTCCAGTCTGCAAAATTATAGATACCAACTCTCTTCTCCTAGCGAGCCTAAGAAGGGACTTCGCCACAACAATAGAACAGTTTCTGCTAGTGCCCTACCCTCTACACAGCGATCACTGTTTTTGCGCAAGTCTGTCGCAAATTTCTAATTTTTTAATGATTTTTTACGTATATTTATTTCTTCATGTTTTCATAATAAAAGCTGTCCGTTTTTGATTTCCAAAACACTATTAATTTCAAATAAAACATTTGTAGTGAGATTCTGCATAATCACAAAACTTCTCCACATGATCTTTTTTTTTTTTTTGCCAACGCAACAGGGATGATACTTTTTTAACAAAAGTCTTATTGTAGTCTCATAAGTCTCTCTCAATATTTTTGATCGGGCTGGTGTACTTGAGCCCTTCCACTTTACCTTTTTTTAGACATTATATTGAGCTATCTACTTGATGAAAGCGAAGCGGCAGCCGCAGGTACAGACTGTACGGTGGTGAAAATCCTACAAATGGTGTACACATGGCAATCACCTGCTTTGCTACTGAGCCTCCACATTGTTTCTTACTTTGTGATTCCATCATTCCAGATAACGTCAGGCAAAATATATATAAGGAAAGATAACTCAATTCTTTTAAAAGACAAACTTGTACTTTTTGGAGTAAAATTAAATCACTTTAAGCTTTAGGTAAACAAAATCCCAATTATAACAGTACTGTCTCAAATTAGGATAGAATTTAGAAATATAATAGCTATCATTTTTTTCTACCATGCTAAAAGCTTACTGGTATGAAAATTGGCACTTCTAGGAGGTTAAGCTCAGGACTAACACATATTAAGAAGTTTGTTGGTAGATATCAATATTGACTCAAGCTGTTTGAAATACCAAAGTTAGAAGATTAGAAATTTATTGCCATTCATTACAACTAGATGAACTAAATACTCATGACACATTATTGTAGTAGATCTCCCAAAGGCCAGTATCTACAATTCTCTTAAAAGGTTTCAGCAATTCCGATATTGTATTATTTAAAATAAATTGTTCCCACAAACCTACTGACTATTAAATTGTAAGACCACTCAAAGAGAACTTGATGTCAAATGGTCTAGGTTTTCAAACAATTCTGCATTTCTCTTGTAAGATCTTATATATCTTTTTACTTCAAGCCCATTTGATTTATATCATTGGCACCTTCCTCGGGTGATGTTTTCCATTGAGAATCAGCTGATACATAAAACCTCCTTGAGAACAGAAGTTCATACGCTGGTGAAAAAATGAAATGATAAATGTTGGGGTTGGTATGATTCCAACCTCTAAAACTTATAGAAATGCAATAAAAACGTTTTTTAAGTAACCAACGAGCAATTTCAAAAGTTTTGGTGTAATTTTAGCACAAGGATTGAATAAATGGTCTTAGCGGCATCAATATTCATTCTGATGAATTGACTCCAGCTAAGCATTTATTAAAATCACCACTTGTGTCCATATAGTGATCCAAAGGAACATAACAATATAATTGTTTAAAAGACAGCTTTAAGTCAAAAGTAGATAACAATTATATTTCTTGTTTTAATGTCTAAAAGACATGTCAAAAATGAAATACCAAAAGAATGTTAAAAAAAAAGAAAACATTATACCCATCTCAATTAAACCAAAAGTGTAACACTCTCGGAATATATAATAGATTTAAGTACTTGAAGGCACCGAAATTCCCAAGGAAGATTCCATGTGCTGTGGGAAATTCGAGACATATACAAAACTTGTTAGCCCGATTCTAAAAATTGACACGAAACAGAAACTCAACAAGCTTCTCTAAAAAAAAGACCAAGCACAACCCTCAGTAAAAGAAAAGAGAGATATGTTCTAGAACATGATCGCGGCACCAAAACGCTTCTTAGTTTCAAGACGAACATAAAGATCGGGTTTTGAGAAAACGTTGCGTACTTTGCATTTGCACACTTTAGAAAGGTTGAGTACACCTCTTCAAGAAATGGTTTTCAGGTGTTTTCAGCTGGCCATACTTGTGGTATCATTTTCTCTAGAAAATGAGCTGCTATTTAAAAAAGAGAATTCTTAGTAGTATAACGGCTTGTACAAGAGCTTTTAAGCCAAAGAGAGGTGATTTTTCTTTTCTGACTGTATTCAACCTGAAAAATCCATTCAAAATATAAAATGACAGTTATTTCAAACCCAAAAAGAAGGGTGATTCCAGGGATAAAGGCACCTTTAAAGCTGACAATACTTTATGTACTGTTGTCAAACTAATTGATTCCCAAAAGGTTTTCTGGCCAAGATTTGCTAGATAAAGTACTTGATAGATTGAGCTTTTTCAATATCCCATTGTTTTTTCACCCTTACAATTTATAAATCAAGCATCTCGAAAATTTTAAATTTCGAACGGCTAGACTCAAAGGAATATAAAGGCTGGTATAATATCTTGTTCTTATTAGGTCCTGTTACTTATATCCACTTTTTTGCTTCCTTAAATAAAACCGCTCCACGGCATCAAAACAGCATGGCTAAAATGTTTGGGTTTATGAGAATAATTGGCACGTTAAATATTTATGATGAAGAGACAAATTACCGTCAGTTTTTCTAAGCTTTCAGATAAGCTAATAAATTTTAATATTTTATATGTATACCTGTACTTATGACGTTTGAATTATCGCCTATAATGCTCTTCTTCAATATGCGAACTATTACTAAATTTTCAAAAAGACACCTCGAAGCTTTCGGTCCCGTTTTATTTAGGTGTTTTTTATTATCTTGTGGGCTATGAGACAGTGCAAACTAGTAAGGCAGAATGCAGGTCCAAATTCGCTGCTAGCTTTTTTTTTATAATCACTCTAGTAATAAAGTCAGTCTCTTGAACTTTTGAATAATGGGCTCATTCAAGGCTAGACAAATTGGTATAGCAGTCAAAAGTTTAAACCAAGCTTCCATGGCTTGGAATATAAAGTAAGAAAAATATTACACTGGAAAGTCTTTTGAAATTTCAGTTCAAGACTAGATTTCTTTCCAAAACCAAGTAGCTCTCACAACAAATACAATTTTTTCTTTCTTAAATAACTGGCAGCTAACAAATGAATAAGATAGGTAATTAAATAGTTTATTGTCCTTAAGTCAAATAGTTACAGACAATATTATAAAACAAAATGACATACAAAGAAGACATGAATATCAAAAACATTTGTCTCTATGACACTGGCTGGCAAATGAATAAAGTATCTGTGATATTAAAAAAATTAGATAGAAGAGATAGTTTTCATTTGACCTCTTATAATATCAACATTTGAAGGCATTAAAAATTGCCATAGATTTAACAGTGTCCGGAAAATATCTGGATATAGCCAAATCTACAGTAATAAAAGTACTACAGTGTCATAAGTGTGGATTTAACGTGTACAGCTGTATACACATAAATAATGCATTAATTATAACCTATAAGTTAACAACAAAAAAAGAAAAATTAACGCAGTATCATGTAGCTATATAGGCTACGGGATTAATAAGCTTAGGTATTCAAGGACGAGCTCTGAATTAAATGGAAATAAGTCTATTCCGCTGATTATCTACAAGCTAAGGGATTCTAATTTCATGATCTAGTATGATTGCTGATATTTACAGAAATAAAAGAATTCACTGAATTTTGCATTCAGTTGTGGCCGTACTAGTAAATGAATCTGGACGTTTTACGTACGTCTGGTGCTCTGACCTTTCAGTACGTGGATTCCTGTGAAGTGCCTTCCATTAGTACTGTGTTGAAAGATTCTTAGCAAGACCTTTGACAGACGGAACATTTACTTTTAGTAGTTCTAGTAACCGTGATTGCCTTTAGATCAATTTGAGGTACCACGCTGCAGTCTGACTTCACATTAGTTTTGTATACCTTCTTTTTAATCTCAGCAGGTAGACGTACGCTTACTCAGTGTTGAGCCCGGGTATTGTCTCTGTGACCATGATATCTCGTTGATGCTTACTCTGTGGTGAGCCCGGCTTGTTATTATTGTTTGTTGGAACATAGGTAAATTGAGCCAAACTGTACTGAGCAAGCTGTGCATTTTAAGTTGTTACTCTTTGCTGGCTAAACATCTTGATTGTTATCAACTCATCATGACTTGGGCAGGTGAGAAGAACTAGGGGAAATCTTGCTCCACGACTCTGCAATCACTCCTGTATCCTACAACCCCTCATTTCTAGTCCGCGTTCTCAAGTAATTTAGAAAATCTCATTAGTGGACTAGAACTATTCAGCTTCACCGATCTGAGCGCAGACACTTCATCCATAGACAACCGGGCTATACGTTCACTATCCACTCTTGAAGACCACAACTTATCGACATTTAGCCATTCGCCTTCCAGAACCGTTTCCTGTTCAGAAGCTGCCATGACTCAATACAGCTGATTTCTCTTGGCCACGACTTAGTATGGATCAAACCAGCCTGGTTGCATTGTTTTCAGGTCTTTGTCCTCTCTTATCGCGCTGGTGACCCAGATATAGTCATAAACATTAAACTCTTGTTGCGTTTGACTAGCGTTGTAGATTGGCTTATTCTTGTTCACGGATTCGAGAAGCTTCTTGCACACCGTATGCCAGATATCCTCCGTTTCGAGCATTACATTATTATTTACTTCCGCCCCTGCCTCCGCCGTGTCTTCGCTGTAAACGGCCTTTTTCACTCGTTGCCTTTTATTCCTGCTGGTTTTTTGCACCACTGGAGGGTCCTATGGGTCAACAACCGGGTGACCAACACGATGTCGTCAGAAGTCAAGCCTGTTGTATCGCCGATTGCGCTGTTGTGTGCCTTTCTTGTAAATGGCTAGTGTGTTTTACCAGTACGAGCTCATGGAGTATGATTTCAGGTAGTTCTTTGTGGAAGCGTGACTCCGCTCTATTTCTTGACATGTCAGATACTTAGCTATAACTTTGTTTATCTCTATTTTCATATTTTTCTAGATGTAGCATGTGGACAGGGCATCACAAATCCCTCTATCGCCTCTGTGGCCTATGGCTGGAGCAAAGTTAAATATCTTGATAGGGGATAATGTGATCTCCAGAAAGTTGTCCTGGATAACTACCTGTTCGTTATCGTCAACTAACACACCCTTGACTAGGTCATCCTTGAGACCTGTTTCCCTTTCTTAACTTTGATGTATAGTTGGTATTCAGCATACTTCCTGATCAAGGTAATGTGGAGTTCCGTAGAAAGATCAGAACTTGCATCTACTGTGGCAACCCAGTACCGTTCAGCCTCAAGGTCTCTGTGGATTCTATATGAATTGTTGAACTGATTTTTGCTATACCTAATCTTCTTGGGCTATATGTTTGCTGTAGTATCGATCAATCTCATCAAGATACGGAATTTCATAATTCGGGCTGGGACTCGATTGTCTTGGCAAGATGCCAGGGGTCACATTGTCATCTGTGGTGAGGAAAATGAGTTCGAGGTCAAGTCGGTTGAGAAGGTCTAGTCAGCCAAAGTGCTTGGGCAGAACCGGAGTTTTTGTGGCAATAGTAGCTTATAATCCTTTGCTGGCGCCCAGGGTTAACAGAGTTGACTTGAATCAAGACACCTCCCAAACCAAGATGGCTTGCTTGTTGTCACCCTAGACGTACATATTGCGTCGTTGTTGCTTTCAGGATGGTTGTTCTTTGGCTGCCTGGGTCTTTTTTGTGCTATTATTAGAAGTTGGTTGTACAATCTTCATAAAAAACTTCTCGGTCGAGAGACTAACTACCTAATGGTATCTTGTTTATTTATGTGTCTATTGTGATTATATACATGAGAAGACATCAAAATCCCCTTGGTCTAAAGCAATTTGTAGCGTGCATGTATCCCTAGGCGCGGAAGTCCGGGAAGGCCAGAATTCTCCCATGAGCCCTCAAGGCCCCCTCGTTATGTAGGTTCGGTAAGTTGGCTTTATGCGGACTAGGAAAACATGAACTGCCTCTAATGTGGTTGACTGTTTACCGTCAATATGGAGACAGTAAAACCACACCCGAGCTGCCGATGACTGGCGCAAACTTTCCTGAGTTGGAGCACTAGCTTAGCAGCGTGATCGTGCGATTCTTTTGGACAAAATTTTGCGTTGCAAAGGGTTGTTCTGGTGTAGATTTGAGCCTGCGATTCTATTGGACTGGTGGCTTATCTTTCTTGAGACAAGGGACCTTGATATTCAATCACATGGCTCGTCGAAAAGACAGCTTACTGTTACATCTGTTACCTGTTATCAAATCCTATCCAGGTAATCGTGTTTTGTTTCCCTCAAGAGGAGACTTCCACTTTGGTGAAACATAGCTATTCATTATTAAATGAGGCATGTGGTACAGTTAGATCAAGTATGATTATGCCAGGTCTCCAATCTGGGGAATTTAGTAATTTTATACATAAACAAGTGAAAGTTTTCCCCTTCTCAAGTTTTAGAAGAATCACGGAAATTTTTTTTTCTCTTTACACAGTTTTCAGATCCTCCTGGTCTGGCATGGCCTCACCTAGGTTTATACAATTCCCGGAAACATCGTAATAGTTTATAACTTAATAAGATCCTCTTGGAACTCGCAACACCCATCATTTGGCACATTATTAAAAACCCCTATAAGAATTAACTCCTGCAACTATCTTATGATACTCAATATTATATGAACTTTGTTTCCCGTTAGTCTATTTATTTGGTTATATTCAATAACCTTTATTCATTTTATTATTGTTTTTCATTCAAATATAGAGGCCCCCGTTACAATTATGATACTTGGTATTGTGTGAGCTTTGTTCCTGTTGATGATTCGGCTTCCATGTTAGTTAGTGCTCTGGATCATTTCGGTGTTGTTAAAAATACTGGATATTTCCTAGCTATTGCTTTGATTACGTTTGTTTTCTTGTCCTTGTCTGCTTATGCAACGAGGTTTATTTCCGAGCCTGGCGCTTTATTCCAAGTAGCTCTCGGATGTGATGGTGACAGAAGAACCATCTTCACAGTTCCCCTTTTACATACATTATAATAACAGGTAATTTTTATTTCATATATCTATATTTAAACATACATGTATTAGCCGGTTAAAGTGAGCTAGGCTAATCCACAAGACGTAAAACTTTTACAAAGGAGAGCTTCACAAATTGTGTAAAAAAAAAAAAAAAAAAAAAAAAAAAAAAAAAAAAAAAAAAAATAAAAAAAAAAAAAAAAAAAAAAAAAAAAAAAAAAAAAAAAAAAAAAAAAAAAAAAAAAAAAAAAAAAAAAAAAAAAA
>Ga0160505_101285_pt1 | contig 12126 bp, 6 predicted proteins | sample DIDeMG_FD_108225 | JGI IMG/M metagenome (GOLD analysis project Ga0160505, IMG submission 108225) | Enriched chicken feces microbial communities from UW Madison campus, WI, USA - DID2874_E49_Stillage MG | ecosystem: Host-associated > Birds > Digestive system > Large intestine > Fecal ...
AATTTTTAAATGAGGAATTAAATTTACATAATAAAAAAACAAAACAAAAAAAAAAAAAAAAATATTTTAAATTAAACTAAAAACATTTACAAAAAAAAAAAAAAAAAAAAAAAAAAAAAACTAGCTGGTAATCTTGAGACGCCTAGTAGCTGAATTTGTAATAGTTCTAAAATGTCTCAGGCAGAAAATCAACAGACATTTAGCTGGAAAAAAAAAGATAAAACAGGTTAGAATTATTTAAAATTTTTTTTGATTTTACGTTTTAATGAGGGATAAATTATACTTAACTAGCTTTTGTATTATGTTGTGTGTATTTTATTGGGCAACTATATTCACTATATTCACTCTATTTAACCCCGTTAGAGCCAGAGTTGCTAGATAGATAAATTATCATTTTTTCATTTTTTTTTTCAGGGCTACTATAGACATATAGATAGGTAGATTGATAGGCAGATTGATAGGTATGTAGATAGATAGATAGATAGATAGATAGATAGATAGGTAGATAGGTATATAGGTATATAGGTATATAGGTAGATAGGTAGATAAGTAGATAAGTAGATAGATAGAAAATCAGTTTATTGTTCTTGCATCAACTAGTTACAAATTGATTTATAAAGCAAATGAAATAAAAAGAAGACATGAATTCCAAGAATATTCGCCTCTGTGAGACTGGTAAGGCAGCAGTGCCAGTGCGTGCTATAAGTTCAAATTTTCGATGGTGCCGAATTATCCATGTGCATTTACATGTGTTAAGGGAAACCGAAACCTGCAATACATATAGATACTAGAAAATGTTTATCTATACTTGGTACAGTCTATTTCAACTCATTACCTACACTATGAAGTCCACTTCCAACCGTATTGCAAAATAAACATTTTAACACAAAGGATTTGTTTCAGATCCATTTGATCTGGTTTTAAAAATCTTTTTTTTAATGGAATAAGTGTATCGGCCCGGAAGGAAACAATTAATAACCTCAAATCACTATGTTTACAGTGACAGGTACGTTTTACATCAACATACCCTGTGATGTCAACCTAATAACCAAATTTACTTTTTCTCAATCTTCTGTATCCTGTTAGTTTCAGCTACAGGCTTTAAGATTTAAGCCTGACTTAGGATGCCATCGTTGACGTAGTTTCATAATAAAAAACACCTCTGTTGTGATCGGTAGGCTTTTTCTTTTCGGAGGTAATGGCCGCGGGTTATAAAATATAGGACTTCTTGAATTTAATGTACGTATGCACAAATGGTTTTAACTTATCAAAACAAAACTATGTTTAAATATATTTCAAGCTATTTTAAAGCAATCAGCCAACTGGAGTTTTTAGTGAATCACAGTTTAGTCAGCTTTGAATTTATTGACTGACACACGCACTTTGTAAAGCCTTGTTATAACAACTCTCTGTCATGAGTTTAGGTCATTGTGGTCAAGATCCAAACTTATTGATAACTTTCCTCCTAATACGAGAATTGTGTTCATATTAAAAGTGCACGCGAGCCATGAGTCTAACGTGACCTGAGCTGTGTTTGTTTTTAGTGTAAATCGCGTTTAGTATTCATCAACTGGTTACTATAACTATTTCTAGTGACTACTGGGTTTTGTCGGGACTTTTAACCGTAACTACAAGATAACTTACTTTCAAAGCTAAACAAGGACCATATAATAACATGATTTAAAACCTGCAAAATACGTGGTTGCTTTCTAAAGATCCCAATTGACGACTTAGTTAAACAAAAACACATGTAACCTCAGTCACTCAAGCCGATAATAGGAAAGAAAAAAAGCTGACTTTTTTTTTCTTTCAAAATAACTTGGAATTAAGAAAAGGGGGTAGATCAGAATTTAGATATTGAGTGGATCCTTTATCTGACAGGTTATATTCTGTCAAAATAAGTTTTTGTTTTAAATAAAAAAAAAAGGTAGTGGTAAGTTAGATGTCTTGATTATACTTAGTTCCAATTCTCAGGTCCACCTCGCCGCAGGTACTGGCCAAAATACAAAACAGGTAGACTAATTTGTCAATGGTTAAAAAAAAAGAAAACAAATCTAAACATCTAAAAATCGTATGAGCCGATTTTTTTTTCAAAAAAAAAATTAAAAAGTCTGCAAAATACTGACAATCTTTTCTTTTTTTATTTTTTTCTGTAGCGCTTTGAAGCATGCTGCAAGCTACAAGCTGATTGTATCTCACAGGCCATTCCTTCGTTGTTTTTTTTCTTGAGAGCCGATAAAACCATAAGACAGACCTATCGAGGGTATTTGCAATTGTTTTCTGCCTGTTTATGCTTGTGTACAATGTTGAGTTATGCTTTTGCTTAGCAACCCTCTCAGCTAATTTTGAAGCCTGTGTAGTGTGGTAGTATATTCAACCATCAATATAGCTAACAATGTACTTAATACAACTAGGATGTTAGGGATACTTTCAGCTTACGCAAGTTGCCGCGACTTTTGACCAAAAAATGGTAGCAAATAATTGTACAACCCAATCAGGGCTGTATAGTTAGAAGTAACGGGAGCTTCATATAATTGAAAATAGGCCATGCTTTTCATGCTGGGACTTTAGAATTGAGAATGGAATGTTCCATTAATGATGGATTTTATCAAGATTTCACTGGGTCAGACAATAATGGTCTGTCAAATGCTTCCAAAAACCTTATATTTACTCGGCCGAAGAAGAAATTCGAGACCCCCCGAATTAAAAAACACCGATAAATACAAGTTTATAACTCAGAGCCGTGTATTGACAGACATCTAACTAAAGGCATTGTTAGGAAAGTTGTGTCCTTGATGTAAAATAGTAAGTTGTACAGGTTAAAAGTAAATTATCTTCGAAATGTTAGGTTTTTTTATTCCTCTAAACTTGAAAATTGGGGTTGACTACTCAGAAATGATAAATCTAGACCTTGAGGTAGTGATTAAGGTGCATCAAGGGCAGTAAAAGTTACATCAGTATTGGATTATATAAGAATGTATTTTTTTTATTTTTTTATTTTATTTTTTTGTGCAATGATTTCTACTTATAGTAATGACTATCGTGTGAAATTTTTTCATTAAAAGTATATATTGATATTGTTTGAAATTGGAATCTGATTTTAAACCTGGATTAATACAAAACCTTTTGTATTTTTAACATGCTCAGGAAAATAGAAAATCGGATCAGCATTTATAAGAAGGAAGAGGGAGCCAAGCCATCACTGTTATCGTTACCCCCTAATTACGCTGAATAGAATAGACTTGATTTGGCTTAACCTACAAACTAGGAGAACCAATGGGTTTTTAAAACTTTTTAATATACGAAAGCAGAAATGTATTGTAACACTCAAAACTGAAAGGGCCAAAGACATTGCAAGTATGCACCGTCTTATTGCTGATTTTACGGTTTTAAAACCTTCAAAAAGCACCCCAACATCGCTAAAATATGAGAAATTCACTATGATCCAAAAGCAATTGACACGGAAGATGAGAAACTAGCACAGTCACATGCAATCGAGTATAATATAGTTGCAATAGCAAATAAGTAATGGGAGAACATATTAAAGATTTCATATGCTCTACTGGCTATAAACCTTTTGAAACTCTTGAAACTTTGGATACAAGCATAGGAGATCGAAAAGAATTTACTCAAAGAAATGAAAAAAAAGCATTACCACAAGCTTTTGACCTCTTTTGACCATGCCCCTTCTGACGGTAAACTTGACTATTTTAAACAGTTCAGAACAGGTAAGTTCTACAAGATTCTCTTTAAAAGGAATCTAAGAGTAAAGACTCAACGTCTGATTAGACTCATGTTTTTCAATAAAATATTCCCGGCTGTATTAGGATGACCTCTGGCTGGTGTAAATTAACAGCCACAGGAGCACGTACTTTGTGTTGTAGTAACAGTCAGGTTGTAACATTTGTCAGACGTACACACATGAGTTAATGACGCTACGTGTTTGGTGTCAAGAGTTGTAAAGCCTTAGAAGTCTTTTGTATGAATGATGCTCTCTTTCTCTTTTCGTGGTCTAAGGGTTTCAAATATTTCTTGTTTGACTTGGTCCACGAATAAGAAAAAAGTATCACAACCCTTTTCAAACAACGACAATTTAAAACGAGGTTGCATTTAAAAGAACTTTCTACTTGACACTGCATCCAATCACTATTACAATCCTCCAGTAACACCGTCAGAGGGGCATTGTGATACATCCTCGGTAACTATTAATACGGAGCTATCGGCTTCAAAACATAGAATCTTTTCATCTTGATACTTGACACTTGATTTCTTATTTTTATTTTGTTTTAATTTACCATGGGGTTCATTTGGTGCCAAGTACTTAAGTTCATTCACCGAGGAGTACAGTTTGGGTCTCCACGTTACTCCCAAGAACCCGATGGTACATAATTTATTTGAACTTTGAAAACTGATAAAAGTCTAGGCCCAAATTGAAGTAAAAAAAAAAGTGATCCAAAAGTCTTCTCCTGTCTTTGCCAACAAATGAATGAACAGCCATCAGAATATATACTGTATTATTAGTGATCAGGTGTATCATATATTATTTACAAACATTTAATATGAAAAAAAAAACTCATTATTGTCGTCATGGGTTTATATCGTTTAAATAACGGTGGGATTGGTTGAGCCTAAACGTCTTTCCCTTAACAATGCTCACAATGAAACCAGGTAAAGGCAAGCCGTACATGGTTTGACCAATACCATCATTCTTGGAAATAGGAACATAATAAGTTACATTCTTGCTTGGTTTGTACCGCTTTAGTCCTGAAGGGTCTTCACGGCCCAAAACATCGTAAATTAGGGTTGCTTTTAGGGTCTGTTTCTGTTCTTCACAAATGTCAGAAATATTCTGGTTTCCACCCGAAACTAGGTCGCCGTAGACATAAATATCATTGTAAGGATTGTTGCGTGCCATTCGTAGGTATGGGTCAGTCAAGACATAACCGTTGGAATCAAGACTAGAGTGTGGCAAAAAGGACGAATTAGGAATATTACCAGTCGTAGGGATGTAGCAGTCAAACGTCTTTCGAACGCCATTCTCAAAGGCAACCACAGTTCTGCTCACTTTTGGTTTTTCACAAGGATTTTCAGCCTCGATCGAAGGCCTGGTAGTCGTTTCGGACTTATGGGTGTTTGAGAAGTAGGGGGTTGATGGCGTGATTGGTTTCGAGAAATTTGGGCTTTTGTTGTGGGAAAGAACTATTTCGTCGTGGGACTTGATAGATCTAACTGGCATCGATGGCACCAGCGTAGCAGCGGACGGGATATTTCGGAGTTTGCCTTTGCAGAAGTGGTTCAGGTACTCTTCTGTACTAGGGGATTTAGTGGGGGATTTACCAACAGTTGAAGAAGGTGATGCTGGAGGGGTAAGAGAATTTACCGGGTTTGAATGCAAATCCGAAGCTCTTGTGCTTTGGGGGCTGCCAAGGTTACTGTCAGAGTCATGAGTTGGTGAAGCTACAGCACGGTTTATCGAAGAAAACGATGGCTTGGATTGAAGTGGATTTGGTGCATTTTGTGAGCGTAGTGCCGAAATCCGAGGGCGCTCCTTGTAAGCGGCAATAGCGCGACTGCTCGTAATTGTCTCAACGCCCAGGTTCTTGAGCTTTGGTATCGCATCATCAGAGATTTTCTGGCGGAGACGTTCAAGAGTTCCATCAAAGGCGGAGTAAAGTGTAATTTTTTTAGTACCGTGGTATTTATAACCAAGTTCACCAGCTAACTCGACACCAGCACCACCAGCTCCAACGATGCAGATAGTCTCAGCAGCTGCTGAGTCTTTTTGTAGCTGCCTTAGCGCGGCTTTTGTTAACTCTGTACTACCATTGAGCTTAAATGCTGGTGAGGATGATGAAGCACCAGTTGCAAGAATCAGCTTGTTGTAGACTACGGTCTGACAAAAGAAGTCGTCGCCATGCTGAGGCTCGTCAGAGTCGGTTAACTTCAGGTAAGTCAGCATGCTGAGCTCGCTATCAACGGAAAGGACTTTTCCCTGAATTACGTTGAGTTCGTGGATATATTTACCCCTGGTTGGCAAAAACTTTCTAAGGGTTTCTTTAAGCGGGAAAAAGATTTGATCGGCATGATTCTCGAGAACATTTGGGTCGGAAATGATTCTGACGGCTGCTACGTTCCAGTATGTTTCTCTGTTTGGCGCAATAACAGTAATCGAAGCTCTAAAGTTGGGGTTTTTTTGGATTGCTTTAGGAATGACATGTTTGCAGATTAACTTGACCGCATGAATGGCAGCATATGAACCTCCCGCCACGACAAAATGGTATGGGTGGATGGAGTCTGTCGAAGAGGGATTCGAGTTTGTTGAAAATATCGAGGCATAGGACCGTGAAGAGGTATCAAAGCTCGTCATGGCTGTGTATTAAACAATAATAATTATGTAGCAATTGAGAAATAAAAGATTAATAAGGTTGAAAAATAAACCAATAGTAGTAAAAAATAATCTTAAACAAAACTGAGAGGAAAAGAGAATACTTTTATAGACATCAGTTTCTAAACCATTATGCCGAATGAAATAACATTTGATATAACTAGTCCTCTTGGACACACCCGAGATTCCTGAGAAAAAATTTTTAAAAAATAAAAACGACATTCCAAAAGAAATGAAAGCTGGGAAGGTCCTAAACGGTTTTGATTTGAATTTTTTTTTTTTTTGGAAGCTGAAAACTGCACTAGTTATCCATGTGCTGGTATGTAGTCCAATGCAGTCTTTGCAGATGAAAACATTTGTCTAACTCTTTTTGGTAAATAAAAGATGAATAATGTCAGCTGTCAAGACCCAAAAAAGCTTCTGCAGGAACGCATTCCGTTTCTATTGCAGCATAAAAAGGTCATACCTTATGCGCCCACGGTTGCTAACACAAAAGACAAACCAAAAGTTGAAGCTAAAAAAGAAATGTTAAAACCCTATCTGCCTCTTTGAGTTGGAAAAAAAAAAAATCATGTTATTTTTATTCAATGAACTCTAACATTCGAAAACAATGCACCTTCATAAATATATCACAGTTTGAAAAAATTGCCTGCAATCTTATAGGCTCTAGACAACATCTACAGAGTCGGCTGGATCTCCTCTTGTTCCCCTCCTGTTTTTCGCCTAAAGTTGGCAGTTCTTGTCTAAATTTGACGAGTCCGACGATTCAAATCATGCTGGTGACGACAAAGCTAGACATTTACTACCAGGTTAAAGATTTAAACATCCCGAGTGGCAACTTACTGTAAACCGAGGTAGCTGACCCCCTTTGAGGGCCTTACATGTCTACTCTGGGTGCACAGGCCTTGTTGAACTACTTAGTAATGTTGACTACACTGAAAAGAATATGGCATATGATTCATTTAAACCACTTTTCTAACCCTAGCATTCCAAAGTTTGTTTCAACATGCAAACAAGATTATCAGGCCCCGCCATGAATTTCAAAGCAAACAATATCATACGGATGCAAGGATAACAAATAGCGCAACATTGGATAAAATACAGGCGCTTTTCTACACAAATTTATGAGTAATGTCTGTATGTATTTTACCTATAAATATTACTGTTGGATTTTGATGAGATTAAAACGTTGAGCTGGCATGTACCTAAAAATACTTTGACTATACCTTAATCGTTGATAGCTTTTATATTGTTTGTATTAGATAGATAGATAATCAGTTCATTGTCCTTACATGAAATAGTTACATACAAAATTACAAAACAAAACGATATTATTTGTATTTCAGTTATTATTTATTTTTCATTATTATCCTTGAGCCAAGTATAATTTTACTATATAATATACTAGTTAATATTTGATTCCAACTAACGATAGCTGCTCTAAAAATCGTGACAAGTCCTGCTTTTCCACCTCTATTATCGAGCTCTCAAAAGCATCCAGTTTGACCTTGGCGCGGATTGCATCCGCAACCTGATGAAAAGCCCTACCAAACTCATTAGTTTGTACAGTATCGTCATCATCATCGTCGTCATCTTCATCATCCTCTTCTTCATTGGGTTTCTTGCTGTTGATATCATCATCCCCAGTAGTAGCTGTCTTATTTCTCTTCTTTTTCCTATTCAGGCTTTTTCGCAGCTTTCGGGGACCCATACCCACCACAAGATAGGCATCTGTGGGAGGGTAATATGAAGCAACCACAAGCGGAAGGGATCGAGGTGAAACTTCTGCAGATGCCTCAGCAATCCAGACTGCCAACTTGGTCAGTGCAAGCGGGTTTGAGAATACTTCTAAATCAGGACCATCTTTAAAGACCACCAATTTAAATCTTCGCAAGTTTTTGAGCAACCGTCTTTCTAGAACAGCTGTAGCAGAAATCACAATGCTCTTTTGTAAGCTTCGTGCCATTTGAATGCCCTGGATCATCTTATTAACGTTGTCAAGAGCATCCCAAGCTGACCAGAAATTTTCTACCCAGAATCGATCACGGCTTTCGTCTGTTTCACCATCAATGAACTTGTTGCCACTGTGAAAGTCCTCTTCACTGATAAGAACCTCACCATTAGGGCCAACTGCGCCCTTGATAAGTTTATTACCAGTCTGCATAAGCGTCAGGAGGGCGTCCACGCAGTCTCCCGCTGATATCGTCCCCTTGTAACCAAATCGTCTTACGATCCCCTGACGAATGACATCTTCAATACCGTATGCGCCCGAGATACTGCCAAGTTTCTCTGGTAACGCACTTTTCACATTTAGGTTCATGTGAGTCCAGCGTTCACGGGCATCGTGAAGAGAGATACCCATCTTAGCCAGCATTTTGTGTAATCGCCGTCTGCCCTCATCTGTGTATAATCTGAGCTTAGCTGAGACATAGGACGAGTGTGACATTGAGTCATAAAGAGTCCAATGTCGTAGAAGATAAAATGGATAGTCTGTTTCAATATAAAGTGAAGTCTCTTCACTCACACTTCCATTTATGCTTGTGGTGGTGCTTGATGCCAAGGCTATCAGCGATGTGGGAACGTTTGCATTTGGATTCAATCTCAGCACTTCTGTTTTCAAAGCGGGGAACAACAACCGGTAAAGATGAGGATGCTGTGCATCTAGAGAGGTGGCTGCGACAACAGTAAGCCACAGATCATTGATACTGGGCGTAACTAAGTCAGAAACTAGTGAGTACACTAGCGATGATGCAGAGGTGGCTAGAGATGAACCTTGGGCATAATACCCTTCAATTGCAACGCGATATTCTTCAAACTCCTCCTTGCGTGTACGCACCTTGAGCCGCCGCTTTTTGGACGTGTTACCGTCTGCAGATGGACTGGAAATTGAATCTCTTCGTAAACGTTTTTCGCCGCTGTTGATGGACCCTATATCATTATCGTCTTCTGAAGTATGAACCGCGTCTGCTTCGAATCTATTGTGTTTAACATCATCCTCGTTGTCGCTAGTAATTACTTCGTCGTTATTGTCATTATCTTTATAAAAGCCATCTTCATCCTTGTCGCTTTCTTCATCGCTGATGTCTTCCAGTTCATCGGCCGCAGTAACAAAGTTGGAATATGTTTGTTGTAAAGTTGTCATCTTGTCCAGATCAGTGTAGCCATCTAAGAAACAAACTACACGCGGTGATGCAAATAAATTATCGAGATTCCAAGGTCTATGAGTATCCATAATGTAAAAGTTTTTTGGCCTCACTCCCATAGCTTGTTCCTCTTCTTCATCAACTTGTAGTTCTTCTATAAGGTCAATTGTCGCTCCACATCCAACCAGAATAACGTTTCGCACTTCCTCATCATTTGCTATTGTTGTCTGATAGGAGTTTCGCAGGTCGTCATATCCTACAATCGGTATAATCTTATGCGGAATCAGATCGCTCTTTAGCAATGAGGAAATCATCTTGGAGGCGCACAACGCGTCGATGTCCAAGCATGACACAAAAATGACCAGACGACATGTAGCATGCGAGAGGGATGTAGCCTTGATCTCGTCAAAGTATTTAGCATAATCCTCCATAAACACGTGCATATTGAACTACAGTGTTTTAATGGAGCGCTAGAGCATATAATCGCCGAGGGAAATGTAAATGTAAGAAAACTGGTGTTAATAGAAAATAGACAAACATTAACGCGGGAAGGGGAGAAGGAAAAAAAAAAAAAATCACATAAAAATCTGGAAACAAAAAGTCGCGTTGTTTAGTGCCATTTTGGGTAGTGAAAACTTTTAATGTGAGACACGACGCGTTTAGTTAATTTATTGCAACTGGTGCTCTTACGTAATAATGAACGCGTCAATATATGGAAATTGATATATGTACCATGAATGATATACAAACACCCTCTAAAAGCCTATAATATTTCCCAGAACAGTTATTACTGGCCCTTCCTTATAATACCCCGTCCTGCTTTTAATAAAGCATCTTCTAAGATTATATAAGGAATAAAGCTAGATTAAGACTTAAAGTATTTTTATTTCAGTTACAAGCCTTATGTCCCTTGATGCATATCTGAGCATCGGTGTAACAAGTATAGACCACACCTGAGAACCGGTTTACAGCTTACCCCACATGTGCATCCCTGATAAAGCTTTGTATTCTTTCTTTTGGTACAGTTATTATCGTCTTTGTTGATGCTGTCCGGTTTTCTTGTTTTCTTTTAACTTTTTTAATTTTAGTATTTTTGTATATAAATACTACATAATTTCCATATCTTGGAGAATGCGGCGGTATCGAATATGGACTTAAAATACGTAATGACATGAATACATTGCCAGTCTCATGGAGACAAATGTGTTTGAAAATCATAGGGTCTTTGTATGCTATTTTGTTTGACAATTTCGTTTATAGCTATTTGAGGTAAGGACAATAAACAGATTTGCTATCGATCTAACCATTGAGTAACCAAAACACTTGGGGGTCTTGGAAAAACTAAAGGACTCATCAAACTTTTCAGCAGAAGAAATATTTTAGGTGAACATCTTGTTAGGTTAGTAGGTAGCAGATCAAACATCCAGATATTTCCAATCAATCTCGTTGCTTAATCTGTCAACAGTAGTATAATTTCTAACGGGCCTAAGTCTAAGAATATCAAGAGCCCGGATAGTGATAACTGTCTTTAGACCATAGAAAAGACGGGAAACACCATTAAATGCTATCAATATGTTCAAACAGACACATGGGTAAACGTGTGAAAGATAATAGAGCAGAGAGTATTATGGAAAAAACTAAAAGAAGCACGGAGGGTGAAAAGATTATGAGTATTGTGGATGTTACAAGTTCTGAGGTAGGCGTGATGTTTTAGGCTAGTTCTAAATAATCTGCCAAAGATATTACAGACTCCTATAAGAACAACAACAACTTGGTGACATCTTCTAGTCTCTTGTGAAAGTGTTACTTCAGACATTGTGGCTTATGACTATATTCCATATGATAATTGCCCGTCTGACCAAGTGAATACTTACAATTTAACTTATAATGATGTACAGTGTGACCAGTGACACTTAGTTGCCTGGAAATATGACCAGTGTCAATAATCCTTATGATAATGTGACTTCTGATAGTTGACCTCATGATGATGTGATCTCTGACAGTTGACCATCTGACGATGTGCTCAGTGACAATTGGGCATCTGAGGATGACCCTTCTGGTGATTAACTATCTGACAATGACCACCTAGAAGATGTGACCTCTGACAATTGGCCGCCTGACAATTGGGTCTCACAAATGACCGTCTGATAAAGAAACGTCTGACGAATGACCGTCTCATAAATGACCCCCTCACGCATGACCGACTGACAGTTGACCGTCTGACGATGTGACCAGTGACAATTGACCGCCTGTCAATATAATATCTGACAATTGACCGTCTGATACTTTTCTAAACCTGACATCAGCAGACATTCAGTCTATAAAATGATCATGAAATCTATAAAAGGTCACTCGTCCGCAGGGTAATAAGTTATCTTACGTTCTTTATGACATGGGGGCTCATTACTTGATATTAGTAACATCAAAACTCTTTTGTATTTAGTTGAATCTCCAATTAAATTTCAGTTTTATTTATTCTAATTGCTTTTTTTCTGTTTTTTTTTTTTTTTTTTTTTTTTTTTTTTTTTTTTTTTTTTTTTTTTTTTTTTTTTTTTTTTTTTTTTTTTTTTTTTTTTTTTTTTTTTTTTTTTTTAAAAT
>Ga0160505_101286_pt1 | contig 12126 bp, 11 predicted proteins | sample DIDeMG_FD_108225 | JGI IMG/M metagenome (GOLD analysis project Ga0160505, IMG submission 108225) | Enriched chicken feces microbial communities from UW Madison campus, WI, USA - DID2874_E49_Stillage MG | ecosystem: Host-associated > Birds > Digestive system > Large intestine > Fecal ...
GAAATAAAGAAGAAAGGTGGCAACACACTAGAAAAGCAGACAGTGTGAAATCAGTTGGATCTGTAGCCTAGAATTTTCGGTCCACGACTTTCATGTTTGACCTCAAATACGACATCTCAAAGCAAGTTCATGCAACCTGATGCACCCAGTAACATGTTGAGGTCCCAGCTTGGATCCACTTCTGTCCAGATCAGGGAACTTCCTAGTACCAGCTCCCTTGCTGCCAGATTATGCTTGATGTGAGTGGCTATGGTTTTTTTTTGCACGAACCCTGAGGACCCTGGCCCAAGTAGATACATCACCAAAATGTAACTTGTACCAGAAAACAAACTCGAAGAAGAAAACTAATCAGTCACGGCTCAACAAAACATGCATAAAACCATTGATATCGATGAAGCTCCTTTATCTACGCCGTGCCTTCTTTTGAATGGCGAGGGATGTTTCAAGTAATTCTACTTTCCGAAGCAGTTGGCATTTACGATGGGAAACTCTACTGGATGTATCAATAAAGGCCACATTACCCCACATCCAGTGATGCACTGAGTTTTACCATTATGCGGAAGCGACAGCATAGTTGGTAATTGGCGAACAATTGGTAACAGAGGCCTGTGATTCCGTGGACCAAGATCGATTGAACAGACTATACACACCAACTTGCAATCCGCAAATCCAAATGTATCAACAAGAGCAAAAGAAACGAAAAAAGAAAAGAAAGAATGTGCCCCACAGAAACGACGACAATGATAGTCGATGCAAAGAAGAAGACATTATCAGATGCCGCATCGATTCTGAAATACCTGCCACTTCTCGACCTTCAAACTACTCTCAACACCTTGCCCTAACTCAATAACTGTGGCTAGAGATAATGCCGAAGAAGTTTCTACTAATGCGCGCACAACGCCCATCTTGGCTTCGTTTGCATACGGCATCTGGCTCATGCAGAAAGATGGTCTCTTCTCATCTACACGCGAAAGGAAAATTTGTCCACTCCAAAACTTCTAACCTTATTTGTCGTAAGAAGTGTCTAATTGGACTCGGCCCACTCCCTGCCACACCCGTCACTTACTGCTGTTGCTGAGGGTGTTGATTTAATATCGAGGTTAATAATTATTCTCACTTCTCCATGCCTGATCGCTCCCCAGCCATGACCTCGTCAACTAATAGTCCCATCTCCAAACCCAGACGCCAGTCCTTCTTGGACTTAGGAGGTCCCAATTCCATAAACAACTTCGCCTCCTCATACACCCGTGCGCAGTCTTTTGTGGGGTCCACTCTCGCTGATAACGTTTTGGCAGATGAAATCTCGCCTTGCACTCTGAATGCCCAGGACGAGGAGTCTGCCATTGCAAACATCGATGAAGTCCTGGATAGTCCCAATGCTGGCCGAAAGGGACTGCTGAATAGCCACCGAGGTTTTGAGAACCTTGATACGTTCCACTTTCCTCAAGATGAGAACACCCCACTTATCCATAGCCGTAAGAACAGCAGGTCCAGCATTGGTTCCTCGGTGGGGTTCCACAACAACTCCACGGCTCCACAGACCATCTTCAACGCAGTTAATACCCTTATGGGAATTGCTATGCTTTCCCTTTCCTATGGATTTCGCTTGAGTGGCTGGGTGGTAGGAACCATCCTCCTCTTGGTATGTGCATGGACAACATCCAAGACAGCAAAGATTCTTGGGTCTATCTTGAAGAAAAACAAGGAGTTAGTCACTTACGGTGACATTGCTTACTCCTTCGGAGGCTCGAAATTCCAGGTATTGGCCACCTGCATCTTTATGGTGGATCTTCTTGGTGCTGCTGTATTGTTGGTTCTTCTCTTCAGCGATTCCTTCACACTTATATTCCCTGACGCGAGTGCTGGATATTTCAAGGTTTTGGTTGTCGCAGTTACATTTATCTTGTCATTTTTGCCTTTGGCAATGATCTCGCTAGTCAGTCTCACTGGAATCATCAGTACTATTGCTATTTTGGTGCTCATCACTTTATGTGGATTCTTGACTAAAGAAACTCCAGGTTCGCTCTTGAGCCCGGCGCCTACTAACTTATGGCCCAATTCGCTCCAGGAAGTAATTTTGAGTTTGGGTATCTTCATGGCACCATGGGGTGGTCATCCCGTGTTTCCTGAACTCTACCGAGACATGAGACATCCAAAGAAGTTCGATTACTGTTGCAACGTTACATTTTTGTTCACATTTAAGTTCGACTACATCATCGCTATTGTTGGCTATTTGATGTTTGGCCAGAACTGTGCGGATACTTTGACCAAGAATATCATGACGAACAAATCATACCCATCGTGGGTCAAACCCTTCTTTTCCATCTTTTTGGGCATTCTTCCAATCTCCAAGTTGGCCTTGGTGACTCGTCCAATCGTTTCTGTCTACGAGAGCTACTTCCGCATGAATGAACACTCTGTTGTCACTTATAAGAACGGAAGAAAAGTGATTCCAATGACAACCACCAAATTTATTTCCAGGCTAGTCTTTCTTTTGTTCCTCCTTTTGGTGTCCTTTGTTTTCACGTCGTTCGGCAAGGTCATTGCCTTTTTGGGCAGTGCTATCTGCTTCACCATTTGCGTTACTTTACCTCTCATGTTCCACTTGAAGTTGAACGCAGACATTCTCACCCCGCTTCTGAGAGGCCTTACAATTGCCGGTATTGCTTTGGGTTTATCTGGTGCAATTGCCGGAACTTATGCTTCCTTCGTGTTCGAAGTGTAATGTCTTGTATAGCATTAAATGTATATTAACTTCACTTGATTCCTAAGGGAATTTAACTTATTTTCATTTTGTCCTAAACATATCAACTCCCTGATTTTCTTTTGCATGTTTAGTTCTTTTTAGACGACCTTCTTGATGACTTCTTGTACTCACGAATTTCCTCCGAAGTGATATCATTGTTCAAGATACTGGTCGCATAGAGATAGTTATCATGTTGTGACTTGGCCAAATATTGTGCCATCACCTGCGACCCCGACACAGTATATGGACTCTTGTGCATACCCATGTTTGGTCCAGGAAACGAACTGTGATGATAAAGTTGAGGCTGCGGCATAGGCGCCATTTGAGGAATCCCGTAGTAACTGACCTGTCTCATCTGAGGCATAAATTGAGGTGCCTGCTGATACATCACTGGTTGCGGGATGGCTGGCACTGGGCTGAAACTAGATGGATGATAATTATAGTGCGTCGCATATGATGAGTTAAGTGACAAAGCCGACGAGTTTCTGGAGGTCGCCCAGTTGGAATTCATTCCATCGTTCAGGAAGGAGTGGTGATGGTATAGTCTCTGATGCTTCTTTTGTGACTTTTTATGGGGAGATCCGGCTGTGGTGTCGGATCCAATAATTATGGAGATATCGTCCTCATCATCTTCCTCTTCGACTTCTTCTTCCTCATCTTTCTTGAATTCATTGTCAGCTCCGGCATCTAGATCACTCGATTGATCAGTGGGATGTTCCTTCAAGGCCATTGCAACATTCTCAATAGTCAATTTCAGTTGTGCATCGCTGGAAATGTCATCTTCATTGGACGAGGTTTGCTCTTGCTTTTCTTCTGTGTTTGCGCCAACTAAGACTGTACTTTCTGCCAAATATTCTGTAGGTGGCGACAACTTCTCATCTGGAGAGTCGACAGGCTCCGTGCTGATTCCAAAAACCATCGCAGCCTCATTATTCATGGGCTCAATGTCTTTGTCTGAGTGGAGTGTGTCAGCACGTGGGACAGGCATATCAACAAGATCTCTATCTCTCAAGAAATCAAAGCTGCTGTTCTTCTTTTTGAAACTGAACTTTGGCGGGTTGCCACATCTGTCCTTTCCGAAACTTATTTTGAAGTTTTTATACTTTTCGTAAAACTCACCATTATCCTTTGCCACAACAGCTGCATTTTTAGGATCCTTACTTTCAAACATTTCAACAACCTTGATAGCAGCAGCAATATTCATGAAATTAATAAAACCACAGTCTTTGTGATTATAAAAATTAATCTGTTCCATCTCACCAAATCTGCCAAAGTCCTCCCTCAACGTTTCCTCGTCAGGAAGTTCAATATTCTCTTCTTTGGTAGAATTTTTACCAGGCTTTAACCCAATATAAACATTTCTTGATGCACCGGCGGTAACAGCCAAAGCAATATCACGAGACAATTGACCGGAATGATTCTTACCCCAGCACACATTGACTTCATTACCGTGAATGATTAGTTGATGTAAGACTTGATGGTTTAAGAAAAACTTGAGAGCAATGGCGGGATCAATAAAAGTGATAAAGCACACTTTCTTGAGTTTGTGATACTTGATGGATTCCACTAATCCCCCTGCCCTGACATTATTTGCAATTTCCTCCACAGTAGTACTTGGATGCAAGTTACCCAAGTACAAAGTTCTGTTACCAACATTAAATGGATCCGGGTTATATTGGTAGTTGTTTGGCAAGCCCATGGATGCAATACTAGACATGCTTGGTTGGTGCATAAGCGATTGATGACCATATAAATATGGATCAGAAGAGTTGCCAATGTGTCTTCTGCTTCTGGAGTGAGACAAATCTGTGAATTCACTACCGGCAATCGATGAATTGAAAGCCCCACTAGAACTGTTATCGAGAGAGGACTTTGCCTTCAAAGAGGGGGAAAGTTCATTTTGAGGTCCAGGAGGCTGGAAAGACTCCAGCTCTTTGGACTCTGCACTAACATCAGCAGATGCCGTAGGCAGATCGTCCTCTGCATCATCCTCTTCTTGGATAGATGTAGAGTGGAGCGGGCTAGCAGACTTTTCGTTAGACCTTGCGGTATCACTGCTGAATTTATAATTTTCACCAGATTGGAAGTGACGAGTCATTGGCTTTCGGCTGGAAGTGGGAGAAGATGCAACGGAGGATGACGATGACGATGACGCGACTTTGGAGAAGTTGCTGTTTGGAGCAGAGCGTCGCGTTTTGTTCAACTCTGTTCTATCACAACGATCCTTATGAAATGCGACGGCAGTGCACATCGTCGGGAGCACATCGTTTTCTTCAAGGTCCAACAGATTCAAGTGGTCTATTTGAATTCGCTTTAAATGGTACTCATAGATCTTGATGGCCGAGTCTATGGACGTGAAATGTAAGACGAAACTTACCTCCTCTGGATTTTCATCGTTAGAGATGGTCTGGAAGTCATCGATTTCGCCATACTTGGCACAGCGCGCGTAAAAATCGTCCTTTAAGGTCAGCTTCGATTCCGGGTCAGTGACGGTGAACAGCACCTTGACTGCACGAGTGGCATTGAACTCCATGATATAGTTGAGCGTTTTCAATTTGATAAAGTCCTGCTTGCTCAAGTTGCTGGAGCCCATGTTGCCTGGGTGGTGCGGTTCATTCAAGGAGATCTTTAAGTACTTGGAGTTCTTCAAGCGTTCTCTTAAAAGACGCAAGTTGTATGTGTTCTTGCCGTACTTGCTGTGAAAGCTCACCAGCACTTGGGTGTTGACGAAGGATATATAGCAAGTTTTCACTTTTTCAACATCTGGGAAATGAGCAGGAGCTGCAGTTTCGAACATCTTACAGTACTCAATGGGACCGTACTCGATCTCGGACAAGAGATCATTTAGCGAGAGATCTGCGCTCAAGTTCTTCATGATGACAGTTCGCGACAAGTTGAGCTGGTCCAAGCTTGTGTTGGTAGTAGGCTGGGTCAAGTAAGGATGGCCAGGCAGAGGCGAAGCCTTATGATACGGCTGAGCCAGATGTACCGAGTGCATCCTAGGGTGATAAAGTGGCAGGGCGGGTTGAGGCAGCTGCTGGAAATACGACTGACGCGAGGTATATGGCGATGGTGCACCTGAAAGCAAGTTAGCAGGTAGCATCAGCAGGGAATAAGCGAGGTCCATGGGAGACATAGGCACCTGAGGTGCATAGCCGTACTGGAACAGCAGCAGCGGCGACGGGTATGGATGCACCGCGTGGGACTCAGAAGGGTGGAAATAGCCCAGATACATTTTTATATTTCTTCACAGGACTGGTTTTTGCTGGAGAAGTAAGCACGGGCGTTAGCGTTCCAACAAAAGCAATTAGAGACACGCGGAACAACACCTAGTGTACGAAAGCAGGAAAAGCTGGTGGTGGTACAGCCACGTAGCCACAAGCGATCGATAAGTGGACTAAGGGGCGGCGACTGGTGATGGTGGCCGAGTCAGTTAGAAAGGCTAACTGAGGATGGACAGCGAGTGTGGAAACCAGTGAAGTCTGAGATTGACCAGCGACGAGAGGGGACTCGTAAAGTCGGCAGCCAGCGCTTAGTTCAGGAAAGGGAAAAACGGGAGAATTCAAGGGACAAACAAAGTCCTAGTAGAAGGAATTCTTCAACAGAGAAAAATAAACCAAACAGAAGCACCAAAAGTAGCTAGGGAGAAGTAAGAAAAAAGGCGCAGGTGACGTGGTTTTGTGGAACAGACGGTGCGTGGAGGGATTCGGAATTTCACAGTAGAAAATTATAGGGCGAATTTGGAAATCTTGCAGACAGCGGTGCGTATGCCCGCCCGCAGGACCTGGGCCCTGGAAAGCGACCATGAATGGACAGGGCACAGTGAGAGTGGGTAGGGAAGAGAAGAATGGAAGGGAAAAAAAAAATTAGTGTGACGGGGATAAGTGATGAATGGGGCTGATTGAAAGAATGTGAAAGTATGAAAGAAATTCTATTTCTTTGTATTGTTAATTGTCTTCTCAGATATGTTTAGCATGTTTTTCCCACATAACATTTCATGATCGTGGAGACGAAATGCACCCGCGTTTCAGCGAAACCAGAGTGCACAACATCCCATGGAGGCATTCCGTAGTGATGATACGAGTTAAAAATAGGTTAACGACACAAGAATTACTGTCGGGAACGATGATGGGCGGGCGGGTTGGAGGGGAAGGTAACCTATTCGGGAACCCCTGTTGAAATGTCCCACCATTGCAGTGGTCTCCAGATCGTGGGTCAAGGCTGAAGAACCAGTGCGGAGTGGACGGTGTGGGACAATAGAAAATGGGCCTGAGTGCGAACAAGACGACAAACACGAGGGAAAAATTGCCGCATCCAGAGACGGTTGATTGGGGACCGTGGTGAGAGAAAGTATGGTTTTTGGATAAGAGAGAATTTTTGGGGGAAATGATTAATGGATATGACTGGCGGAGGGGACTAGTGGAGGAGAGTTTTTGGAGGTGCAAACTAGATGATGGTGAATTTTTATGAATTTCTAATGAAATTTCTCCCGAATTTTTGATGAATTCGAAATCGCTGACTTATCATGGTGGTGTTTGATGCCGTCCAAGCACCATGCAGCGTTGGATAATGCACACCATGAGACCCTGACACCCATGTAGGTTCGTGGCATCGTGACTTCTGACTAATGTAGAGAATTGAACAGGGCACCAATATCACGGACACGGACTTGTCAGGAAAATGTGAATTCTTGATTTGGCGGGAATCTGGGTTGTTCCGGCTATCACTGGTACTTCACTCACTAGATATTGCCCGCTTCCACACATGTGCACTTTCATCTTAAATCTCGGGTAATGTAGAGGCGCATGTGTCGCCATTTCGCTACCCTTGCTATCTTTGGAATTAGCACCACAGTGGTAGGCTAAAATAGACGGCCTAGCCGTATCGGTGGGTCACCAAAGCCAAGAATACATCACACCATTCGGGGAAAACACCGCATTCTGTTTATATGAGATTCACCCGGTTTGAGGACCTAATAATCATGAATGTTTTGGACCATTCGCCTCGTATGTCCTCTACTGAGGTGTGGGTGAGATTTTCCTGCCACGAATGCGTCTGAGGATTTCGCATATCGATGTGGGCCGCATTCCAGAAAAAATTCGTAAAGTGTAGGTCTTTTTTCTTTTTGTTTCTATTTTCTTTTCTGTGCAGCTTACTGGCCATTGTGGAACCCCCTCTTGCACTCTGACCATCACTGATTGGTATTCCCCGCAGATACAATCATGGACGACGTCGCCAGACTGGGCCATTTGACAAAACGGGTAATCCTCCCCGCCACAAGGCTTTCCTAATTGGTGGATTTCCAGAAACGTTCCATGCGCGGATAACACCCACTACAGGACGCTTGATGCATGATATTGACGCGTCACGTGACAAGATGCATTAAAAAACAATTAATTGCTGGGGCTTAAGCCTCCCCGCTGACCAATTGATTGGGACGTTAATTGGTGGAACACAGTATTAAAGGCTATAATTCGTAAAAAGGAAAAAGGTTAGCCGAGTACTTTGCATTAGCGGCAAGACAATTTTTAGTGTTTTTTCTTATATTATTTTCAATCAGGAACACCTTGCAAAGTAGCTTATACACACTTAATCAGTGCGTGTTTACCATAGAACTCATGTTGGGCTTGAATTCTTTGATGTGAATGTTTTCTCTTTACATTGTGGAATTTCCCGCAACGTAAACTACTCTCCTTATTGTCTCATGTAAATCTTATGTCCCATGTGCAACCTGTTCTAGTGTGCACATATGTTGCCAACTCCGTATGACAAGTTTGGCATTCTCCTCTTGAAATTATCTATGAAAAGAGCAAGTATTGAAAAAGTGTTGTTTACAACTACCAGGATCGAGAAATTTTGTTGATGGTTGAGTGGGGAAGATGGCCGACATGATTACGAGTTTCACAAAATTTCACAGGAATTTCAGAATATTTAATAGTCAAATGGTGCAAGAAACCGAAACCAAAACGTTATCTACAATTCGACACAGAAATTCTCGGGACTCATGCCTCAGTCTTCTATAGATCAGTCTCCCATCAATCATTCCTCATTCAGGCTTCTATACGGAGCCAGTGACACCAATTACACCTTTACAGGTGCACACGCTTAAGTTTAGAAAATGTTGGAGGGGGTATTTATAATGCAGACGAAGTTTGACCAATTGCACATTCGTTGTGCAGAACACCACACTTCCGAAAAGAAAAGTTGGTGGCCGAAGTTCGTCAAATGCCTCTTGTCTATTCAGGCGAGTCTTTAACACTCAAGTGGTATTGCTCACTAGAGTAAGAATCTTCAAACACTAAACTTAGATTAACTTGCAAGTTTTTGAGAAGAATTCGCCTAGTTAAGATCTACCGGAATCTGTAGATCCACCCTTCATATACAACGGACTGACAAATCCATGTCTGCCTGTGGTTCCCTACTCTACAGGATTTGGGTATGTCACAAGGGACAATTAAGGTAAGTAACTGGCAATAAACCAAAATTTGATCCTGAATTAGATCTTTTGCCACGGGCAAGAATTTACCTTTGACCAAACAATGAAAAGGACCTACAATTCAACATTGGATCAGCAAGGCGATGAGGTACTTGACTTCAGTTGTTGGTATGAGTTCGATCGACTGAATCTGTTTTGTTGCCCAAGAAAGGAACATCTCTAGGATCGGTACCCAAGAGCTAACATTTTTTGTAAACAAATGGAATGATTATCGGTCATATGTTTGGAGAATTGCATTGATAGTGGTTCTTTGGCACCATTCAGGTGCCCACGCACAGCCATAATAATATATGAGCGAAATTAGAAAATACGAAAAAAAAAGAGAGAATTCTGAAGAAATGAGAAAAATAGAAGAGGTTTGTGTTTTGACAAAACAGACTTCTTAATAGAACCTTCAGTTTTGGAGGGTTGGCTATTCTGTCCATAAGGTATGCAAAATCACATGACTCAATACCACATGACTTAACGAATCACCTGACCACAAGTCACGTGTTTTCCATTTTTTTCCATTTCCCTCTTCCTCGTCTCTCGGCATTCATCCGTGCCACATCACGTGACAGATCATTCGCTTCTATCAAATTCATTACGAAACTTCCAAACACTTTTAACCGAAAAAGGAAGATCACCAACTAAAAATCTATTACATATAATTTTCCATATGTCAATCAAACCTACTCAATTGAATCAAACCCAATCTTTTTCAACTTTAAAATCGACACATCTTACGGCTCCCCTTCTACCTGCAGGTCATCGCTCGCAGTTGTTTTTTCGTCCCTATTGCGTTGTTTTTTTGTAATCTTCTTCCTCATCTTTTGATCTATCAATCAATCAATCATCATGGCTACTCAGGAAGTCCCTACCTTCAAGTTGGTTCTCGTCGGTGACGGTGGTACCGGTAAGACCACTTTCGTCAAGAGACACTTGACCGGAGAGTTTGAGAAAAAGTACATTGCTACCTTGGGTGTCGAAGTCCACCCATTGGGATTCCACACCAACTACGGTGAGTTGAAGTTCGACGTGTGGGACACCGCCGGTCAGGAGAAGTTCGGTGGTTTGAGAGATGGTTACTACATCAACGGTCAGTGTGGTATCATCATGTTCGATGTCACCTCCAGAATTACCTACAAGAACGTGCCAAACTGGCACAGAGACTTGGTGAGAGTGTGTGAGAACATTCCTATTGTGTTGTGTGGTAACAAGGTCGATGTCAAGGAGCGTAAGGTGAAGGCTAGAACCATTACCTTCCACAGAAAGAAGAACTTGCAATACTACGACATTTCTGCCAAGTCTAACTACAACTTCGAGAAGCCATTCCTTTGGTTGGCTAGAAAGTTGGTTGGTAACCCACAGTTGGAGTTTGTTGCTTCTCCAGCCTTGGCTCCACCTGAGGTTCAGGTCGATGCTGACTTGATGCAAAAATACCAGCAGGAGATGTCTGAGGCTGCTGAGGTGCCATTGCCTGATGAGGACGACGCCGACTTGTAGAATACATGATACAGTTACTACAGATAGTATGGATGTTCCGAGGCGGGCCAAGCTGGGTTTTCTGGCTTGTGGTTATATAGTAATAAACATCTATGTTTAGAAGAGGATTTGTGATTGATGCGATTGGTTAGAAGAAGAAATCTTTTATTTACACTGGAATTTTTGACTATTGCTCTATCAATTCGGTTTGTCAGATTGGTAAACCGTTGCTTTGTTAGTCTGTTGATCTATCGATAATTGATCACTTTCAAGGTGTATCCTGAACTCCATTTGATCTTCATTGATCTCAAATATATTCCACCGTCATTTATTGTTACTATTATAGAACTAATGCTAAAATTTTATTTTCCACTGGCCATTTCTTTCTTAGCCTGTCCGTATGCCTATTTCATCCAAATCTCATATACTTGCCATCTTCTCAGAACTTGGGAGCGTTTCGTGCATTATGAACATTGATAGCATGTGTATACTCCTCAGTGTTTCGAAGAACTGAAGGAGGTGGTGGGATATCTGCTAACGTTGGTGGAGGAGGTAGACAAAATTCTTGTTCTTCATCGTTACGCTTCACAGTTGACTTTTCCTTTTCTCGAACGACACTTCGAGCGTATTTTTCCGGGGAAGGCGTGAATGAAGTTAAATAATCCAAGCCAATCTCATACTGTGCCTCGCTGTCGTCCCAAATTCCTAGCTGTTTGGCTTTTTCCTCGTAGTAGGAACAGTATAATTTGATGTGGTTCTTACCTGAAAGATGTGACTTTCTGACACTCATTTTATCGTGTGTCAAGTACGACTTGCAGTAGTCACAATAGTATTTTGGCATGATGGTAGATGTATCAGACGACGCTTGCAGATATGAACTGTGATATAGGTTTAAATGTAGATGAAATGGGGAGTGTAGAAGGTGTAATAATAGTAGATGGTAAACTTGATGAGCCCTGTGCAGTGATGTAAAGAGTTACTCAACAGTTGAGTTATGGAAAACTTGGGTAAACCTAACAAGAAGTGAAAAAATATAATCAATGAAAATATAATCACACGTATGAGCACTCCTGAATTGTCATTTTACTGGCTCAAATTGTCAGTTCCATTTAGGCACCCTATTTTTCATTCATCTCTCTATTCACTAATCTCACTGGACTCACTAATCTCACTGGACTCACTAATCCTACTATTCTCACTTATCTTAACTTACTGCATTCTCTTCATCTCAAATAGAAATTCCAAAGAGCTCTACATCTTCATCACATCCATACTTCGTCAATAAAAGTTCGCCATTTAAACCTTTAAATCCATCGACACCTAATTCAACTCTGGCCAGTCCCATAGTCCAAAACCTCTGTGCACCACCTTCAATTGTCCAATAGAATGCAGTGGGTGCTACACCCGATTCTGGGCCGCA
>Ga0160505_101288_pt1 | contig 12085 bp, 5 predicted proteins | sample DIDeMG_FD_108225 | JGI IMG/M metagenome (GOLD analysis project Ga0160505, IMG submission 108225) | Enriched chicken feces microbial communities from UW Madison campus, WI, USA - DID2874_E49_Stillage MG | ecosystem: Host-associated > Birds > Digestive system > Large intestine > Fecal ...
ACGATAGTGTTGTAAGCAGGGAATTCCGGGTCTCAGAGAGAATTTGGGAGAGAGAAAGAAATTGGAACGGGGAGATTTATGAGAGAAATAGGCAGATACGGATTTGTAGATTTGAGAAATTATTCTTTTTTTCTTGATATAATGGTCCATTTTAACATTTTGGTGCATTTTACTACAATCATCATGGGATTTATCAGTGGTGCATGCTATCTCTAGAGTGCAGGTAGGCTGAGGATAGATGATTAGGAATGTTCTAAGCTTTTAATATTGTGCCATGGGCTATCAGTATCTGTTAATCACTGTAAAGTATATGTTCATTGTGATAATAAAAGAAATTGGTCTTTTCATTTTTTTCTTTGTTTGTTTATCTTTTTCGTTTTTTGTGTCTGCGAGAATGCCTCTAATCATTAGATTATTGATTGACATGGTGAAGTTTTGTGAAGGTTAGGGGAAATCTCGCAATTTCCATATACTTCAGTAAATTGCGTTGCTACACAGTTAAATTGGATCTACAATAGAATACTGAAGTTTTGAACGAACAAAAGAGAAAAAAAAAAAGAAATCTCATCATTCATATTACCAGTCTCATTTGTGAATTTTCGACTAGATGTATCATTTTTATATAACCTACCTAGAGTATGTCCATATCTAAGAAAACACTCAAAATCAAGGTGAACTCCTAGAACCTGTCATCGTCCATAAATGAAAGTCGAAACTTTCCCATTTCAACAAATTAACTCTAAAATCCAAATCACATCTACATAAAATTGCGTCTTTCCCATTTTTTCTCATATCCTCTTGCTCTTCTTATCCTCGCAGTAATGTACCTACCTACAAACGATTACCCATGATATCTCCACCCATGAACCTACCCTCCAAAAACCTCAGAAAAGTCCAAAACCCTAGAAATGTTCAAAAATTCTGAGATCCCAAGACCTTCTTCTTCTCATAATCCTCAATCTTCCTTCCCAATTGCAAAATTTACAACATTCTCAACTTCCTACAGCCACACTATCCGGAAAAGCCGTCCTGCAGAAAAAAACGATATGATGAAATTTGTATCTCATCGCTTCCTATTTCGCTAATTCCACATCTCGATCTTCCAACTCCACAACTCTGGATCCTTAGCATTATCAAATCATCAAAGCCGCTCCATATTTCCAAGCATAGTCCGCGGCCAATTTTCTTAACCACAATCCGCTAGTTACTTCAATTTCGTCTCATAGCCGGATTCTCATCCTTTTTGATCATCTTTGCACCTACTCAGGTTCCAGCACTTGGTGACTACTATGCTAGCAAGCTATACACACACATATTTGAAAATCCCTATACACCATTAAACCTATAAGATGGCGAAAAGTCCGAGAAAAGTCTCGGCTAACAAGACGTCATACTCGCAAAAGCTGAATCCAAAGCTGTACAAGACCCCCAGATATGGAGGAAAAGGAGGCAAGTCTTTCCACAACTACAATTTCCAGGCCAAGCGCAACCGCCGCTTGAGCATTGCAGATTCGATCTCCTCTGAAGGCTCCGATGAGATCGCTGGGCTATCCCGAAAGTATTCGACGGGATCTGAGTCTGAGTCTTCTCTTACGGCTATGTCTGAAGACGATGAGACGGCTGCCAGCAGAAAGGGCTCCGTTTTCTTTGATGGTGAGTCTGTAGGACCACTTCGGCTGGCCAAACTGAAGAAAACGAGGCCCCCAACTAGACCCCCAAAACATGCACGAAAGAAAGTATCCACCAAGATGTATAAGACCCAGGCATCTGAATCGTCTGACGACGACGATGACGACGATGACGACGAAGTTGAAGAAGATGATGACGATAACAATGTCGCAGTCATGGACTATCTTGTGGATGACAACGATGAAGAGGCCGAAGGTCTCGGTGCCATATACTCCATGGTGGACTACAGTAGACGGAGCTCCACCGATCTGAGCTCTTCACAGGACTCTCCAGACGTAGATAATGACTACTCGTCCTCAGACGACTCCGAGGTGGATTTTGTGCAATTGCAGGCCGAGCGGAGAGCAAAGTCTATGAAGTCGCTCAGGGCAATTAAGGGCTTACCTAAACCACCAGCTCCGATTGAACAGAACAAACAAGAAAAGCAAGATAAAGTCGCCAAGCGTCGCAAGAGCTCAACTTACCGTCGGCGGTCGGAAGTGGCACTTCCTGAGGGCATTAACTTCAAGTTTGAGTTCGATGATAGTTCTGCCGTGATCAACGAAGAAGACGAAGATGCACTTGAAACTTCCAAACCAAAATCAGAAGAAGAAGATCTCGGAGAGGAAGTCGACGCCAATGGGCATGATTACAACTTTGACTTTCATTTCACAGAACCCACAATGGACGTTCCAAAGTTCAAGGATGACGAGTTCAACTCAGAAGAAGAGTACGAGTTTGACGACAACGACTTGCTTGCAACATTACAGGCGGATAATGACATCGACGAGTTCATCACTGATGTGAAACCAGAGGAACCCCGCACCAGACAGGGCTCGTTGAGCTCCATGAACTCGTTGAACGAGGACGACACGGAGGACCCATTTCTTCGAGAAGAAGAAAAGTACTTGGTCAACGAATTTGAGTTCAATGGTTTTGATGATGAGGACGACGATATCGTTGCCACCGCCAAAGTCATGGACTCGTTCAAAGACACCAACTCGCAGAAAAAGCAGGTTCTCCAGTATGCCAGTTCGAGTGACGACAGTCAGTTTGGCAGCGATCTCGAAGATGAAACAAAACAGACTTTCGATGAAGATGACGGCAATGATTACATCGACCTCATCGATTTTGACACGCCAATCTACGATAAAAAGCCCGAGAAGCTGGACGACCATGCTCCCATTCAGAGCCAAAGTCAGAAGTCCAAGAAGAAGAAGCATCTTGCCAAATCTCACAAGCGTAAGGGTCCATTGGATAGCGAAGATGACGACGATTCGTACTTGTGGAATTATTTCTTCAGTTCCGATGCAGACTCCGAAAATGAATCTGAGCCCGAGACTTACGATCTTGAGGAGCAATTCATGTTGGAGCAGATCTTCAAACAGGATTTGAACGCCAAGAACGGCAACCTGAAAGAATTTTCTCAGGATGGTGCTCGCGAGTCCAGTCTTGAACCGGTTGAAAGTGATCACGAGTATGATTCAGGAGAATCCACCGACGTGGACTTGTCTCTTCCTTCTTCTTCCGGAAACAACCAAGCCGGTTCCAAGGTTGCCAAAGAGGTGTTATCGTCAAAAACAGCAGACTATCGTCCACCAGTGTTGGGCACTTGGGTTGCTGTAGATTGTAAACCATTTGGCATCATTGACGGACTTTCAACGCGCACGTTGAACCAAACAAAGAATCCACGTAAGGGATGGAGGAACTTCAGTATCAAGCCGGATTCAGAGGACTCCGCTATTGAGTTGGATGAGTTGCTCAACATCAGTGAGTTGGACAACGATGACGAGAACGATATTCGGATCTGGCGAGACTTCAACAACAACAAGAAGCATGTACCTCTTGGAGCGTTCAGAAACAAGCTCCATATCAGTCATCCGGTGGTTGTGCCAGAGCCAATGGCTGGCTTCAGCACTTCCAAAATGAACACAGACTTCAACACCAGAAAGAACTCACAGAGTGAAAATCGGGTCAAGAAACCTGTTCAAAAGGCTGTGCTTCCAACCGCAGTGAAAGATTCTCCGATTTCTTCCAAGCAGAGGAGAAGACGTCAGTCAATTGCCGATGCTGTCTCAGAAGGTTACCGGCCGACCAAGTCCGGATTATTCAGTGAGAATGTGTTGGCAGACGTTGAAGAGGTCTTGGGCGACGACCGAGATTTCATGGCATTGATTAAGGGTTTATAGGAAATTGACTGTTACTTAGTTGTGGTGTAGTGAGCAAGACCTTGGTGGTTGTAACATGCGAAAAGAACGGAAGAAGCTGAATAATTCGTAGATATTAGGTGAATATGAGGCGAGGTGAATGAAGAAGATCAGACGTTTGAGAATACCTGATTTCTTTTGAAGTCTGGTTCGAAGGTATGGTTATTGGTTATCTGTAACCTTGGTGAGAATTAGCATCTCAAATAGTAGACTGATGGGATGTGATTCCAGCTCAGTATATTGATATTTTCATTTCAACATTGCAAAAGAATTCAAGAAATTTCCGAATAAAATTCAACCTGACTGCGTTTGGTCGACTATTCCTTTAATCTACGCACTTACTTAGTGAGGAGTGTTGATTAAATCATGAACTGACATATTTCACCGAGCCAGAAACAGACAAAAATCATTAAAGATCATTAAAAAAACAATCCAGTCATTTCCTTTGAAATAAACGTTCCTATTTGCAACCACACAATGTTCATTTTTATTTCGTTTGAAATCAGTCTCTCATTTCCTACTGGCACTTATCTTGATAATAACAGACTGAATAACCCACACCAGAAGGAAAAAAACATCTAGACCTTCTAATATCCCTATTTCGACCTTGACAATTCTAAACATATCCTTCAATAATCTCTTAGGCTTCAATATCCTCCATTTCGTCCAGCTCCTACTTCTTCAACCGATGCCCTATATACACCACACACCTGCACGCCATCCCTTCAAAGTCAAACCCACTCGAAAAATCATTCAAACATTACTACTCCAACTATGAGTGCCGAACCACGCCGCTCATCACGAGCCAATAAGGGAACCCATTCTGGACGTGACGTCCTGGACGTATACTATAAATATGAAGACGAGCCCGAGGTCAAAAGAAGAAGAACAGACGAGGACTTTGAACCAGAAGCCACCGTAACAGAAAGCTCTACCATTAACTTCTCTAAACAGAATAATGCTACCCAAATCAACAGAAGCCTGGCGGGAGACGTGCGGTGTGACCCCTGCGGAACCACCCAGGACAACTACGACGAAGAAAACGATGAGGGAGGAATGATGATCGAATGTGATGCATGTGGGACGTGGCAGCACGCCCGCTGTATGGGTTATAAGACCAAACGGGCCATTCCAAAGCAATACATGTGCAACCGTTGTGGGACGCTAGACAAGTCCGAGCTTGAAACTGGAAATGTTAAGTTTGCTCCAGCAGAGAAACCACCACAGGTGACGAAGAAAGCTGAGATTTCAAAGGAAAAGACGGTGGCAACAGCAGCTGCCTCCACAGGAACCAAATTGCCCGCCAACAAGACGCGGCAGAGCGTGATCAAGGCCTTGGCAAATGTGCTTCTCAAGCACACAACCGTGGACGACCAGAAGGCCCAACACTGGGCATCGCAGATGGAGTTGGGAATACACGCGTGGTCGGGTACCACAGATAAAAAGTATATAGACAAGAGTAGGAGCGTAATGGCGCTTGTCAAAAAGGCCAACGTGTTCCAGCGAGTGGTCGACGGCGCCGTAAGCGTACATGACTTGATTGTACTTCCTCCCGAGGAGATAGACGACGAGTTGAAGGATTACGCAGAGAAGGTCCGCCAGGAACTGATTCGTCGCTCGGTGTTGACGGTTGAGGATGAGCTGAGCAAGCGAATCAGACGAACCCATAAAGGTGAAGAAATTGTGGAAACCTCAACCAACGACGACGAGGTCAATGTCAATATCGCTGCCAGAAATATCGACCATCGTGTGTTCCGAGAGGTCACACCTACTCGAGACAACGTTATTGGCCTGCTGACAGGACCAAACTTGTACCAAATCGCCGATGATGACGAAGAGGACGATACTGAGAAAAAACCGGATGCCGATGGAGAGAGAGAACCCCACGATGGCACCGATTCAGATGAGGAGCTTGACTTTATTTTAGGATCCAAAAGTCCGGAAAAGAAGTCACCAGCTGCATCGCCCAAAGTTTCCAAACCTCCAGCACCAATCAAACTTCCACCTACCATGTCGAACCGGTTTTGGTCTGGCGATATTGTATTCCCTGATTTTGTCCAGTTTGGAGCCAGAGCTACATTTGTTGGCTGTACTAACTACGAAAAACCGAAGGATGTCACCACTGCCAGCTTTCATAATAGGGCCATCAGAGTGTGCAAGGAACTTTTGGAGAAACCACGTTACTCCATCGAAGGTCGGTTGGATCGCAAGCGTGCGGACCCATACGTGGACAAGATCACCTCGTCCAGAGACTTGTATGTGGTTGAGATAGAGGCTACCGACGACAACAAAGATTTCGAGAAGTTGTTTGAGTATCTTTACTCCAGATCGAAGGTCGGAGTACTTTCAGGCCGGGCTCCGTGTGTCAAGGATGCTTATCTTTATGCATTGGATAACGATGCTCCGGGTTACCTCAACTTGGGCCCCATTGCCAGAGGCTTGTATGCTGTGTTCGTTGTTAAAAAGGACTACGTGCCTGTTGGAAAGAGCATATTGAAGAAGTCGCTGCCTCCACAGCCAGCAGCTCCCCAGCATAACAGCAACTTGGATTCCATTCTCTCGAAGTTGGCGGGAACTCCTGCTGCTGAACTCCATCAACCAACGCCTCAAGTTACAGCATACTCTCAGTCCCAGCAACTTCCACTGGAGTTGACTGCAGACCAATTACAATTTTTATCAGAGTTGGTGAACCAAAACCCCCATGTACAGCACAACCCGCAAGCGTTGCTAAGCTTGCTTCAAAATAATCAAATGCCTGGGTATCATTAGGCCGGGGATGGCCATCTGCATGTTTATAATTAATGAGTTACGTGAATGCGTACTTAGTAGGTGACAATGCGATCTTTGGGTATAAAGATCTACTGAGATTATGACTTGAATCTCTCGCTATAATATATCCTTTGATACTTGAGTTTCCCTTGTTATTTGATCAATTGATCTATTTGTTAGGTGCGTTTTTTCGTTTTTTTTAGTGGTGTAAAATTGTCTAATATATTGTTCTTCATGTTGTACTGTCTGATAACCTCGCGTAGCTTCTCATATCTAACTTTCTCCACATATGGCTTCTCCGACCCAGGACGATAGCTTGGTGTTTGCAGACGACACCAGATGGGGTTCCAAACATGCTAGTGGCGCCGAAATACCAGACACGTCCAATTTTTCTCCCATTTCAGAGAGGACTTTTGAGCCTACTCAAATCGATCAAAGTACTAGCCCAGTGTTTCGAGAACGGAGCTATTCTTCGTCGGATGAGAACGATTTGTCTCTTTCAACCATTCCACAACATGCCTTGGGCGACGAGGATACAGATGGCACTATCAGCACCGCGTCTGGACCAGCTCTAGCGTCTCTAGAAGGTCGTGAAGACTTTGAACATGAACGAGACCCACAAAGGCGTTTGGAGGAGCAATTGAATTATAAAGACACTCAAGTGATCCCGGAAAGACGCCGTAAAGCTTTGTCTGTAAGGTCTTTAATAGATGCAGACACGCAAGTCATTGAGAGGGAACCTCGGATTGAGCACAATACGAACATTGCGAAGGACACATTAATTGTGAACCAGATATCCATTCAAAAAGAAAAGAACATTGAAGAAGAGATGCCAGTACCCGAGACTCAAGCTGAGGTTGATAACATTGCAGATACTCAGATCATTCAAGCCGGGACCGATAATCTGGTCATTCACCAACAAGGAAACTCTGACACACAACTCATACCGATTACAGAAGCACATATTCCCAGGTTTCCCACTGATACTCAGATTATACAGAGAAGACCTTCCGATTCCCAAATTATACTAAAAGCTCTGTCAGATACTCAGGTCATTCAGAGACAACTTTCAGACACTCAAATAGTTCAGAAAGGCTTACCGAACACTCAAAGTATACAAAACGGCCCTTCAGACACTCAAGTTATACAAAAGGACCTGTCAGACACTCAAATCATACAGAAATCTCTGGAAAAGGAGATCATGCTGAAACCCTCCTCAGAATCTCGCAGTGGAGACTCAAAGGCATCCAATCCAGATACCACTGTGATTGACACGCCAAAGAACTCTCTGGAGGATTCTTCGGCTTTATGGAAACATACCCAGCCAATTACTCAACTTCCAGATCTTCATCCAGACACGATTACCCAGGTGGTATCGTCACCAACCAAAGTTTCAGAGTTCGAGCCTGATACCACGCTTCTCCTATCCCCAGCTAGACCCTTGGATGAACCGACAACACAAGTGCTCAACACTCAAGAAGACCTCTTCGATGAGATTTCTGAGGTGGATCTTGGCCATAAACCTGTTTACTCCAGTGGTCAGAACGAGGAAAAGCTCCAATCGCAGCTCAGCATAGTCAGTAACGACGAAGACATGCGCCTTGAAGAGAATAATATGCTATACGAAGATAGTGTATTTCAACACAAAAGGAAACGAAGACGCATGGAGTCGGAGCTGGAAACCTACATTAATGACGAAGAAGGTCATGGAGACAATATGAAATCCCCCACTCCTGAGATTCATGATAGTATTAACGAAGAATTTCAAGAGAAACCTACGGCTCATAAATTGGCCTGGAGCCAGTCGTCTTCAGAATTGGAAGATGTTAGTCATGATGTGCAAGACCTCGATCTCAATGCGTTCACTAATATGGAAGATTACGATGAGAGCAACGACAAAATACTTGTCCCTACCAAGCGTAGACGTAATGAGATTCCGGCTACTCAGTCGCAGAAAAGTCAGTCACAGATCAGTCATTTGGAGAGAAGTCAGCAAGAAAAAAGCCTGTCAGAGGCGAAGACGTACGCTTCAAAAATGGACCTAAGAGAAGAATATCTGGACACTTTGGATCTTCAAGCCATCCAAAACCCTAAGGCAGTATGGGCCTTCTCACAGTTCAAACATTACCCAGCGAGAGTACTAGAAGCTGGAGAAACGATGTCACTTATCGAGTTTGCAGACCTCGCTCAAGTGGAAATGAAAAACACAGACATATATCTCATGGACTTGCGAGTAGGCGATGTCGTCCATTTGATTCAAAACTTTGGTGAATATATTGTCACTGGATTGGCAGAAGTGTACCCAGATGCTGATTTTCGGTGCATAAGAGGTTACGACACTGTGTATCTTACAAAAAAAGGTCGCCATAATGCTGGAAAGGAAGTCCAGGTGCCGATATCCGATGTTTACATGGAGGTCGGCGAATGGGCTAGTCACCAGCAAAAGCACCATATTTTCCATGAACAGATCGATCTAATCCTGGAGAACTTCGGCGTGGTGAAAGGTCTTATTGGTACACCTCATGAAGTTCAGGATTACCCTCTTTGTGTGAAAACTAGTCCCAAAAAGCTTACGGACGCTAATGGGAAGTCATTGCGGTCAAATCTTTTTCAAGGAATGGTGTTTTTTGTCACATCTATTGAAGGTGAAAGAAAAGACAAATTGGCTGAGGTGATCACCACCAATGGTGGTGTATTCATCGATGACGAAATCAAGCACTACACCATGTTAGAGAGGTCTGCAGATGGGAGACTTCTGCTTTCTCTGACGAAGTTTGACGGCTTTCACTTTGGTGCACTTCTCGCAGATGGGTATTCTCGGAGTGCTAAATATCTCCAGGCATTAGCATTGGGCTGGCCAATCTTGGCCGAGAGTTTTATTGAGCAAGCTATCAGCAATCCTGACATGCTTGACAATTGGCAAGTTTATCTCCTTCCTGCTGGACAGTCTCTTTTCACGAACGGAGTCAAGAGTTTGGAGATATTCGACTTCCGCATGAATTGTGCTAAGGAAATCTCTATGAATAGCCAGCTTGGCAACAACTTACACTTGTTGGCATCATATAACTTGGTGGTCTTGAACAAAAAACAAGATGCCAGAACTCTTGATATGTGTGGGTTTATTTTTCATGCCTATGGAGCTCAGTCCCTCAAAGAGTGTCTGAATGTACTGGAGATCAAAAGCGTTGTTCAAAATCGGAATCTTAAGAACATTTTGGTTTATGACAACGCCGCCAAAGAGTACACTGCATCACAGACAAAAAAGACAGTACGGCGGTCCCAGAAACTGAAGCACACCACTATTGGAATTATAGACTGGGAGTGGGTGGTTCAATGCGTTATCAGTGGATATGTATGGCAGCCAAGTACGACAATCGCATTATAGGCGAAAGTAAAAGATTTCTAGATATTGGCATTGCAATACTTTGGATTACTTCACATTACAAATTCAATCATTCTATTTTTCATTAGTCTATAAGTATCATACATTCATGTTGTTCATGCGAACAACTTCTTCATCATCATGGAGGCAGCAGCTTTCACCAATGGGAAACCGTTGTCATTCTTAACGGCATCTCCGTTCTCCTCCAATCTTCTCAACAAGTATTCTTTGGTCTCCAATGGTGGACCCCAAGGAACATACTTGATGACGTTGCTAACTTTCTCATTCTTAATCAAATTAGAAGTGATCGAGTCGGCCATTCCCAACAACTGGCCCAAGCAGATGTTGGATTTATTTCTGTTGCCCTGAGATAATTCACCCTTGTAGGTCTTTTGTGTGGCTAATTGCAATGACTCAGCGTTGTGAGATGCAACCACCAAGTGGCCCACGGCAGAAGTGTTACTTGCGTCAGCCAACACTGACTCAATACAGTAGGTGATACCTTGGTTATAGTTCTTGTCAGTGTCCTCCTTAGTCTTGTGAATAACATTACGGTCCTTCTCCGAGTGGAGATAAGCACCTCTCACCAACTTCAAGCCCAATCTATAGTTGTTTTCTTTGGCCAACTTCTCTTCCAAAGCCAACAAATCGGCAGATCCTGACAAGTACATTTGCAAAGTACCAACCACGCTCACTGGAGATCCCATAGGGTTAAACTGCTGGTACAATCTTCTCTGCAACTCGTAGACACCTTCTTGAAGCTCATACTTCTCAGCGTCAATTACTCCAACAACAAATGGCGACACTCTCTCTGGGTACTGCTTGGCTAAACTCTGGTTGGCCTCAAAAATAGTTCTACACACAATGGCAGCCTTGGACACCAACTGGTCAAAGTCCTCCTTATACTCTGGCTCATTATAGTGTCTCAACACAGCAGCAGCATTTTTAACGAAACCAGTAGGCTTCAAGGCCACGTACCCAGCAGGAATGGAGTTGATGTCTTGAGCCTGTTCAATGACAGAGAGAGTGTGGGGAATTAAGATTTCGTTGACGGACTTCTGAGTCTCAGTAACAATGTACTCGGGATCGATGTTGTCATTACCATTGCAAGCTTCAATAGTCAAGGAAATCATCATGTTGTGAATTCCACGAGTGGTCAATCTCTGGCCCGTAGCCTTGACTTGCTCGATGGTCTCTCCACCACAATAGATCTTGTAAACGAGCGCCTTGATCACGAAAAGTGGTGTGTAAGGAAACATTTTGATGCAGATATTCAACAAAGTTTTGTTAGAAGTAGCCATGCCAATAATCATAAAAGAGAATAGTTCACTGGCTGTGAAATCCTTCAAGTAAGAAGAGTCAAACGGTTGCGAATTCGAGTTAGGAAGGTGTGGAGAGCCAGCTCCAGTGGCTCCAGCAGCTTCGCGGACCTCATGGATGACTGATGCTGAGTTTGTCTTTGTGGGAGAAGTTTGGAACATTCGGTAACCCAGAGAGAGGTTAGTGGCAGCCATTTTAGCAGCCAAGAGCGATCTAGTAGGGGTAGGTAAGCCAGCCGAGACGAATTTGGCCGAGCGAAGGACAGGTCTATACATCGCACGATTTAAAAAAATAGATAGTTAGTTGATGCTACGAATTTAGGGTAGACCATGCGTTTTATATATTGTATGGTCACAACTATGGATGGCAGTGCTCGGCGAAATGTGGGATGTGATAGCGATAAACGGAATGGGTTGTTGTTAGCGAGGCGCGCGGGGAAGCAGTTTATAGCGAGAGGTCAGCGAAAAGAAGGTGCGAACGAGGACATAGAGATAAAACTGCCTGAAATGGATTCTTTCACGTGATTTTAATCACGCGAGGGTACAGTTTATTCGTGGTAACTTCCCCTTTACGTGTATATCCCTTTTCGGATCTGTCATAAAAACAATACTGCAATTGTGGAGTGTTTCTTTGAGCCATCGATGTTAGTAGTTATCCAACTGAGGTGGATAATATAATTTTTGAAAACTCTGAATCAAGAAACAGTTTTAGCCTCGCGAAGGGTTGCCTAATATGTTAT
>Ga0160505_101289_pt1 | contig 12083 bp, 4 predicted proteins | sample DIDeMG_FD_108225 | JGI IMG/M metagenome (GOLD analysis project Ga0160505, IMG submission 108225) | Enriched chicken feces microbial communities from UW Madison campus, WI, USA - DID2874_E49_Stillage MG | ecosystem: Host-associated > Birds > Digestive system > Large intestine > Fecal ...
TAGTGTATAATGTGGGGGGGGTGGTTGGTGTTTTTTTTTTTTTTTTTTTTGGTGTTTGTTTTTTTTTTGTTTTGGTTAAAATTTTTTTTTTTTTTTTTTTTTTTTTTTTTTTTTTTTTGTTTGGCTCGACCAGGTCAAGGATTGACGCTAACTTGGATTCAACCTATATACTCTTTACCATTACTATAAATATATATATATACATGTGATAGATTCAGACGCTTTACCAAGTCTCTTGAACCCGAGAGTTCCCACAGGCTGGGACAAGTTCATGTATAGAAATAACCAGAATGGCATATTCCTCCGCCTTATTCCAGGCCTCAGGAGGAGTCCTGCCTCACCCATTGCGTATTTCTTTTTATTTATTTTCTTTTTTACTATGTGCGCGCAAGAAGCGACCTTGTACTCTACTGATACTTGTAACTTCCGAGGCCAAGACCCGTGTCTGTATGCCTGCGAGGAAAGGGAAGGCAAGTCTATAGCATTTTGACTTGTTCATCTGCCCGGTATATGGGTCTGCGGACAGCCTTGAGTTCAATGTCGTTGACATAAAAAAAAAATTATTTTTTTTTGTAATAATAATCACAGTAATATTAATAATAAACGAATAATTTTTTTTTAAAAATAAAAATAGAAAAACTTTTGCGGAGGATTCGTGTTACAAATCCAGTCTAGCTAGTTTACTATTTGATCATTAACAATCCTCTCTCCTCTTCAATTCAAAATTCAAAATCTCAAAAACACTGATATTCAATATTGCATATAGAATATATTCCAACTAGTTGCAAAGACAAGTCTTGGAAAGCCGGTATATGCATCTGTTAGTTTTTATTGTATTTTCTGTAATATTTCTTTTCAAATTTTTTTATCTATTGGTTCTTTTATGGCAAATGTCCATCCAATGTCTTTTTTTTTTTCTTTTTATTTACCTATTCGTATGATTTTTTCCCCTTCACTTTAGTCTCAGCTATTTTCACATTATCGGAGTTTCATCTCCGGGAATTTCGCTACTAGAGGCGTCAAAATAAAACTCGGGCTCCAGTCCATCCAAGGAAGCACTGGTGGCCTCACCATCTAATAAAAGCTCAGCCATTAGTAAGCCGGTGCCTGGTGCGTTGTTGATGCCCCAACACGAATGGCCACTAGCCAAATACAAGTTTTCGACATTGGTGTTGCCGATAAATGGGCCTGAGTGTGATGGCACATCCACTACTGGCAGATAACATGCTTGTCGCTTCAAAATACGACCATTTTTCAGTTGTGGGGAAATGTATCCAACGTTCTTGAAAAGCTCGTCGCAGCGGTCACGAAGCACTTCAACATCGTCTGTGCTTTCGGGAACACCAGCCGCTGTATCTCCCTCACCGCACACATAAACTTCATCCTTACGAGGATAAATTTCGGGAGAAACATATGATGTTCGGCTTGTTCTCATCTCTGTAAACAGGGCAAACGGTGAAACCAACTTGGAAGGTTGAATTGTAATGGAATGCGCGCGAAGTCCAGAGATAGGACATGATGGAAGAATCTTAGAGGTCCACGGACCTAATGTCAGCACAATTTGGTCACCTCCTAAGTATTTCAGACCATCATCTGGCTTGTCAGCTTCTTCCACTGGGGTTGACTCGGTAGGAGCTGGCTGTTCTTCTAGTGAAATAGTATTGTCGCTTTCATCGTCGTTGGGCTCTTTAGTAATGCTCTCATCTAGACTCCGCTGGTCGTCATCAGTAAATATGTTGGAGGAGTTCTCGGTAGATATGCTGGATTCAGATTTGACAGATGATGAAGTAGTAAGATCGGAGTTATCGATATAAGAGTCAGAATTGTTGTAGTTATCATTAGTATTAGTTGAAGAATTGTGAGGATGACTGTGGATGCCGGACGTAGTTATAGTAGGTTTGTTAGAAAGAGATGAGTCAGAGGACTCCGGAATGCTGATGTTAGATGAAGGCTGCTGAATGGGATTCGGCTTTTGCGTCTGATTGTTGAATGTAGGATTATCAGGGTGGTGCAGAGAACTCTTATTCATCGTTGGTGAGGATGGAGTCTGGAGCTTACGACTAGGTGGAGCCTTCTTACCAGCACTTGCAGCACGAGTTGCACTATTCTGCTTGTCAATGAAGGTTGTATACTTGACGCCAACAGCCTCGCCCGTATCATTAGTAACAACTTCCGTAGCCTTACCAGAAATCAGATCCACAGCACCAGTTTCCAAGACCTTTTTGAGAATGAATAAAGTAAACTTGTAAGGGTGAACTTGGGCAGTAGAGTCAGCACCACCTAAGTGCGCCCAGCCATCAATAATTGCGGTATTAATCCAGTTGAGATCTTCAGGAAGGTCCACAGCAGGCTTTTTGGGTGTTTTCTGGTTGGCAATGTTTCTTAGATTGGTTGGAGAAACATCACCTTCAATGCAGAGGGTCTTGAGACCACGATAACCCCATTCGATAGCGCCATTGTATTCCTCGGCTAGTTCTTGATGTAGCTGAAAAGAGAGAGGGACAATCTGCTGCGGGAATGCCCACATTGCCAGTAGGCCGCCAGCCTTACCAGACGCTCCGCTGGCTGGTCTGCGGGCTTCCAGTATTGTGATATGGTGAGTTTCTGGCGAAAACTTCGGGTGTCTTGTGATGTAGTAGGCGGTACAGACGCCAACAATACCGGCACCTATAGTTGAATGGAAAAGAGAAAAAAAAAATTCACATTTGGTTAGACAGATTAAGCTAGAGAGTAATAGCGATAAGTAGGCAGGATTTTAAACTTACCAACAATGACAATTTCCTTTTTCTTTGTGTTAGGCGAAGACATTACGGGCTATCACAAAAAAGCGATGGTAACAGATGACTGTCTTGGCGATAGACGTGGTAGTGGTGGAGAGGTTGATAGCTATGGTTATGTGGTGGTGGTGAAAATAAGAAAGAAAAAAAAAAAAAAAAATTTTCTTGTTTTCCGGTGTGTGGTTTAACTATTAGAAAACAGTTAAGGTGGAGAAGGACCAGTCTTCTATCGCAAACAGAAACGAAAAACAAATAGCCAGGAACAGTAGGCCAGAACAATCAGAAAAATGAAGCTGTGATATCGATGATGCTGTCGGTTGTGATGCACTTAAAGAAAGACAGCAGCACAAGTAGTAGAAAGACGGGAAAAAAAAAAAGGGCGGCGGTTGTAATTTCGGGCAAAGAAATGGAGGCGTGCGAGCAATGGTCACAACGGTTTTTGGCAAAATGTCAAAAACAAAAAACAGCAGGAGTAGTGTGGTTGTCGCAGGCTAAGACGGTGACAGCGATGGTAATGAAGTTGAGTCCTCCTATTGTCGAAGTTAGAGTTGGTATTGTCTCTCAAAAGAATAAATAGAACAATTAAATAAAGATTAAAAAAAAAAAAAAAAAAAAAAAAAAAAAAAAAAAAAAAAAATAAAAAAAAAAAAAAAAAAAAAAAAAAAAAAAAAAGAGAAAGGGAGGAAATAAATTAAAATAAAATAAAGCAGGGTACCAAATAATGATATACTAATATATGCTAATATTTATTAAAATACTTTACAAAGCTTTCTAAACTCTCTACCCTGTTTTCTCTCATTAATATGACTCTGCCCATATTCGGCTCGGCGCTTGACTTGGTGGTTGTGACGAAATTTTCGAATGAAAACGTTTATTTTGTTTATTTGAGATGCTGCTTTACCTTAAATCGGACAAAAAAATAGCAGAACCAGATCGAGCCTTAGAACTTGCAACTTGGTGGACAATGCCCATTGTGTCACTTACCACCTGGAATTTAGTACTTGACAACAAGAATTCCCCATTGTGATAGCGATCGGCAATAGATGCTGCCTGCAATGCTTGTTGTGTACCTCCCTATTCTTGGTTAGCACACTATTTCTGTCAGACTCGGTTCTTTTATAGTGACCAGAGAATGGGTATCGTGACTCGTGAATCCACATCTTCTATCAAGTGGCCTTCTGTGCAGATGCCGTTTCCGAATTCCATAGAGTGCGATTTGCAGATATTGAGTTGCAAATCTCATTTTTTCACTAAAATTTGCCCAATCGGCCATTGCCAAAACAAAGGCAGCCGTGACAACAGGTCGAAAACAAATGTAACAAGCAGCTTTGGTATTCCTTGTGCCCGTCAGATGGAAAAAAGGTAGCTTTCATATTAAATTAGCCATTTACTGTTTGTTATTTAAAATAAATTCGTTCATATCTGTTTCTACATATTTCTTATTGTCAATGCTGCAAAGTATTAGTGCATCAAGTACCGACGATCACGGCATATCTCACTATGGCTGCGATTGAAAATCTTTATTGATGATCATGAGCCAAGTAGATTATTGGTATTCTTCTACACGGCTTCTCAAATGATTTAAAATTAATCAACCTAAAATATTCCAATCCTCCCTCGCTGCATTACTAATTGTAAATCACATGTACCTCTAGGTGCAGAACCTCGAAAACTTAAGGAAAAAAATCCCATGAGCACAAGGACGTTCTCTATAAAAGCAATAAAAGGCTAATATGCTTTAAAGTGCTCGTTAATACTAATGAAGCCTGGCAAAGTAAGCATTAACCTCTATTGTCGATTACTGTTATGAAATTCCTGGTTTAAGACAGGTCCTGTGTCGAACAGCGCAAGCCATTGAATCGACAATACTGGTGGCTATACTGCAAAACTTTTGTGCTAACTTCAACTTGAAAGTAACACAATGAATAATAAATAGATCACAATGATAATGTTCAATCCCTGGAGCTATCACACTCAATTAAACCATCATTGTTCCCTACCAGCATTAATCTCGAGGAAAAAATCTTTGGATCCTTGATTTGACCAGTTACTCACCAGTAAAAAGTATAGACCCTGAATTTCATGCAAGACAGGTTTGTTTCGACCCACAGGCTACTAGATTACTGAATAAAATTTGGTTTAATTATTACAAACTTTTTATCCCATACTTCTTGGGTATTTAACTTCATTCTACACAATGACCCTCGTGTTAAGCATTGGTACATACACGATCAACGAAACCTAAAAGTAATTATCCTTGAGTCAAGAAAAAAAATTGTATTTTGGGTACAGTGTGGTCACTACAAGTATATACTCTTTTTCAAACAGAATTTTACAGTATCTTCCCTACATTTAATAAAAATATGCGATGTCTTACACTTTAAAAAAGTGAATCTGCGTGATTTGGATCAACAGAAAATTGAATGTATTACAATTCCCAACGTGTTGTTGTATCTTTTTAAGTTGCTTCAGGAAGTACATGCGTTTTTCTCTTTGTTGTAGTCAGATCTTGCATGTAAACCCTGAAATTAGCTCCCATAAAAAGAATATCGATCTTGTAACAACAAAATAATACTAACATCAAAATTATATAAATAATCTACAAAATGAAAACTTTCTATAACTTGAAAAAAACATCTGTGAGAACAGCCTGTAACATAGCAAGTGTTTATAAGTCATAATTTGTGAGCACAATAGACAATGCTTCTCGTCTTATAGAAAAGATCCTGATAACAGATGCTCGTATATATTAATGTTCCTTTACTTGAGCATTTGACCTGTTTTCATTTTCCAATCCTACTAAAACTCCTTTTATTCACCACTTTTTTTTACATTGTATTGTAGAGTTGTTGGATGTATTATATGTAAATGTAATTATATGCAGAAAACGTCAGACTTCCTTGGTGATCCGGGACCATTTGTAGCGCGCCTATAACTGGCAGGTGGGGAAATTCAGAACGGCAGGGAGATTTCTTTTAGCCGCCAACTTCATCGTGAGAGCTCGAGAAGCGGACCAGAGAGTTATGCAATCGTTCTTTCCAACAGTTTCCAAATAGGTAAAAGCTGACATGGGCTGCTATCGATTTGTTGTACAGACTTGCCTCCTCTCTTAAAACGCAATCTTTTCTCTACATGCCTGACTCTTGGATTCGCAACTTGGCCCCTATGTGAATTGTTTAGTATAAATACGTTACTCCCTATATGAACTTTTTTTTTGAACCTTTCATGAAAGGTGATTATCTATAGCGTTTTATATACGACCAAAATCTAAGTACTGAATGAATTCGAGTTTTGTTGCACAAATCATTTTAAATTATAAAAAGAAATTACATCAATTGTCCAGTAAACAAACTAGAGACACAAACTTCAAACCGCTCTTTAAATCAGCTAGTTAAAACTCTTGTTTATGAACTCGTAAACCTTTTTACCTGAAGCATGTCCCAATAGTTCCTCCAACTCCTTCGTATCTGCCTTGACTAAATCCTGTAATGATCGATATGTATTGATGAGGATCCTAAAATTAGCTTCTGTGACACCCGGAATGGACTTGAGCAAATCAATTGCCGTATGATTATAGTCACGATCACTTTCAGCTATAAGGTCGTCTTTTAAGCCGTAACTCATGGAAATGTCAATATTAGGCTCCTGGCTGCCATGGCTGATTTTGAGATTATAAAATATTTCGGAGGTTTGCTCGGGAGATGACGACCAAATAATATTAAGCTTGGGATAGTGAAGCAGCAGGATAACTAGTTTAGCTTGAATATCACCTCTGATCAGCTTACTGCGTTCAGCAGAACTGATTGTATTGTTAGCTAGAACTCCACCGCCACCACCGGGAAGGTCACTGAAGGTTTCGAATGAAAAAGATTTAGCTTCGTCAAACTCGATAAGCAAAACCGGCTGCTCATAGTAACGAAACATAGCCTGACACTGTGTATACAATCTTCCTGAGTTAAAACTTGCAACTAAATCCGGAATTGACTTTCGCTCCACACATATCTTTGGAGACAGAATGTAATCTCCCACCGTAAGCTGCAAAGGAATCACACTGATATGCTTTAAATGAATCATGTTAGGCAACGACGACATGAACTCTCTATGATCAACCAAAATCCGCATTGGTTCACGTGGCAATCGGTTTATAATTTGGCCACCAGCAATTCTGGTTTTGGTGTTATTGTTACCAGCAGTACCTGCCTTGGAAATTCGGTTATAAACTGCCTCTGGGTCTTCTGTATCGAGATCATTGACAATGGTAATAGGCAAACTGGCTTTTTCGCGGACTAGTCGGGTAAATGCATCTTTCTCCTTGCGAACTGCTGCTAGATATCGCTGCTCCTCGACAGACATTCCATAGTACATGAAGTATACTCGGACCTGCTTGTAAGGGTTACTGGATCTGTAAATCTCTGCACGTCTTATGAATGTTGTGTCAGGCTCATACATGATGATAAAAGATGGGGAAATCTCCTGCAGGAGACTTTCTTCCTGATTCTGCTTGTCATACGTATGAATCAGAATAAGTTCATTTGAATCCAAAATTTGAACGCTGTCCTGTACATTGACAACTTCAAAACCTTCATCCTCCTCCACCTCTTCAGTCTTGGTACCATCGTCAGACGTAGCTTCCATTATTTCAAGGTCTGGATCAGCAGCGTTAACATTGTCAACCGTGTTGATAGGTACTCTGGATGACACTTGAGAGTTAACTGCAACAGCAGAATCGCCTCTCACCCTTCGCCTTTTGTTAAGAGGTCGGCCACCTCTACTGGCATCGTTGTTATTACTATTATTATTGGCCCCACGTATGCTGCTGTTATTGTTTGTGGTGCTTTTATAATTCCCAGATTGATTTCCAGTATTGTTATTTTCACGTCTGTTAGCATCTAGCTGGCGACGTACCACTACCAATGACTTTCTCCAATCTCTAAAGTCATTTAAAAGTGTATTTAGATACTTCTCGCCGGAGTAGAACTTGAAACCAGACGATTCAACTGTTGTCATAGTTCGAAGAAACCAAGATAATTGTCGACAAGTCTTCCGATCCTTGCATAAAATCAAAATTGGACCGTCCATGGCAGTCTGTTTTGATTTTTCAACACCAATTTCCTCGAGAATCTTGGCCAATTGGTCCCATTTTGGCAGCTCCTCAATGCTGTGTTTGGTCTTGTCCGAAGTATTGCTTTTAGATCTGCTGCCAAACACACGTCTTCGTGAAACCTCTAATAGCGTTTCAAAAGAGTCGGAAAAAAGCATTCGCGAGTCTGGATCTCTCAATGTACCTGGTTGGGGAATGCCCTGAAAAAATATAGTATCGATCGCCTTATAAAAAGTTATTGGGTCGTAAGAGGGCATATTTACTAAAAGTTGTCGAAGAGTAGTCAGGTCGAATACATCTCGCTTAGTCTTACTAGACAGTCTGTGCCAGATGGGATCCATTTGCTTTCGAACGATATAATCAAAATTTTGCGACATGGCACTATCGAGATTCCAAAAATCAATGTCAATCTGACTATATAGTTTTTTGATTCTCCCAAGACACTCTTCGATACAGGCCATGATAGTGGTTTGTATCTGCTTCATGGATTCTGTCAGCTCTACCTCAATTTCGATTACAGACGAAATATCGGCTGTCTGAGGACGTTTAAGCTGTCCTGTACGAGAACTTTTGTACATGAGATGCTTAAGATTCAGCGAATCATCAACTTCAACATGAAATCGAGGCCATAGAAAAGCCTGGCTGACCCGCAGATTACGCATGACAGTGGCCAGTGGCGAGAATCCGCTAAAGTTTTCAGGCACGTCTGACAGTGCCTTGATAAAGCCAAGTTTATTTTTTTGTCTAAAAACTCGAAGAATAAATGATTCGGTAGAATGGTGTGTGATTCTATCGGCATGCATAACCACAATACCTGTGATTTTACTTGGATCAATTACATTCGAAAGAAGGTCGACAATAAAAATTCTGGATGTTACGATATATACGCCGCCCTTGGCATAAAGAGATGCCCGCTTCTCGACAGTGTAGCGCGAGTCAGTCTTAAGAATTGTAACGCCCCGGTGGTGGTTCTTTGCGGGCTTCTGTTCTGTTTGTGAAGTGCTTTCATCATCGGTAACAAGATCCTCGTCTTCAGGAAATATCGTACTAATTCCGTCAATAATAGCCAATTCCCTAAGATCTTCTTTAATAGTATCAAGCTCTCTATCCAACGCACCAAGAACAATCACTAGGCTTTGTTCAGCTTTAGAATTTGGGCGTAGATCTTTGGGCTTGGACATGTCCAAATCGTTTAAGCTGTTTCCTGCAACGTCAATGGCATGAATCAGATTGGATGCAATTTTGACCATACCGAGTCCGCGTCCAAGAATGAGCAAGCTGTCTTTGGCAAGCATTTTGATGACTATTTCCTTTTGAAAAGGTAACACGGTTGAGAGCGTGACTGGGTGGGTTTTAAAAAAGCGGTAAGTGTCGACTTGTTGTTGCTGGGATTGCTGGTTCAAGATCCGGGCTCTTTCTATCGGCGTCAATCCACTATCCTCGGGTGCGGGGGGTGCAGGAGCATCCTGTTCGCGCAGCAAAAGCTCGTCCATGGCGGCATCTGCAAAATCACCGGGTGGTGCTTCTGCAGATTGCACAAACAAAGATTCGTCTTCATTTTCGTCACTGTTGCCATTGGCCATGGTTGCGATGGGAAAGGCGATGGCGTTCAAATGTGTTGATAATGAGATTGCGAAACCTGAGTTGCTAATGTCACGAGTTTCGAGTGTGGTTTTCAAACAAAGCAAAACGAAAATCTCTGATTTCAAATTTTTTTTTTAGCCTGTGAGTCTTTTCTTTTCCTTTCCTTCATCTTTCTTCCTACTCGGCTTCACGAACTTAATCTTTCTCTGTTTGATATTCTCACTCTTCTATCTTCTCAATGTCTACTGTCAAGGAACTGATTGCGTCTCTTAAGCCAGACGAAACGTTTTTCTCTTTAGAGTTCTTCCCGCCGAAGACCAAAACAGTAAGCTTCTATGCCGATGTTGGTCTTGCATATCTCAACTAACTAGTATTTCTTAGGGTCTGGAAAACTTGAAAGCGCGTATCCAGCGTATGACATGTCTAGGATCGCTTTTTGTAACGATTACTTGGGGTGCCGGCGGCTCGACTGCTGAAAAGTCCCTTGATTTGGCTCAGTTTGCTCAGAAACAAGGCAATACAACATGTCTCCATCTCACCTGTACTAATATGGATAAGGAGATTCTCGATAACGCTTTGAAGCGTGCCAAAGATGCGGGAATTCGTAATATCCTTGCACTCAGAGGCGATCCTCCTAGAGGCGAAGAGTACTGGCAGGCAAACACCGACTCGCAATTCAACTATGCAGTGGATTTAGTTAAATATATTCGCAAAAACCACGGCGACTACTTTTGCATTGGTGTGGCAGGATATCCTGAGGGTCACACCGATGGTGTGGATACTTCTGGCCAGGATCCCAGGAACGATCTGCCATATTTAGTAGAGAAGGTTGAGGCTGGTGCTGACTTCATCATAACCCAGATGTTCTACGACGTCGACAAGTTTCTTGAGTTTGAGCAATTACTGAGAAACCATTCGTCCCCTCTTTTACAAAAGATCCCTATCATTCCTGGTCTGATGCCAATCAATTCCTACCAGTCATTTGTCAGAGCTTCGAAATTGAGTCATGCTACGATTCCTCCTGCTTTGCTTGACTCTTTTAACGCAATTCCCAAGGGTGACGACGAGCGGGTCAAATTGCTTGGTGTCGAAGTACTGAGCAACATAATTACCACTATTTATCAAAAGACGGGGGGTAGAGTCAATGGTTTTCACTTTTATTCACTGAACTTGGAAAAATCGGTGGCAAAAATTATTGAGCAATGCCCTGTTATCCACATTCCCTCAAGCTCGACAAACATTGCCAAGACTAAGACTCGTGCCTCATTTTCTAGCATTAGCAGTTCAGGCTCTGCTGCCATCTCTGAAGGTGACGATTCTGAGTTTGTTATTGAGCCTCCTGCACCTGGTACTGTCAGAGCACACAGAAAATCTAGCGTAAACGCTCACAACCGACTGATTGTCTCTGACCTGAAGGGTTCGGGCAACAGTTCGTTTCTTACTGTCACTGAGTCTGGTGTCACTCCTGCTTCCGATATTAAGTCGCAGCTTCCAGATGACATTTTGGCGATTTCTACTGGTGAGGGTGCGCTAGGTAGAGAGGCAAACTGGGATGATTTCTCCAATGGTCGTTTCGGTGACTCTCGTTCTCCTGCATTTGGTGAAATTGACGGTTATGGACCCAGTCTCCATGTTGATAACAAGAAGGCCTATAAGATCTGGGGATATCCTGTTGATCCCCAGGACATTAGCTCTATTTTTAAGAGACACATCATGGGCCAGCTAGACGCCATTCCCTGGTCCGATCAGCCTCTTGATGCTGAGACTATGCTGATCCAGGAAGAGCTTCTCAACCTTAATGATCATGGCCTCTTCACAATTGCTTCTCAGCCCGCTTGTAATGCTGTAAAGTCCAGCGATAAGATTTTTGGCTGGGGTCCTCCCAATGGCCGTGTGTTTCAAAAGCCCTTTGTCGAATTCTTCATCTCTCCCAAGCAGTTTGAAAAGCTTGAATCTATTATTGCTGCAAAAAATAAGGAGGAGGGAGACATCTACTCTTACTATGCCGCTACTTCTAATGGTAAACTAATCACCAACCTACCCAGCGGTTCATCTAATGTTGTTACCTGGGGTGTGTTTCCTAACAGAGAGATTCTTCAGAGTACTATCATCGAAGAAGAGTCTTTTAGTGCCTGGTGTGAGGAGGCTTTCAGCATATGGAGGGAATGGCAACGCTTGTACACCAAAAAGAGTGCTTCTTACAAACTGCTTGACAATATTTATGAGACTTACTACCTGGTTACTATTCTTTCTCATGACTACATGAACAACAATTCACTGTGGGAAACTTTGCTTGATGTTTAAAGGGTGCTGTTGGCAATATAAATTTCAACTCCCAATCTTTAATATATTTACTGTTTAATTTTAAAAGTCCCTGTTGAAAACGGATTATTAAAAAAATGACATTTATGCTCCTGCTCAGGGACCTGAGATTGACACTTCTCGGGATTCGAAACCCGGACCGATCATGTATTTGTGGTTAGGGCTGATGCCATCTGTATGCTCTTTTTTTTTTTTTTTTTTTTTTTTTTTTTTTTTTTTTTTTTTTTTTTTTATTTTATTTTTCTTTCTTTTCTTTTTTAAAAAATTAAAAGTAATAATATTGATTTTTTTATTACAAA
>Ga0160505_101290_pt1 | contig 12083 bp, 5 predicted proteins | sample DIDeMG_FD_108225 | JGI IMG/M metagenome (GOLD analysis project Ga0160505, IMG submission 108225) | Enriched chicken feces microbial communities from UW Madison campus, WI, USA - DID2874_E49_Stillage MG | ecosystem: Host-associated > Birds > Digestive system > Large intestine > Fecal ...
AACATACACAAAAAAAAAAAAAAAAAATATAATAAATATGTTTAAAATAAAAAAAAAAATAAAAAAAAAAAAAAAAAATAAATAGAAATATTATAATAAAAAAAAAAAAAAAAAAAAAAAAAAAAAAAAAAGAAATGAAAAAAACCAGTTAGATATTGATCTCTCTTTTGAGTCAAATCGAAAAGAAAATAATGCTGACCTTGGATTAGGAACAGTATAAAAACTCAATTGCAGCAAAAGTTTCAGGTTTAAGACAGGCAGTGGTTTTTGTCCGGTTATTGGAAGTAAGGCAAATTTAAAAAATAATATGGTGAGTGAGTTAATAACTGGAATGTCTCCCTTCATATTAAATTGTAACCAAAGTTGTAATGCCTTTTACTTAACCTGCAACTTCCAAAAAATGTTGCTTTATTTTTGGCAATCCGAAGTTTCACATTTTACATCAATCCAGTCCTAAAAAAGATTTTCAAAAAAATAAAAAAAATAAATAAATAAAAAAACCTCCACGGATCTTGAAATTTTAGATGTTATTACCTGTGAGAGGGGCACAAAAAGTAGTCGACGTCATTCAGCCAATCTGAGTCTGTGTCATTTTACCAAGGTTTATGGAGGTTTCAAAGAAGTCATAATGAAATTATCAGCAAGGTTTCTTCACCCAATGACAAAGCATGAGGGTTTTGAAGTTGGCAATAGTAAAACGGAGTGAATACCGGACAATGGATACTGCACACAGGAGAGCAAGTAGAAGAATTACCATATGTTTCTATAGACTAAGTGAAACTATGGCATGTACAACTGTATACCCCCATCCTTCCATTTACTAGTATTGGGGGTAGGCCTAAAAAATCGTGTTTGAATTGGGCATCTTGCGTCTTATTGATGCAGCTCACCGAGATCAACTACAAAACAACAATAATTTAACTAAATTTAAAGGCATCAACCTCATAAATAAATGGCTTTCTCCTCTCGAGCTTGTATGTATTTGGAAATGGCAAAACTGAGTATGCGTTAAACCGGAGCAGCCGGCAAAACTGTGGGCAAATGATATTGAACGTTTAAAGCAACTTCGGAAGGAAAAATAAAATCTTTGAAAATACAGGACCAAAGGACTGGACTGCCCCACGGTCAGTCGATATATTTCAATGTCCACGGATGTTTTTTTTTGAGCAAACCTCGATAGCTCAAACTGATACTATTGAGTTCATTCAGGTTTACGCGCAGGAATAAAACAGCCCCGCTTGAATGGGCTACTGAGGCCAACCATGATTGTAAAGCCAGGTAGCACAGTAACACGTAATCCAACTTCCTACCAGGTCTGATAATAGTTGGCATATTTGTGTAGCCAAAGCCAGTTACTAAAACACTTAAGAGTCTTTTTTTCTTTTGTATTGTCATGATATTCAAGCCATGGAAAGATTAACTGGTATGAGTATGAGAGCCATATAAGGCCCTTTTGACCGTGACAAATGAACGAACCCCATGGAAATGGAGGGGGACAAAGAGAGGGGGTATCGGGCGCACAAGAGGGCTTTGCGATAGGTACCTTTTTCACTCTGGATGAATTGAGTTTTATGATTTACTTCTACCCGTACTGCTATTCACCGTTCTCAGTCAACTTTTCCCCACGGCTACATAACCCCACCATTTGTGGGACATTGGAATAAATCTACTGGTAGTCTTCTACGCCGATGGCTGTAATCCTATTCACAATATCCTAATCCCATTTTAATAACAAAATTTTGTATTCTGGTTTTTGCAGAAAGCCTCAGTTAACATATATTTAATAAAAAAAAAATGTGTAATGATTTCAGGTTGGTAGACTTGAGGTTCTACTTCAGATAATTCAAAGCATCCTTTCCCAAAACATAAACAACAGTGTCTTTTCTATTGCTGTAAGATCCTAATGTTGATTAAATTTCATTGAAATAGTAAACAAATTAAAATAGCAGAAATTTACTTTTAAAGCACTTGTTTTGAAGTAACTGACTGACTAAAGCTCTCAGAACATACCGGGAGTTTTGACATCCAATAGCCCCAAATTCTTCATGATTGTTGGGTCATTAAAATCATAGAGAAGACATTTGCTGTATTAACTGTCGAAAGTCAAACAAAATATAACCAACAAAATCATAGATAGATAGATAGATAATCAGTTTATTGTCCTTACATCAAATAGTTACATAAAAATTACAAAACAAAACGATATACAAAGAAGACATGAAATTTCAAAAACATCAACAAAATCATAAATATATAAAATTGTATCGTCTTTATCTAAATATATATAGATAGATAGATAGATAGATAATCAGTTTATTGTCCTTACATCAAATAGTTACATAAAATTTACAAAACAAAACGATATACAAAGAAGACATGAAATTTCAAAAACATCAACAAAATCATAAATATATAAAATTGTATCGTCTTTATCTAAATATATATAGATAGATAATCAGTATATTGTACTTATATCAAATATTTACATACAAATCACAAAACAAAATAATGTCTTTATCAAGTCATTTAGAAGTTTTGCGTCAAACAGCACAACCGACCGTAGATCATCTTTAGTTTGGTGTAGGTTTTAAGTTTTAAAGCTTAGATTTGAATTTTCTTATCCTGAGAAAAGCAAGACTGAAAGCAAAAATGAGTTTTCCAAAATAAGGAAATTGTTCAGTTATATTCTTCAAAGGTTTCAGTAATAAATACTAACATTATGGATGTAACAAAGTAATATTTTTTGAAAGTTTTCGCTAAACGCATTTCTTCCTCTATGACTTTGTGTAAATGATGCAAATTCTATTTTTAATAAGTTGGCCCGATGGTTTAGTGGTATAATTCTCGCTTAGGGTTTTCTAAGCACGATTGCGAGAGGTCCCGGGTTCAATTCCCGGTTGGGCCCAACTTTTTTTTGGTTATTTGGCATAGTCCTGTGCTGGGTGTAAATATATGTCTTAAACACAACGTATTTCTGACAGATTAATGTGTGAAAAGAGCTGGAGAATTCGGCGTCATCGAACATCTGAACTTATTGCGCACGTTGACACCACTACCTTGCCAGTCTAATAGAGACAAATGTTTTTGAAATTTCATGTCTTCTTTGTTTTGTAATTTTGTATGTAACTAGTTGATGTAAGGGCCATAAACTGATTTGCAATCTATCTACTCTTTTGCAAGCGGTGCAGGACAGAGAGATAGATGAAGCACTTCGCACAGTATCAGAAAATTGGATGGCCACAGATGAAATATATACAGTAGATACCCTGCTCATATCCAACCCGGACAACAGAGGATGGATTTTCAATAACAGTTCCACCTTCTCTCAGGAACAGGAGTGGTAAAACCCCACCCCTCGGTAAATATGCAACATTACGAAATACCAGCAAGTTTCCAAGCAATGGTATAATTGGATCAACATTAGGGTATTGGATAAAAATACTAATGGGCAGTGGAGATCCCAGGGTGAAGAACGAACGTTCCAATTGTTTCGCCTCCCCATCGGTAAATCTCTGAAGCTTGCTCTAAAGGCAAGGGAATTCAGACCCCACCACCCACCGCCTTTGTGGCCATTGTTTCAATCACTACGATTGCGACAGTATACCCTGTGAGCTGTACCCATTGGATACGGACATCAAACTCGACGATAGAAACACTGACCAAAGGTTCAAGTGTAATCCGTGGAATGATAAGTTGCGGCTCTCACTCTATTCAATAGAACCCCTTACTTACTGTAGCTTCAATATATTTAGCCAATTAAGTTATTCATCATATCACTATGCGGCTTCTTTCCTAGATAATACCTTCTTTCCAGAAAAAAAAAATTAATTATTTTCTAATCGTTATTTCTGTGGATAAAAAATTGAAAACAAGCCTGTCTTTTGTGGTAAAATTCGTGAATTCATTAAAGGAAACAAGTAAGGAAACTGTTACAAGACAAGATGACAATCTAAAACTCTAAGCCTGAAAAAATGCAGCCACTGTCGGAAACCGACATTTTATTAATGCTAGGACTGCTGCAAGCCGCTCCCGGTGGTAAGTCTTTACTTGGATCCGTAAAAACACTCGCGGGTCTTGCGCCAGACGATTTCAACCACATCCTTGCGTGGCTCCAGATCGCGAAACACAACGGTCATCTCAGGGGCATCGGCTTCAAGCACAACCAAAATGAATGTGACGCGAAAGCCAATAAAGGCTTCGTGGATCAAAATATCAAGGATTCGCGGTCGGCTAATGAACCGCGTTTGTGTTGTAAACAACGGGAAGTGTGACCGCTGTGAGGTATATTGTACACCGTAATTATGGATTACCAAAAACTGCTCCTCTGCAAAAAAAATAAAAATAAAAAAAGCTATGTTAGCATTTCATCCTTTCGTTCAATATAATCTTTCCAAAAAAAAAATTATCATACCTGGGTAGGGCTGAAACAGCATCACAACGAGCGCAATCAAACAAACCTGCCAACCGAACCACCCATTCTCCAGGAGCAGCCCGACCAAAGGCGCATAGGCACTTTCCTTTACCCATAGCATCACAGTCGATACGTATCCACAATAGTCCAGTACTTTTCCCGCCAGCACAGCAGCAGCGGCAAGCGCAAGCAGCCACTTGACGTAGCGCAGTCCCGCAAGCAGCACGCGCGCCGGGCGCGTCGTCGGTCGTGCCGAGTATGTAAAGAGCACAAGCCCCGGAGTATCGTTAGTAGAGGAGGATGATCTATGTTCCTCTATAGTCAGAGTATTGCCCTTGAGGTCCTGGATCGATCGTATTGTTTTCATGTTGTAGTGAAAGGGGGGAGTTACCGAACAGAATAGACGATTTGAAGTCAATGTGTAGCCCATGGCTCCTAGCGTGGGAGAAATTGTATGATCCGATCACGTGCCTCCTACTAAACATCCAATATCTGATGAGATCAACTATCTTGGCCTATTGATTATGAAAATACGAATCAACACCGTGGACCGAGCGTCACCAGATAGGAAAACACGAGTTTTTTCTTAAATAAGTTATAAATTTATCATTTACATGTTCCATTTTCTTGATTTAATCGTCAATTGATCCCAATACGATTTCATTCCGTGCGAGCTCCTTACGGATCTGCGCCTTCGTTTTGCGCTGCCCGCCACGCGCGTAGCCCTGAGTCGAAATACCACCAAACGTGGTCGCATCCTCGCGCATAGCATTTTCAGCATCCGCTGCGCGCGCCAGTTCGCGGTTAGCCGTTTCAACCATAATACGATTGCGGTAATCATCATCAATTTCGGAAATAAGGTCCTGTACCTCCTTGGCGGTGACAAGCGGCTTGCCCGCTGCCATACTGTAATCCTCAACGCTTGTTGGCAGTCGTCTTTCAATCGCCAAGTCCACCTTGACCCTGTTTTTGCGCTCTTCTAATTTAAACTTGTTACGCAGCTCGCGCCGTGAGCGACCAGGGAATAGCTGTGCGAGCATCGTAAAGTCAGTACCCCACATAGATAGCGCCGAATAAAACTTTTCTGTCTCTTTCTTGTCCCAACGCTCGGCGATTTTGTGCTTGGAATAACTTGCATTGTTGACAATTTTACTGAACGATGTCTCCTCCTCAACTTCACGGGAGTCTCCAAGCTCGAGCTGTGCTTGTCGGTGTCTATCAACAAATATCGACTCTGTGTTGACCTGAATCTCTCCGCCGACAATCTGCATCTGGGGCGCCGAGATAGTAACCTTTGGCGTAGCGTTGTACTGTGATTCAAATTGGCGTTGACCCTCCTCGATCTCCTTGACCTGACCATCATAATCATCGTTTCCAATCCGGGATATGTATTCAATGCTGCGTCCCTCCGCACGCGCAATCTTCTTGAGCTTGTAGATTTCTAGCTTCTTTTTGCGGCGTTTCAACCTCTCTTCCTCATACTTGGAAAACTTGTCGTCATGCTGGCCAATCGGCAGGTCGCCACAAATGTCGGCCATCGTAAATTTTTCGGTGTTAATTACAAGGTCTTCGGAGTTTTCGATCGCCATAGGCCTGTAGCCGCGACCATACTTGGGCATGTCTTCAGGTTCAACCACAACCTTACCATCCTCACCGGAGGGTTTGTCCTCGGACAGTGTCAGCAGAATCGGAGACTCTAGAGTGGCTGTACCTCTATATCGTTTTATCTCCATACTGCCAATGCTTTGAAGCACGCGGGGAGTTGGCTTTCGCTTAATCTCGCCATCGGACCAGTACTCAATTACTTTCGGTTCGGTTGGTTTTTTGATTTTTATTTTTTTGGTTTTTGGTTTTTTCGTTGCTTGAGCATCTTCAGTTCTGTCTTCAGTGGCTAGTGTCGAGGGTTTTTGCTTACGTTTCCGGGTCTTTTTAGCTGGTTTAGGTCGAAATTCTTCATGATCACTGGATCGTTCAATTAGAACAACCTCGTCTTCTTCATCATCGGTGAGTGGCATGCTCCTTGTCGCTCGCCTGTTCCGCTTTGCTGCACGTGTCAAGATTTTCCTAGCTCTCGACCGATCAGACTCAGCAGTTGAAAGAGGTTTAAACGATATCCTGGGGGGCGTAAAAGCGGGTTCATCATTCTCAGAAGTTTCAGCTGGCTCAGCTGGCTCAGCAGCTGAAAGAGGCTTGAATGTTATCCTGGGGAGATTAAAAACAGGTTCATCAGGCTCAGCAGCAGTATCAGCGTCAGCATCTTCAGTTGTTTCTGTCGATTTTGACTTAGCACTTTTCCGTGGCCGGCCGCGTCGTTTTGTCTGCACAGCAGTAGTCTTATCTTTTACAGTCTTTCGTGCAGACCGACGGAGTTTAGGTGATGCCGTCTTTTCTTCTGGTTCATCCTCAACATCAATAATTGTGACCGGTTCCGATTCTTTGTCAGATTCTGGTAGTACTGTAGACTCCTTCTCGGCTGGTGATTCTTTCTCAGCTTCCGCAATCGAAACAGAAGGTTCTTCAGCCTCAGCTTCGTCCTCTCCTTCGTTCTCGGCTTCGTTCTCGGCTTCGTTCTCGGCTTCTTCCTCCACTTCATTCTCTGCTTCCTTCTCGGTTTCTTTATCAGTTTCCTTCTCAGTTTCTTTTTCGGTTTCCTTTTCAGTTTCCTTTTCAGCTTCTTTCTCAACTAAAGATTCATTGTCGACCTCTGGCACAGAAGAATCGCTTGGTTGAGGTTGCAAAGATTCCACTTCAGGGGTTGCAGAATCAGCTACGGTTACTGGTTTCCGTGATGGACGTTTTAGCTTTTGAAATGGTGCCACGCTCGGACTAATAAATGAAGACCTCCTTACTGACGGCGTTAAGTTTATCGCCGGAGTTGTCACAGATATCGACTCCGAAACCGTTGGTCTGGGGGCTGCCTCGGTTGGGGTGGTTCTAGCACTATCAGAACTTTCAGTAGCCGCAGACTTGGACGATTCTGGAGTTGATTCGGCTTCTTTTGGAAGGGTGGGACGCGGTGTAGATGAGACTGATCCAGTTTTCCGTGGCCGTGAAAGAGGTACAAAGACCTGTTTGACCTGTGTAGCTGTAACTTTTCTTGCTAAAAAAGTTGGCTGTTTCGTAATCGTCTGTTCTGTTGGTGCGGGCGTATTGGCACTATTGTTATTAGTGCTCCTGTTGGTAGTACCCAAAATACTATTCAGTGTATCAGGATCAAGTGGCAGAGGGATAGAAGAGCGCATACGAGTGGCCCATGGTGATCGCTGCTGTGTGGCCGGTGGTGTTTCAATCCCATGATTAATAGCGGGTACGTTATTGCTAGGTCCTGCGTCGCTTTCCAGCTCGTCGTCTTCTTCAATAGTCGAGGTCATTTGGGACTGCCGTAGGAGCTGTGCCGGGGACATTGTGCTACCAAGCAGTTGACTCAAATTTTCACCATTTGACTGAGATTGCTGCTGTTGTTGCGAACTTGGTGGTGTGCTCACCGACACTTTCGTGATCGAAAGCTGCCGCGGTTTTGCTCGCGCCGCATTTCTGGGGCCAGCCTTTTTCGGCGCGAATCTGAGCGACGATTTGTCTAAAAGTCTGTCTGTTAGAACCAAAAAAAAACCAAAAAAAAAAGTCCTAGTATTTGAGAAAAGTCCACTTACTGACTTGGGAACTCATCGTTGACGCGTCGGGTATATATAATTGAGACTGTTAAAGTGTTTGGAGTGAATGCAAGTTTAATCTCGCAAAGTATCAATGTCCGGTGATTTCAAAATTGAGTGCTCAAAATGCTTTTTCAAGGAAAAGTCATGTACCTAATAACAATAGGGAGTGTTGGTAAAAAGGGTCCATACAGTTTTTTCGTGAATGGAAAAAAAGGCAGCGAGAAGGAGAGAAAAGGATTAATTTTCGTGTATTGGGAATTGTAAAAAAAAAAATACATGAGTTAAAATAAAAATGTTGTAGGGTTAGGGTACATGCTCCTCCCAAACCGCGTGAAATTTTTCTTTGCTTCTTTCGCGACATTCGGCTAAACGCAATAAATCAATACGTCGCAAAATAGCATATAATCATGATTACCTTTTGTCCAAACTGCTCTAACATGCTTCAGGTAGGTTATTCATATGTTTTGTTAATTTTCTTTTATAGTTTGCTTTTTCTAACATGTCTAGGTTTCCCTGGGCAATGCCGGCATCAACCGCTTTGAGTGCCGCACCTGCCCCTACGAGTTCCCCATCGTGTCGTCTATGTCCATGTACCATCGCACACCGATGACACGTAAGGAGGTTGATGATGTTTTGGGTGGCAAGGGTTCTTGGGACAATGTTGACCAGACTGCTGCACAGTGTCCTATGAACTGTGGCGGCGAGGACAAGGCCTATTTCTTCCAGCTGCAAATTAGATCAGCGGACGAGCCAATGACTACGTTTTATAAGTGCACAAACTGCGCCCACCAGTGGAGAGAGAACTAAGCTAGAACGGCTGAAATGGGTATTTGTTTTTATATTGCATGTTGTTACTGTTGTTGTTTTTATTATTTATTATCTATACATTGAATTAAAAGTTTTCCTCAAAGTTTTATTCACAATGTTTTTAAGATCGAGTGAAAGGTATAACTTTCTATAATCTATGAAGATCGGAAAGCTTCACAAGGGCTTCTTTGTGGACTTCCATTAGACGACAGTAAGGTGCGACCAACAGTTGATTCTTCAGTTTTTGAAACTACGCGATGCCAAGTATAATAAATTTGGAAGACCTGAGTATCATTTATGGCCTGGCTGATTATTTTCAATTTACTTTGTTAACGTTTTTGATCTTAAGTTACTATTTAATGGATACGGTATTTTAATACATATTTTTGATAGTTCCTGTATGTAGCTCCCAGGCTTTATGATAGGTCTAGTATCATATTGTTGAAGTGTGTCAATTTCCAAGCTTTCATGTAATCTTCCAACTATACTGCAGGACTTGAATAAAGTTGTTACTCTTTCATAACTACTTTTAATTGTCGTCCTTGATAATAAAATTGGATTTATATTGCTCAACTGAGTTGGTGAAACTAAAGTCATTAATCCTTCTATACGTCTATTTATTGGTCGTATTAAGGAGATTTCTGTATGACCGTAATTTATTTTGCCTACACTTTGCCTGAACTTATCGAAGAAACTTTTGGTATAGAAAATTAGAGAGAAAAATATAAGTTCCTTATTTCCTATGCGACTGCATGTTTACCGTTGGTTAATGAAGTGGTGTTAAAATACTGATACCTAACAACAGTCAGGTTTCCTCTATCATAACTAATAAACAGAATGAGAGAATCGATGTATACTCATGTCTTTTGTGACAAATGTGTTCTTTTCTGTCTTTATTGGTAGCATTATTGCAGAATCAAAAGTCTTTGCTCATTTCGGTTAATTTAATTTCTCGCTATGTGACTTCGAGATAGTTTACACATAAAGCGGTTGCTTCATTTAGCGATTCAAGCATTAGACGGTCGCTTTCATTTAGCCGAATGCTTCCATTATAATCAAATATACACACTGTAGAGACTACATCATTGCCCTTGGTGGCCTCTTAAGTATTTGGTGACTGAATAATATTTTAGGAAAACAAATGTCACCAATCTATAAGACTTTTATTTTTCTAGCTTCCCAAATATACCAAAGCAAAAAGCCCAGTATTCTCTATACTTCTCAATTAACGCTTAAATTTTCGCAACACAACTTCATATAAAATTTCAAAATATTGATACATCAATTATATTATATCAGGCATCCCATAAGCCAAATGGATTCCTTGGAACGAGTTTACTCTTCGTCGTTCTGCTTCTTGCGAAGATCAAAGACTTCCAAAACAGACTCAGCAGCCTTGACACCAGACAAGGCCATAGCACCAAAGGTAGGACCCATACGGTTGGCACCGTCAATCTCAGAAAGTTCCATACCGCCAACGACAAGACCAGGGACGACCTCTCTGGTACGCTTGACAATGGCATCCTCAGCAGCCTTCATATCAAGACCACGCATGCCACCGAGTCTCTCAATGTTACCCATAGAGACAAGACGCTTGACAGAGAAGGCACCGAAGGGACCATCGTGGCCAGTGGTGGAAATAATGATGGGGCAGTTGATAGTGTTAGGATCCATGCAACTCTGGTCGTCGTGATGCATGGAGACAAGAGTCCAGTTGGTGACAACACCAGCAATGCGAATCTCACCAGTAGCGGGGTCCTTTCTGGTAATAAGATCCTCGACAGTAGTGGCGTTGAAAAGCTTGACATTGGGGAAACGAAGAACCTTCGACATCAAAGTAGAAGTAAAGAGAGCAGCATGCTTAACAACAACATAGTCACCCTCATCCTCGTAGGGAACTTCAATTTCATCAAGGAACTTCTCAGCAGGCTTTCTCATGACCATAGCACTGAAAAGCTGACCACCGAGCCAGGCACCACCACCGGGAGCAACACCAGCCTCAATAATGGCAATCTTGAGATCAGGTCTCTGCTTAGCCAGGATGTAAGCAGCAGAAAGACCACAAGAGCCAGCACCAATGATCACAACATCAGATTCAGCATACTTGTTGAGATCCTCAAAGTAACGGCTAGTCATGGCGCGCGAAACAGTGGACTCACGAATGGGGTTGAAAGTGAAGTTGGTCCATTTGCTGGCAGGCTCAGAGGACTGAGTCTTAGCCTTGGTGTTCTCAAAGATAGAGATAGGGTAAGGAGTAACAGCAACAGGGGGAGTCATTTCGATCGATCTGTAAAAAAATTAATTGTTAGCAAGCTATAACATGTTGCGTAAAGCAACGTAAAGAGGGGGAATGGGGGGAATGCATGTTCTTTCGCTAGCGTTATCTAGATCAAGTTCAACCGTATAATCTCAGCACAATTCTTCTGTAACTAAGTAGAGACAGAAGAAGGGGCACCGGCCATGCAATGAACTTATATTCACCTTTAAGATCATCAATGATCATTGCAGCAGACTGCAATCAAGCTAACACACTGTCGTCAAGCATTCACAGCCATTCTTATTGTCACGGGGTGATAAGACCCGCAAAGTAAGAAGTCAGCCATACATTTACTGTGAATGCAATGGGTGTAAAAGAAAGGGAAATGGTTAGCAGAGCAAGAACTATTAATGGCAAAAGAGCTCAGAGGTCTCAGACTGTACCTAAAAGTTTTGATAATGGAGAATCAAGTGGTTTTGTGATGGTTATGATATTTCAAATCTTGAGTATTTTGGAGAAACGGCGCGCCCTTTATAGTTTTTGTGCGGGTTAGCAACTGCGTTGTGGACTGTAGTAGCTGTTCTCCAATTAAAAAGACAGTCACCAGATGTAGAAGTTCAATACCATTTTCCGGGTATAAACTCAGTCTAAACAAAAGCCCGAAGAGGGGAATGAGTTTATTTTTGCTCTTGTTCTTTTATGTTCCGGTTGCTCTGTTCAAATTTGCGGTGCTCTGATTTGCTCGATGGAAGCTTAGATGACTCGTATTTGTGACAACTTCTGGGTGAGTGCACACATTGGGTACAGGAACCATTCACCCACATTAGCCTTGGATGACTCAAGAGTCAATTTAAACCGTACAGTTATCAGACTGGCGGGATTTCTTTTTTTTTTTTTTTTTGAGAAAAATCTTTTTCCTAAATTTTTTTTGTTTTTTTAAAGTAAAAAAAAAGGG
>Ga0160505_101291_pt1 | contig 12069 bp, 18 predicted proteins | sample DIDeMG_FD_108225 | JGI IMG/M metagenome (GOLD analysis project Ga0160505, IMG submission 108225) | Enriched chicken feces microbial communities from UW Madison campus, WI, USA - DID2874_E49_Stillage MG | ecosystem: Host-associated > Birds > Digestive system > Large intestine > Fecal ...
CCCACTCCCACCATTGCGGGCCGTGGATCTGTACGACAGTACAAGGGATGAGGACACAGTGGGGTTGTTGCAGGTTGTTGCACGTTCGCAGCAACGCTCATGTGACGATACAACGAGGCGTCGATATCGCTCGCACCACGGTACACACAGTGACGCCCGCTCACGATTCGTGATTGCTTGGACGCCGTCTCTTTCTCACAGCGTCTCGACTCACATATTAACGAGCCGTGTATTGACTTGTGTCGTTTTCTCCCCGCCCTCTTCTCCATTCAGTTCATCCCCCACACCTTCCGACATTCCCATCCCAACTCGGACTTGCTGGTTACCGCTTTACCCTTCGTCACAGCGTCAACATGAAGATCACCGAGGGAGAATTTGCCGGCTGGGAGGTGAGCCTTAACGCTGACACTAGACACCTCGCTGACATCACAGGTCTTTATCACGACTCGCAACGGCGAACGCCTTGGTGAGTCAATTTGGCCTGCAGCTCCTAACAACAGCCGAGCACTGCGTTACAAAGGATCCTAAGAAGGAGGACACGACCAGGGTCTTCCTCGAGTACGAGAACGACCAGGTGCGTAGGCTCCTTGATTCCGGACGTTTCGCGTTGATACTGTCTTCAGGAATTTGAGATCTGCGTCACCAAGCCCGACATCACGCGGGGCCAGGAGGCCTGCATCTACTACGCCGTCGACGGACGCAGCCTTGGCAACCTCCTCTTCAGGGACTGGAAGTACATCGTCACTCTGTCGGACACATACGAGAAGAAGGACGGGGAGCTGTGGGCCAAGCCTCTCCGTTTCGACCCTCTTGTTAGTGGCACGCATGTGCAACTTGCTGACTTGCACAGACACGCGTCGAGAAGGGGCACACTGTGGACAAGCGCCTCGAGAAGAAGCTTGGCACTATCTCTGTTGAGCTCTATGCCGGCACCATTGGGAAGGACTTGAACATGGGTCTGCCTCATGCGACGGCTCCTCCTCGCTCGACCTTGAACGCGATGATCAAGCCTGTGAGTCACGTTGATTTTGCTGATCAGCTCACTTCCAGGGCCGTCTCGAGTCGTATGTTGGGTGAGTTGAGCAACGCTTGGGGTTCTCAACTAACAACAGGGGTCAGACCTCCAGGCTCGCGAGGGAAACTCAGTACTGGCGCTGGACGAATGCGGCGAACGCCCGTCCTTGCAAGGTCGTCTTCCACGTGAGCCCCTCTAACGCACTCCAGAGCTAATAGCAGTATTACACCACCATGATGCTGTGGGACATGGGCGTTATCCCCCTCCCCAACACCAACATCTACAAGTCGATCAGCGAGAACACGGAGCCCGCGATCAGCGAGAAGAGGAAGTCTGAGGACAACGCATCCATCTTCAAGGTCGTCCTGGGAAAGTTCAAGAAGAGCGCCGCGGAAGAGGACGACAGCACTACCGATGCTTCCTCGAACATCGACTCCATTGACGAGGAGAAGCGCGCCTACGCGTCCACTACTGCCCTTGTCAAGAAGCGCGCGTCCATCTTTTCCTTCCTGTCGTGTACCCGCCAGTCACACGCGTTCAACCTGGAGGAGAAGGCCGCTTAAACGGTGGTGGTTGCCCAGCGCTCGCTTAGCTGCCTTGGTGCTGTTGCTATCCGGTAACCTTATCCGGCAGCGTGGATCACGACTGGGGAAGAGCGACAGTGGAGAGCAAGGGCGGACACGAGATGTCATTGACACGAGAGATGTATGAGGGACACGACCCAAAGTATTGTACATAATCAAGCCATCGTTGTATCTGAGTGGTCATGATCTGAACTCAGATAGGGTATCATCACTATACTGGTTTTAAGCGTTGTGTGCAGCGGTTGTACATATTCTGTCACTGAGTTGCTCGAGGCTCTTAAACTGGCATTGGAAAACGGCGCGGTCCCAAGTGCCACACAGATATCCGAAACGTTGAATCTCTTCCTGTCGAGCCCAAATGTTCCACACTGCATCAACAAAGGGCAATGGCCTATTTGCTTGTCCTGGTCCAGCTTGCCCAGTAAATGATATCATGCTGGCCGCAGGAGTGTGGAGTTGGGGGCGCTCTACCCAGCCTTCGAGCTGATAACATCATGATGACCATGTCACATTTGGCGCTCAAGGGGAAACTGTGCAGCTGACCTCGCTTCTCATGCTCTCACACGTCCTCATGAACAGGTCTCGCCTCATCTCTCCACCGTTGCTCTTTATCTCTCTTCGCAACACTCTTCCTTCTATTTTCCGCTTTACTACCTTCTGCTTCTCAACACCCCTCCTTCATTTCCCCACACGTTCACCCTCTTGCCACAATGAAGATTACCGCCAAGAACTGGGATGGATTTGAGGTGGGTCTCAGAGAGGATGGCAATAGTGCTGACGAGCAAGGTATACATCGAGACGAACGACGGCACTCACCTTCGTGAGCCCATGAAGAGCTGAATAGGCGTTGACAGCAGCCGAGCACCGCATTACGCACCATGCGGCCACCGACAAAGAGCCACAGACATCCAAGGTGTTCATCGAGTACAAGGACGGCCAGGTGAGTAAAGTGGATTTGCGGTTCCTGTTTCCCACCACTGACACGTACAGGAGTTCCAGATCTGCGTCGCAAACTCTACCTGGAGTCGCGTCAAGGTACGCATCGGCTACTCAGTCGATGGACGGCGCCTCCTGGCAAGGTGCGGCGTGGCGACCCCGAAGAACATCCTGATTAGGTCGGAGTCATTCGAAAAGATCAAAGGCAAGCTGGTAATCAATACTCTTCGGTTTAAACCGCTCGTGAGTCCTTCATGAAGGTTCTATATTTATGTTCAGGAACGGTGCAATACGGGACACAGCGTCGACAAGACTGTCGAAGAACAGCTGGGAACCATCTGTGTGAACCTCGAGCAGGGATCGACAACGCAGTCCGGGTGGGAACTTCCTTCCGCGACTCGTCCCCCTAGGACCATCTTGAACTGGAGTGTCAAGCCTGTGAGTACAGTTCCATGGGGCTCCAGTAGGATGCTCATAGCCAGGATCGTCTTAACTCGTATATTGGGTGAGTATTTGCAGCGTCATTGTCTGTCTGAAGACAGGGCGTCGCTGTATTGACTTGTCCGTGGTTCGGCTAATGTCCACAGCGGTGACAACAACGTTCCGGCTGTTCCGCAGTTGATGGTAGACTGGACTCCTAAGTCCGACGTCCCCCCGTACAAGGTCATCTTCTACGTGAGTCCTGGCCAAACCCCACCGCCAACTCTAGTCTAACAGACAGTACTATACACGCGAGATGTTGCTCGATATGAACGTCATTCCGGACTCAAACAAGATCGCCCTCCAGGTCGTTCCCGAGGAAGTACAGAAGAAGCAGCTGGACATCTACAACCACCACGAGAAGGAGACTTCAGCTTCGAGTGACTCTGGGTCCACCGCCAGTTCGTCCCTTGAGTCGGCCCAAGAAGAAAAGCGTAAGGCCACACTTTCCTGGTTCTCCCGTCTCCGCGCCAAGACGTCCAACAAGAACACGAACTCGCTGTGGTCCCGCCTCTCGTGCAACCGCCAGTCCGGCAAGGTCATTCAGTAACCCCTCGGGCGCATCGAGACCATGGTTCCCAGCACAAGAGAAGGGGACCGCCGAGAGGAGTTTTTGTCACAGATTGAGAGGAAACAACTGGAGCGGCGGGGAATGACGGTGGCGGCTCGATATTATTGGTGGTGGTGGCAGCCAGATAGTAATGTGATTTGAAGATGAGAGAAGCCTTCGAGATCCAAGGTATCATATCATACTATAGCCACGTAACGGGAAAAGAATGCAAATGATGGAATATACAGCCCCGAAACTGCCACAGCCTAGGTGCAGATCGTTCTCTTTTGGTTCGCTCCCTGGTGGTGCGTCGTCATCAAGGTTGGTGGAGAACAACGCATAATCTGGACCGGGGTGCCCTCCTTGTACTGCCGGACGATCTCCTAGTGACCATCAGAAACGCGTCCACAAGGGTTTTATGGTGGACAAGATCCTCGAAGAACAGCTGGGTACTATTGTTGTCATGCTTGCGCAGACGACTGTCCAAAGCAAGAAGTTCGACCTTCCCTATGAATCCCCTCCTCCCTTGTCGATCTTGAATGCGTCCATCAAGCCCGTAAGTGGCCTGCACTGCTGATCCCTGACTGACTTGCAGGACCGTCTCAGCTCTTATGTTGGGTAAGTGACCGTGCGAACGCGTACATAGCAGTCCTTGGCTGTCCGGCTAAACGGTAGTGGCCAAAACCTTTCGACTGCTACCAGGGTTCCGCAGGAAACCGTGGCGCTCAAGCCGAACACGCTCCCCTACCAAGTCACTTTCCAGGTAAGCCGCCCAACTTCCGAGGACATATTGAACAGTGCTCACTAATCCCAGTACTTCACCCGCAAGATGCTGATGGCGATGAACGTCATCCCCAACCCCAAGAGCACCCCTCTCCTGAAGACTATTGCCGAGACCTTCGAACATATCACCCCCTCGTTACTCAAGGCCATGTCCGTCGAGCTCGAGAAGAAGTACCCCGAGGACCCAGCACATGCGCCTGCCGAGGCTAAAGACGTCATCGACGACGACTGGTCTGAGATCTCGGAAGACCTCTCGCTCACTATCAAGGATGCGCTCAGCAAGCGGTTCAAGTAAACGTCGGTTCCGAGGCCTTCATTCAAGTTGGACGTCATGTTTCTTATGCGGCGAATACGATCGAGGGGGATGGAAGGTAGATATTATGGCTCGTGCTGTTCTGGAGAAGACACCGACGCACTGTTGACATGACACATGTGAATCAGATAGTTTATCATTGAGAGGTACACCGGATGACGAGCACACGGGCACGATACGTAGCACGATGGTATGCAAGTTGTGTACATACACTCGTTGCACTTGTTAGCGGGTCATACCTGTTGTGCCACAATGTGTTGACGACACTGTTCGGGCGCTGTGGCAATGCTCACATTCTGCATCATAACTTCGCGTCAACATCATGGTTCGTTGTGCTGTTTCCTCGAGCCGTTTTTGTACGTTTTCCGTACTCAGTTTGCGGCCCCAGGAGGGCGCTGTTGTCCTCGTTGTGAGCAAATGGAGGATATCACACACATCATCGTCAGCTGCGCCCGCTCGCGGTCATCCCCTGATCTCGATTCTCACGCGTCGAGCCCCCTCTGTCCGTTCTCGCGCTCGGTCCTCAAAGGCAAAGGAGTGCCATTTCCTAATGCATAAACCGTTCTCCATTCTCCTCTCTTCTTTTCATCCCCCCGTCATTCTTCACCGTCCTACTCCATCCTTCTTACTACCTCCGCACTCTCTCTACCCCTTGAGTCGAAAGGCCGACAATATCATCTTAACCATGAAGATCACTTGGGGAGAATGGAAGGGCTGGGAGGTGAGTTTACAACATCATTTCACGATGTGTACCTGACAAGACAGCTGTACATTAAGACCAAGGACCGCACTCGCCTTCGTGAGTCTTATTCCTCCACCTACTATTCCAAGACTGATGCGCGTGTCAGCGGAGCACCGAATTGCTCACTACGCTGGCCAGGGCGAGGAACCACCCACGACTGAAGTCTTCATTGAGTATCGTGATGGACAGGTGAGTCCACTTGTGGCCGCTTTGTCGCTATGCTCACCATGCTCGTTCTGGCCTAAAGGAATTTGCCATCTACGCCGTCAATCCGACAGTTCGAACTGGAGACGCGCAACTGTGGTATCGGGTGGACGGACGGGTTTTGGGGGATCTCTGCCCATCTGGAAAGTTCACTCGAGCGTTTGCAAAGAAAAACTCGCATGAACGCTGGAAGGGCCAGCTTTGGGCCAAGAACCTCCGTTTTGAACCACTTGTGAGTTAATTAACGATTACTTATTAGAAAAACACCTACTAAACTGCAGAAACGGGTTGAGCAGGGGTTTATGGTTGATGAGGAGACAGAAAAGCAGCTGGGTACCATCACTGTGACACTTGAGCGAGGCACTGTGGGGAAGACTCTGCCGCGCGGGCTTCCATTTGAAGCTCTCCCGCCTCATTCGACCTTGAACGCATGCATCAAGCCTGTGGGTCATCCATATTCATATGTGGCTGCTGACGTGCAGAATCGTCTGAGCTCGTACGTTGGGTGAGTGTACTGTATAGTTCTGCTATGCCCTTGCTGACACCAAAGGGGCCGAAACATTTCACCCACGCTTCCTGCCGAGCATGTCGAGTTTACACTCAAGGCCAACCCCAACACATACAAGGTAGTCTTTCACGTGCGTCTGATGTCCGTTAGTCTCTGCTGGCTAACAATGCTTAGTATTTCACGCGCAAGGTGCTCATGGCGATGGAGATCATTCCGAACCCGAACAGCACGCCGCTCCTTCGTTCCATCAGCCGCGATTCCGAAAGACTCAGGATCTTCTGCCGCAAAGAGCTCTACTACAGCCTGAAAGACTCCCACGGCGAGAAATCAGACTATGCTCCCTCCGTTGACCGCTGCTCGGAGGATGAGGACGCCGCGTCTTCTGACTCATCCGAGTTTTCCCTCATCTCGATGGGTCACGCATCGTCAAGCTCTTCCAGCGACGAAAAGGAACAGCTCAAGAAAGAGTCGAGCACCAACGAGAAGGTCTAAGGGTGACCAGTACACCTAATCCGCCCACAGTTCACGGTGTGGGTATGAATCCAACAAACAAGAAGTTAGGAGAGGTTCTTTGACAAGGCAGGTTAGTAGCAGCATTAGTTTATACGTTGGTAGGAACATACTATGGGCGAGCTGGAGAGAAGATATATACTATATACGATTGAAGTGACAGCCATAGCCAGAGGGAAGTATGTCGTACGTGGTGTCCAGAGAGATGCAGTCGTTGTGTTCTCGCTCAGTTCTCGAGCCAAAGAACAAACGGTGGGGAGGATGGGAGCGGAGGGCACAATGCAAAACGTGCCTTGCCGAGTAATGGACAAAAACGTCAGTGTCGACTACTATCATATCTGGGCATCGCTGCTCCTCCTCCCTTTGGTTCGTAAGCGAACCCCTCCCAGAACGACCTCTTATGCGCCGCGCAGCTGGGCAGTTGGAAGAGAAGCGTGGATCCGATCTTGGGCGTTGGTAGCCCAGGAACACAATGAAGCAGAGGTGTGTGTTATCGATTTAACCGGGATTCTTCCGAGCACATTGTCTGTTAGTTTCCTTGTCACTGGGTACAGAATGCCCCTCCGTTGAGAGTCTGTGCACGGTTAGTCGCTAGGAAACAATTTTCACAAGAACAAGTTGGTGGAATTGGTGGCTCGGTGGTGGACAGGACGAGTTCATGTTCCAAACCATCCTCGAGGCCTCACGGAGCACGTGAGCACGCGCGTGACCGTGGAGACGAGTGCGGGGCCACCTTTGTATCACCTCCACTTTGGCGTCGGGCTTCCTGGTTGCACAACCTCCACCGGGCAGCGCCTGGCAGACACCCTCCACCAGGCTGGGCCGCTGACGGTTGTACGGCTTCTTGCCCCGTGCCCCCATTTTGCATTCCCACATTCCCTCATTCTCTCTTCCTTCCTTTCTTTCATTCAACAAGTCATCATCACTCTCCTCATCATCGTCAACCACCTTCCCCCTCTCTCTTCGACACCGTTCTCTCACCGTTCACCCCATCGTTGGGGCTCTCTCGCCCCCTTCGTCAACTAAACCGCCGCCATCATGAAGATCGAGAGCGGCTTCTGGAAAAACTGGAAGGTGAGTACACGCACATACACGCCTACCTCGAGAGCAGTGTGTCGCCACTTGGGGGGCAACCACTCTGCCATGGAGGTGCCGTTCGCATCATCATTGTGTATCTCCGTGCGCTAGCCGAAGCGTAGGGCACTGATGGACGACACCATAGCCTGGATTCATGGACATGCTTCGAGGCTGAAAGTTTGTGGAGGGAAGACACTAACACCCAGGTGTACATCGCCGACAAGAACGGCAATCCCCTTCGTACGTTGGTTGCGGTGACAAGACCAACACAGGCTGAACGCCGTAGCTGAATATCGCTCTGAGTTTGAGTCCGCTTCTCGTGGAGACCCAGCCATCGCTAGGCTCTTCGTTGAGTGTGTGCACAACACCGTGCGTACTTTGTCCGACGCATGCTGACATGCTGACTGGGACAGGAGTTTCAGATTTTTGTTCAGCGTCCTCCCGAGTCATTTACAGGATGCCAAGTTAACATCTGGATTGACGGCCGCAACATGGGTGTTGTTGAGTACAACAGGACGCGTTTCCAGGTGCAAGTCGACCGAGTGATCGAAAGGAACAACGGAATGCCGGTTGAGAAGTCTCTCAAGTTCTCGAAACTCGTGAGTTTGGAAACCAAGCCAACGTTTCCGTTTCACTGAGTCAGAGGAACACACCGAGGATGGGCCGATGATCGACATGCCGACTGCAGTCAACCTTGGAACAATCGGTGTCAAGCTGAGGCCTGGGTGGTCGATTCCAAGCGTCGTCACAGTGCCTTCTGGCGTACCTGCAGGAAACACTGTTGTCAATGAGAAGGTTAAGAAGGTGAGTCGTTCTCTTGCCCTCCAGTTTCTGCTGTCCTCACTACTTCTGCTGACCATAACAGGGCCGCATTGGTTCTTGCGTTGGGTGTGTTTTTCTGGAGCTTCCACGTCTTTCCATGCAGCTGACCGCTGTGATAGCGGGGACTACCTCCGCCCGGCCCGTCCTTTGCAGCGGTGGCACTTTTACCCTGATGGCAATCCTGGTCTGGAGGTCCACTTCACTGTAAGAATATGGTCTTGTTGCCTCTGTGGAACCTGGCTCACGAACGATAGTACGCAACTCGTGATGCTCTCATGGCAGACGATGTCATTGAGAACCCGGACGTTCCTCGTGCCCCCTCGTTGGTGCAGGACGGTGCCGACAGTAAGTGATTGACGATGTAGGTTGAAGATAGCTGATGTCCAGACAAACCACCCGTTCCAAACGGACTTCACGAGTCCAACAACAACAACAAGCGTGCTCGTTCGGAGACACCATCGGACTATGACGATGGCATCCTCGCCGTCGAGGATGTCGTCCCGAAGAAGCGCAAGATCCACACCATCGACCTCACCGATGACAGCAAGCCCCCCATTTTCATCAACCTCGCGAACGACTCATCTGACGACGACGAACCAGGCAGCTCCAACCCCAGCCGTCGCGACTCGACCGTCAAAGCCGAGGACTGAGCGCAATCAAAACATGAGCGGCGTGGTTATGTCATTTCGAGAGGCCACATGTTGTATTCACGAGAACACGACAATTTGGGGTCACAGTGAATGATTGACGAATGACTGTTTGGGTACATAGCATGAGGGTGAAGAATGACAGTCTGAGTACATAGCATGAGGGAGTAGGTAAAGTTGTACATACATTGAGCACAGTTGAGCCACACTTGGCATAGTTATGATAGTCGCTTGTATACATTGTTGTCGATAATGCACGTCATTTGTCATGGAAGCATCGAGGGAGTCGTCGGGCTATCAACAGTACCCGTAAAAGGAAGAAGATGAACACGCTGACTCACGGCACTGCCTTCCTTGCACACTTTTTACGTACTCACAAATCTCTCTTCATCCTCTCCTCAACTTACACATAGGTCTTGAGTCTCCTCAACTTACACATAGGTCTTGAGGAGCTCTACTCCTTTCATCTCTTCACACTCTTGGTGACACGCCATCCTCTTGCCACCAACGCATCCCTACCGCAATGAAGATCGACAATGGATACTGGCGCGACTGGGAGGTCTGGCTGGAGGACGACAAGGGCAAACGCCTACGTACTTACTCACGCTTGTGGGGCACTGACTGATCTGTAGCCGAGTACCGGATCGAGCAGACACCACCCAAAGGACTCGAGAAGGGCACCGTCAAGCTCCACATCAAGTGTAAAGAAGACCAGGTGAGCTTGGAGCATGGACGCAAACCGACGAGCAGTATTTCACTCTGTTTGTCAAGCGTCCTCGCGTGGGAGCCCGCGTCGAGTGCGCAATCGACACCTCCATAGACGGTCGTCGTCCAGAAGAGTGGGTCTTCGACCTACGAGAAGATCTCTGGTGGCAGGACTGTTCTCTGGAGACCATCGATGGTGTTGTCCTGTTGCGGGCGCTGCGGTTCAAAAAGCTTGTAAGTTGTTCGCTGTGTTCTCAAGCCAACAGTAAAGGAGCGTAACGAGAACGGCCCAGCCATTCCCGACGAGGTAGCCCAAGCGCTTGGTACGATCACAGTTATGCTCGAAAGCGGGGTTAGCGTGAACACCAAAGTGTCGATTCCGAGTGCTCCAGAGGACAACTCGCCGCTTATCGTTCTCGACGAGACCATTAGGAAAGGCGAAATATCCGCGCTTGTGGGGTAAGCTGTACATACTCTCCACGCTCCTAACAATGCAGTGGTGAGCTCGTTGGTGTAGCAGGGCCGGACCAGCTGTGCGACTGGGTTCCAGATCCATTGGCTCCGTGGTGTGAAGTCCAATTCACAGTGAGTTCTGGATCTCAACACGTGCTGAGTGTCCAGTACGGAACTCGACAGCACCTCATGGCAAAGGGGATCATACCAAAGCCAAAATCCGCCTCCAAGCGCGCGAAGACCCAAAATGCGCCAGCAGGTAACAAGAACACGAGGTATCCCCTGCGATCAAGAACTCGTGGCCGGTTCGGCACGCCAATTGATATCAAGCCCGATGCAAAGCCTGATATCAAGCCCGAGGTGAAAGACATCAAGGCTAACCTTGGCGAGAGTTCGGCCCGACTCTCCCTTCCGCTGCTCGACCCACCGACTGCCCAGCATATGACCTCGGACGATGAAGATGACATTATCGTCATCGAGCAGCCCAAGAAGCGCACGCTCGACGTGGTGGACTTTCTTGATGACGAGTAGAGTCCTTGAAGCTATAGAGAGTGAGCTGTTAGAGGTGTCTATGGCAGTACAGGTTGACCGTTAGAGGGTTACGGTTTAAGCGTCTCCTCTCAGTCTTGTCGTGTCCCATAGTGTTCGTTCTGCCCCGGTCTTGTAGTGCTACCTCAAGCTCCACGCTCCAAACGTTGTATGTCCTTCCGTATCGAGATGTATCTGATAGATCCGACTCCGAATAGCGTTGCATACATGACAAAGGGAACGACAGTGGACTGAGAGGCGTTAGTGGCGGCACTGGGCCGCCTTGAATTGGGATCGACAAGTACGCGGCGGCTGCTTGTCAGCATTGCGTCACCTGACACCCAGCTGGGATACTCACCTCAAGCCCTGTTTGGTAAGGAGCGTGCGCGCCCATCCCGTTGGCTGAGAGTTAGACTCTGTACATTAGTGAGTAACCAGCAACACCTCCATTTATCAAACACACGTACAGTTCTTCGCCGACTTCAAGAACTTTTCGAACGCGGCGGCACGATCAACACGCCTCTTGGGCTCGGGAACGTGTCCCCAGGCCCGACACAGCGCCCAGAGGTAGTGACGGGGGAGGATCTCGCAGAACCAGAGCGGGGCGCCGGAAGGGTCCAGCTTGTTCCTGTCGGACTTGCCGGTGTCGCGGGCGTAGATTGCCTGATTCGCCGCCCAGGTCGACTTGTCCTCCTTGAGAGCTTTGCAGCACCAGGCCGTATCGTCCTGGAGAGCAGCGACGGTGAACACTAGGATCCCCGATTTCCTGCGCGCCTGCAGCCAGTTGTTCAGGTGCTCAATGTGCGATGCGCACGAGTACTTGAGGAGGAACCGCACGAGCTTCAGCAACGGTTGCGCATCGACGGCAGTGACGAGGTCATCTCCAACAGTGAGCACCTTGCCGTGTATGACGAGCGAGAGGAAGTAGCGGATAACTGCGGCGGTCTCGATGTCCGAGTCAGTCAATTCGAGGTTGAGAGGTGGGGTCGCGACGTTTAATCCATCGCGGAACACGGCACTAAGTGTTAGGACAACTTTTGGGGCAGAGGACAGTACAATGATACACACCTTGCTGCAAACAAGTAGAACGACTCGACCTTGAAGACGACATTGTCGGAGCTAACGAGCGTAAAGTCTCCAGTTGTCCACTTTTCGTCCAGCGTCGGCTCGGGCGTCCCAGTCCCTCGTGGCTTGGCCTCCCGGGCCGGGGAA
>Ga0160505_101292_pt1 | contig 12065 bp, 5 predicted proteins | sample DIDeMG_FD_108225 | JGI IMG/M metagenome (GOLD analysis project Ga0160505, IMG submission 108225) | Enriched chicken feces microbial communities from UW Madison campus, WI, USA - DID2874_E49_Stillage MG | ecosystem: Host-associated > Birds > Digestive system > Large intestine > Fecal ...
TTATTATTATTATTATTATTATTATTATTATTATTATTATTATTATTATTATTATTATTATTATTATTATTATTATTATTATTATTATTATTATTATTACTATCACCAGGTAAATGGTCAAGTCTAGTCGCCCACTTTACCAAAAGCAAAATAGTTAACTGATTGGTATAAATAGTTATAATCACTATAATTTCCCGTATATAGAACATTAATACCTTAAAACTACGTTTTTACATTGTAAAATTTTTGTTCTTTCTAATGTTTTAATTTGTTTTTACCCCGGATTCAGGTGAGATAATGAGCCCATCATTTCATTTGTACGTCTTTAATTCTTGATGGAGGTCTTTTATTTTTCAAACATTCACTCAAAAGTCTGCAAATGGCTCTTTTGCCGGCTCTCAGATTATTTGAATAATTTTTCCTTAGGTTAAAAAAGTCTGCTAACATAGCCAACGGTTGTGAAAATTTTTTTTATACTAGTACATAAAATGGTACAATGAGGCAGCTGTTAACCCATGAAGCTAGAACCACCTGTAGATCAGTAGTTATACCGAGCTTGTCTGAGTAGAAGAACGTCGGGTACATGAGTGTTGGGTGCAAAGGATTAGACTTGTTTGTCGTGGCTCCCCCGCCAAAGTCAAAGGTGCACCGCTGCGGTCTTTCAACACCTTCCGATCGCTTAAAACATGATTCAATATTTACTATGCGCCATATTAAATACTACTCGCCCCTCACACGACATCCCGCCAAGAATCAAGCCTTTTACCTGTCAGCTTGAATGGCTAAGAATTAGTTACTTAACCCAAGAGGCTCCAGGTATCCCGTAGGTTTGGTTGGCTGCACTGATCTCCTCCTCTTTTATTTTTCTCTTGGGATCTACTCCTGCCCAGACGCCGACAATTTGCCTTGATTTTCAGATTTTCAAGATTCATGGGCTCTTGGAATAATTTCTATCACTATTCTAGTTTTGGTTTTCATAGTTTCGGGAGGAAATCCTCTTTATTTTTGGTAGTAAGTTTTAGCTTCTTGGCCCCGCTGCTTCAAGGGCTATTAATATAAACAATCGTTGCTGTTGCGAATGATCAATTGATCACTCGTGTTATCTTTTGCTTCACCCTCACCCATCCGCCCATGGCATTTGGTGATAACCTTGTCCGGGTTTTTTCATTTTTTTTTTTATTTTAAATTTTTTTTGTTTTCTAATTTTGAACATGGTCGGTTAAATTTTTGCCCTTTTCTGTCAATTTATCCAAACGCTTTATATCGTGTCCCTGCAAAGCCAACGCGCAAAATCTTGTTTGTTATGACGTAGCTCAAACATTTAATTTCTGGTTCGGCCCAGCGTAAAACCTGGTCTGTTCAAAGTAAGTTTCGGAACTAGTTTTTGCCGCTCCTCATCTCTTTTGCCACCATCATCATTAATCAAAGTGATATCTCCCAAGTCTTATCTCCTTTTTGACTCTTGGAACTCTCACACCCTCCACCATCGCCAACACAGCTCTCCCCCAAGCTGAAAAACATTCAAAACCTTACCCACCACCAGTGCCACCCGCCCAACACTAACCTTTCAACTTCACCAACTCTTCCATCACCCTAGTATCACAGTACTAAGCCATCCCCACTAACGCTTATTTATTTAATCTCAGTTTACATTTTACACTTCCAGCAATGACTGCCCTAGAACAATTGGCTCAGCAATTCACTTCCGCTTACGAGCACTCAAACTACGACGGCGCCAGCCAGCTGCTCCCCAAAATCAAGTTGGAACTGGCGAGAAACAACCTGATCATTCCTTCTAAAGAAGCATCTATCCCTGATCTTGCTGCTGCCCGTCAGGTTCTGGAAACTGGTGTTTTTGTTTCTGTTAACCGCCGCGATGAAGCTGAATTCTCGAGACTGATCGCCCAACTCCAACCCTTTTACCGTTCAGAACTCAATCTCCCACCTTCGCCTAACAAGAACAAGATCACAGCACTTTACTTGCTTGTGTTACTTTCAAAGAATGAGATTGCTGAATTTCACACCGAGTTGGAGGCTCTTGTTTCGACCCTTGACGCGAACGAGTCCGTGGAGTCTGATCAGTACCTGCGATACCCTGTTCTCCTAGAGCGCTGGCTTATGGAAGGCTCCTACGACAAGGTCTGGAAGGCCATCACTCAGTCCTCTCAAGTTCCATCGCCTGAGTTTGCCATTTTTGCTGAGACTCTTATCCGCACTGTTCGTGACGAAATCGCCCTTTCTGCTGAAAGCGCTTACACATCTCTGCCGATTGCCAACGCACGCCACGTCCTTTTCTTTGACTCAGACCGCGATGCCATTGCATTTGCAGAGCAGCAGCACGGTTGGTCTATTCAAAATGGTATTATTTATTTCCCGACGCTGCAGGAGAAGGAGGCTGAGCTGGAGGCCAATCTCCTTGACTCGGATGTCCCTTTGTCCAACGCGGAGAAGATCATTGCCAATAGTCTTGAGTACGCCAAGCAGATTGAGACCATTATCTAGATGTATTATGTATTGGCTCTAATTTACCCTTTCTTGTAAATTGGCATTGCCAGGATTATAATTTTATTATTAGTATTATTTATCTTTACTGCTTACACAAATCTAATGCTCGGTTGGTGTAGCTAGTAACGCGCTATTGTTAATTGCCGTTTGACAGGCATCAATAATCTCAGAGCTGTATTTTTCACCTTGATTTGACTGGATTTTTGACGCCAAATATGCCAAATTCATAACACTTCCCTTGACAAGTGCGCCCTTGCCGCGTTCTTCCTCGTCGGCGCTTTCACTCAGAGTTCTTTGGTACTCAGTCAGCTGATTTGAAAAAGTGGATAATAGGTAAGCTATACGCTCGGAGCGCTCACCGTGCGAATTGCTCTCAATGTACTCAAGGATAGCTGGCTGGCTCTGGGCATTATTTCCAGAGAGAACCCCCAAAGTTTTGAGCGCCTTTAGCAGGTTGAACAAATCCCATTGATCATTAGGTTTTTGAGATGTAGAATAACTGTAGTCAAATGCCAACTCAATTGATTTTGCTGCAGAATCAGCAAAGCCACCTTTGGTTGGCAAATTCTGGGCAATCACCGAAGAAACACGAGAAATGGCGCCAATAATTTTGCTCTTGACTTCAAAGTTATCTTCTTTTTGATAAACACCCGCCAGGGCTTGGCAAATAAGAAAGTTAATTTTATCCGCATCATCCTCTCCCAGGTTGCCTAGGATTGTGCCGGTGATAGCGACAGCCTGAGATTTGAATAACGGGTAGAATTGCTGGGTCAAAACTCGTTCCAAAACTTCTAAAAATCCATCTGACCTCTTGACAAACTCATCTACAATCGAGTTTTTCAATAGATTTTGAACGAGCTGAAGACTCTGAAGATTATCCTCGCTAAGCTTTTCAGTCCGCAAAAACTGTACCACATAGCTAATAATATCAGGGAAGGCGCTAACAAGAGATCGAGCTTGTTGCTCAGTATAGGCAAAGTTTCCAATCATGAGGTAGGCAATACCCTTGGCGCTACTTGCGGTATCCGGGGAGGTTGCAGTCCGGTAAAGAAGTTGAAAAACCTCATCATTATCAGAGAACTGAATTGAGTCAGCAAATTCGGGAATCACTGACAGATTGGCAAATAAAGTTGCAAAGGCCTTTCGTGTATTAATGATATCCTCTTCTTTTGAATCACTGGTGACTTCGATCACATCAAAACAGATTTGGCCATAACTGGCGGCGGTTTTCTTGTCTGCAGTCAAGAACTTATCAAATCTATCGTCTTGACTCTTGAATGCCAACATCAACTGACCAGCCAAATCCAGCACGTCCGTATCATCTCTCCAAACGTTGGATACCTTAGCCAATTCCAAAAGAGTGTTACTGGGGTACTCTTTAACACTGGCCTTGTCAGACTGGACCAGCCTTTGAAAAGTCTCCAAGTATGCGCACATTGGGAAATCAGAGTCCGCAAACGAAGCAAGAAAAAGCATCTCAAGAAGTTCAGGTAGCTTTTTGGTCCTGATTAAAGATTGTAGCGCAGGGTCTAGTAATATATCAGCATTAACAGTTATCATCACCATCTATATTTCAGGTACTGTACTCACCATATCCGTTAGTGAGATTGAAAAACAAGATGCTCAAAATGGTCAAATGAGTCAGATTCTCGGCGGTCATCGCTCGTGAAATAATCTTCTCGAGGAAAGTTTCATTCTCTGATATCAGCTTGCGATTTTCATCTAGTGAAAAAAAGGGGGAGTCAGTAAGTTTTATGATAGCTTAACCAAGATATTATGTCCACCTACCGACATCAGCGACAAAATTCGCCAGGCCCTTTAAGGCTGAAATACTAATGTCTTCTTTATCTAAAATAGCATACTCCATTGATAATTCTGCTATTTCTGCAGATCCCTCTTCGGTTCTCCCTTGGACTAGACATGATCTTTATTAGCGCTTTGTAGAGAAAATGATTCATCAAGATTCTGCCGACGTACCGGATCTAAAGGTAGCCAAGACGGTGTCCATAAAAGTCAGAGTTTGATCATCTGAGGGGGAAGCCTTGAGCTCATCGTAGAGGACTTGTAGTCTTGATCTGACCATTCTGTTTCTATGGGTATACTAAATGCTTGAAATTTGGTAAAATGGTAGATGCATGCAGGAGGAAACGAAATAATTATAAATTCGAAAAATCAAGGCATATTTTGTTGTGTCAGCCGCACACTCAATTTGAAGCTTTTAGATTTGTTTTTAGAACCAGCAAACCTTCACTTCTATACATCAACATTTACAGTGCTACCAGGACAAAGAGCTTAAAGCCTCATGACGAATACCTCATAAGCTTATACAACGGGTGACTTTTTCTATAACCAATGACAACAAGGGCAGTACAACTATTGATTGTATTTGGATCTGCTAGCTTCGTATACGTCCTATTTCTTTTGGGCGTTATACCCACTACTGAGATTGTCCAACACGAAATACTGCCTGTCTTACCCTTCTGGCTTTTGGTCACCTTTGGGTCTTATTCATTGGGGTCACTTGGCTGGGGGCTCCTCACATTTAATGACAAGCCAGAGGCTTATGACAAACTACTCAATGTACGTTAGAAATATCCAATCCCCCCTTTTTTTTCCCCATATATATAAGTGTGATTTATTTCGCTCATTGATCTTGTCACTGATGAATATTTCATGATCCACCAGGAAATTGAACAAGCCAAGGTTGAGCTAGCTGACATGGATGTGACAATTGAAGATGATGGAGAAGGGAGCTCAGATATGGTATAGTCTTATTCATGCCTTTAAACTGCTCACTATCAAATTATAGTTATACTTTCAAATGGCAGTAGTAAAAAATAGCAGTTTTGCGGGTTGGGCCCATGAAGGTAATCAAGAATTCTCGACAAGCTGCAAACTTGACCTCTATCATACTATGATAAACAATAATTTATTGGTAATAGTAAGGTAAGAACGTTCCAAATGTAATGTTATCACTTTTGATGTTCATGATATAGTTACACATTGAAGTTATCTTCAGTCAAATATCTTAACACTCAGATTTTCGGAGTAATTGTGTCAGACCTCTCTGATATTCTCATCAAAAAGTTGTGGTCATGTGATCTTTATGTGAACGGACATATAGCACCCAGAAAAGTAAACCTGAACATGAAACCTCCGTTCTTTTTCATCAGCAAACAAACAATAGAAGATTTATCCTGTACCCTTTATTCAAGTTAATATTAATTCCTGATTTTGGCTGTACTCTTTTTAGCTAACCCTTTGACTTGTTCAGAGGTACATAATTGCATTTCTTCTTGACAAACCTCCGACTTTATTACCGCAATCAGTAAAGCAAATACTTTTACCATAATGTCACAACCATCAACGGAACGGAAATCCGCCGAGTCTAACAACCCGCCAGGCGATGAAAACCCCACGGAGATGAACGAAGTTGATACAATTAATAATGACAAGTCTTTAGAGGAAAAGGATGAGCCATTGTTGTTGATTGCTGTTCTTTTCAAAGAAGCAGCGCTGGACAGTCCAACTTTCAGATCGTCAATGAACCACTTGAGCACTCAATTTGATAAAGTGGAAAGCTGGCTGGAAGCTTTTGTGGAATCCCTTCAAAAACTCTCTAGGGAAATGGAAGGTACGTTTTCTTCCCTCTTAGATCTTAGACTATCAACAATATTATATGTTAGACGCTAACTAGTTTATATTTGTCCATATCCAGTCCTCCAAGATCTTGTCAATGCTACCATCTCGAATTTCGTTCCAAGCTTTGTCACACAAGGAATTATCGATCATGACTATACCATGCTTGCGATGCGGCGGTATGCAGAAAGTTCCCGCCATTTTTGGACGGACATTATTAAGCGAGTTAAGAATCAGCATGCGAGTGTGATCGAACCGCTCCTTCAGTTTCAAAAAACAGAGCTAAAGAAGTATAAGGACCAACGTGCTGTGTTTGAATCTTGCCAGAGCAAATACGACAGTCACTTATCTAAGTATATGTCGCACTCGAAAAATAAAGAGCCATCATCACTTCGCGAGGATGCTTTTCAGCTCAATGAAGTCAGAATCGCGTATATCAAGGCCTGTTTCGCCCTGTGCTGCACTATGCCCGTTGTGCAAGCAAAGCTTGACATCTGTCTAGTTCGCACGCTTGCTCAACCTTGGGTGTTGAAACCAAAAGAGTTTGTAACTGCAGATCCTATTATGCAGCGTATTGCTGTCGAAATGTTCAGACTCAAGTCATGGGCAAAGACCATGCAAAAAAGCTACGTGCCTTTAACCAAGAATATGCTTCAAGCCGCAAAGGATGTAGAGCAGGCAACTATTGATAGATCTAAACCATCGCGGGATCTCAATTCTTACACTGCACAAAATTCCTCGTTTTCTCATTTTGTGCCATTACCATTGGAAAAGTCTAGTAGACTTAATGAGAAACATGGCTGGTTATTTATCAAAACCCCGGGAATTAAAGGTGCCCGAAATGTCTGGATTAAAAGATGGGTCTTTGTCAAAAGCGGAATGTTTGGTTGGCTAAATATCTCTCCTAACGGAACTTTTGTTCAAGAGAGTGACAAAATTGGTGTTTTGCTGTGCCATACCAATCCAGTTGCAACTGAGGACCGAAGATTTTGTTTTGAAATCAAAATGCAGGGTGCATCTGCTTTATTACAGGCCGAGACTCTTGACGAAATGACTTCATGGTTGCAAGTTTTTGAGGATGCTAAGCACATGGCTATTGCGAGTGACAAAACAACCGCAATTTCGTATGCATTTAAGCGAATCCCGCCCATGATTACTGAGTTTGCATGCACTGCGAATACCTCCACCGATTCTGACCTTACCCAGGAGCGTGGTATTTTTGAAAGCCCAATCAACAACAACATATCATTGAGTCTTGCAAAGAATATTGACACGAAAGATCTACAGGCTCTTATCAGATCAGGTCAGTCACTCACACCCTCACATGGGACTGATAACAACAAAAATCCGGGACTAGGAAGCTTTGGTTCAGCACTTACGCCCTCCCCCTTGCTGAACATTGCTATGCCGACATCTATGTCTCAAGAAGCTATTCTATCCCATTCTCTACTTTCCTCTTCGGTTATTCCTACTGCAGTTACAGCAAACTACTGGGGTAGTGTGAACTGGGGAATATATCAAAAGCAAGACAAGCCGGAGGGAGTAGAAGAAGAATCTGTTGATCATAGTCGGCAACCTTCAATTGTTCAAACAAGCTTGGATAAGTATCCTTCATATTACCCATTAGAGCTTAAACTTCAGGACGCGCAAATGAGAGCCATTTTCCAACAGGAAGTTGGAGACACTCTTAATGATAAAGTAGTGCTTGTCTCCAGGTGCATTTACAAACCAAACCTTTCACAACAGATTCCAGCCAGATTTTATATCACACCTACCCATTTCTATATGTACTCTCATTTCCTTGGTATGGTTTCTATTTATTCCCGTTCATTGAAGGAAGCTATCAGTGTAGAGGGCCGCACCAGCATTAATCATGATCTTATGTACATTATCACGAATGAAGGCACCACTAGCTGTAAAATATTTCTGGATTCAAGCAGGGTTCTTCAAAAGAGACTTCAATTTCTCATTGATAATGCCAACTCACCAAATCCATTGGGGCTGGAGCAAATTATTGAACAACTTAAATTATTTGGAACTGAGAAACATGCAACCAAGTCCACGTGTAACGAAACTACTTGTGATAGAGGTGCATCAATGGAGAGTGTTGACCAAGAGCCAATCTCTGAGAGTGAACGACCTAATATTGAGCGCAAGTTTTTTCAACTCTATCTCAATAATTATATTGGTGGATCAGATACTGATAAACTCCGTGCTGATATCAGTTTGGCATTGCCATATGATTCTGACAATAATAGTGCCATTAGCAAACTGAAGCCACTCGGAAGAAAATCTTTATTCTTCAAGGACCCAGATTCCACAGACATGTCCAAGCTCATGTCACACCTTTCGGTGGAAAAGGAGTTTGACATTCCCGCCAAAGCACTGTTTCATATTATGTTTGGTGAAACTTCCCCAGTCTTCACATATTCTGACTCTGGTTTCATTCAGCGTGAGGGTATCCAACTACTGCCATGGAAACTAATCAACTCTCAAATAATGGAGCGTGAGATTCTTTTTAAAACTATCGACTCCAAAATGTTTTTTGATGCTGAAAAGGATAGTGCCATGTTTGTGCAACGTTTGGAAAAGATTGAAGACAATTGTTGCTATATCGTGTATGAGCGTCGAGCAGTTTGGAAGCTTCCACAGGGTGGCAGCTTTTACACGACATTCCGTTACGTTATCACGAGGCACTCACGAAACTCTTGTAAGCTGAGTATCTGGAGCAGTGTTGAATGGATTAATTGGACAATCCTTAAACACGTTACAGAAAACATGATTCAGAAGGTGCTTAATTCGGAGGCACAAACAATTGTCGAGCGCGCGTTGGATGCGCGTCGAAAGCTTGGACCCAAGGGCAGTACAACAACAGCTATTAGACTTTTTGGCAAGCTTGGCGCATCTATCCGACATGAAGTTCATATTAGTAAATCTGGTGTTACAGATAATGAGGGAATCGATTTGAAGACAATGACATACCGAGGAGAGAATGATGTGTTTGTAATCCCAACTCGGGTGTTCAATCGCAAAATTGCGGAGGTATTGGCCAGCTGGGCGTTAAGTGTCCTTAGCAGCACGTGTATGGTTGTTACCAAGGTGGTAAAGCTCATTGGTAATGCAATAATGTCAAACAAGATAATTCTACTTGGCTTGTTTGTTTCGTGCTTGATCAATTTACTTTTGGCAGGCCGATCAACCCAGGGTTATTGGATGGCGAGGCACGCCGAGGAGTTTGCGCGTGATTTTGGAATTCTCCCGACAACATCACACACCGTCATGCAGCGGTCCATCTTGCTTCAAGATGTTGACAAGTTAATAGCTAACGGTTCAGCTTTTTCGGTTGAGAAGGAGCTCTCTACTACTCTTGGCAATGAAACCTCTACCTCACTCTGCTACGACAAGTTTGCGTCAACCGTGCTTTTACCAACTAACAATGAAAGCGCTAATAAACGCTTTGAACCTCATCGGTTCACCTTTGATATGTTGGATCTAGATGTTGCTAGTGTTGATTTAATGAAGCACAGCTTTATGGGACTTAAAAGCGTCGCCTTGGGAGACAATTGGATGTTGGGTGAAAACCCACTTTTCACATTGCGTAATCGAGTCTACAATATGCGAGCTAAACTCGGGATCCAGCGCAACGCGCTACTTGTTGAGCTTCGTATGATCAACCGGATTGAAACCGAGTTACTCCACTCTGAGTGGCAGACATGGCTTTTTGACGAGGTCTCCATGTGTTCTCGCATCGTCCAGGATGTTACCTTTTTTAAGGACGAAAATGGTGTATATGCTCATCCCGATGACGCCGAGTTTAATGCCATTCTAAACTCATCCGACGATGTTCGAGTTGTTCTCGAGGCTGGCAAAAAGATTAATGGCGACAGCAACATTATTATGCCCAACGACCGTAAATTACACTCCCAAGATCGCCGCAGCTACGAAAGAGAACGAGAAGCGGCACAAAGAAATCACGACTTCTTGCGCGCAATATGGAAGGTGCCACGAGAAATGCGCCAGTTTTTTTCCAACTATTGTATTAGCTGCGCAAAGGAGCTGGGGTCAGTGGTCAACCAGTCCCGTCATGACGGAAATGAACTTTTGAGTTGATTTGTTATATACATGAAACAATTAATTATTAATAAACTAATATAATTTTATTTTTTGCTTTCCCTTTTTTATTTTTATTTTTATTTTTATTTTTATTTTTATTTTTATTTTTATTTTTATTATTATTATTATTATTATTATTATTATTTATTTTTTTTTTTTTTTTTTTTTTTTTATTAATATTTTTTTTTTTTTTTTTTTTTTTTTTTTTTTTTTTTTCTTCCAAACCTAACACTAACCAAAGGTCTACTCACACTAGGACTTGGAAGGAGTATTCCGACATGCATGTCTTTCATTTTAGACATTACGAGATTTTAGTTTAGAGAGCTAAAAGCTTTGAGATCCTATTCTTTTAAGGGTTTAACCCGTTGTGCAAATAAACTTTGTGACTTAGTTTACAACGTTTCGAATATGGGAAATTCTTTCGTGCAAAATAACGCATGTTGATTATTATGAAATAAAATAAAACAAAAGATGAAATTAGCCTGCTCGGCTTGTTTTAAATATGTTAAAACCGTAAGGTTGCAAGTAAAAATCCATTGTACAAGCAAGTAAGCCAAGTCTGAGGTCTAAAATGGACTTAGCCAGTGATAATAATATACAAAAGACGAAACATTGCTATAATAGTTGTCAATTGCAAATCAAATGTGTTAATAGAATAGAATAGAACATCTCCGTGTTTATATATATAGAATATACGTTTTTTTTTCTTCCTTTTATTTATTCTTGCTTTGTTACTCCAGGTTTCTCGGCTGACAGTCTGCCTAGCTGCAGAATACCCAAGCCTTGTAGCAACTGGGGGATCATCTTACTACGTTTGTTACCCCATTTTTTTTCTTTTTTCTTTTTAATTGGTTTTTGTTTTATCCGCTCCGTTCACACGAACTCTGGAAATAATCACTAAACTCATGGTTAAAACAAGTTCATGCTGCGTTGATTCACGCAGAAACGGATTGACATGTTCATGGGCCGTGCTGCTTAGTCTTGTTGCCACGACAGCATTAAGTAATCGCAAAAACAAAGTTAGTGGGTACAACCATGCTACAGTACCACTGCGGAACGTGTGCGACTGGATTAATCCGAGCCATCGCGCGATTGACATGTAGAAAATGGCAAAAATGCCCATGTACCAGGTTGCAATAGAGCAATTGGCAAATACAGTTGCAGCAGATATGGAGAAATTACTCTGCCACGGAAAATTTATTTAACTATTCTTTTTTTTTTTTTTTCTTTTCTCTATTTCGAGATTGCGCAGAATATATACAGATGTTTTTAAGATTTGAACATGCTAAACTTTACCGTTCACCTAAAGAACAACAAAAAAAAAAAACGACTAATGGCAGGATCTGTGCGTTTTCTTTTTTAAAAAATCAAAAAGAATAGTTCTGGGGAAGGACCCTTCTGAGGTTTCCGTTTTGATTGCACCCTTAAAACAACAACAACATGAAATTGACCCCCAAGATAACCCAGAGCGAACGGATAAAATCAACCACGATGGCAGGGGGTTAAAAGTATAGGGGTAATAAAGGTAAAATTGTGAAAAGCAGATTGGAAATAATAAACAGAACCACTTGAAAAATACAATTTATAAAGATAATAGTCAATTGCTGGTTTCTTGACAGATGAACCGTGTTTTATTATTATTATTATTATCATTTTTCTTTTATTTTCTTTTCCTGGTTGGGAAACATGCCGGTTCGTTTTTTTTTTTTTTTTTTTTTTTCAGCTTCAATTACGTAACAAGCCCCGGGGTTTTAAAAAAAACAAACCAAAAATTAATTATAGTGATGGAAACCCATAAAAAAAGGAAA
>Ga0160505_101293_pt1 | contig 12064 bp, 10 predicted proteins | sample DIDeMG_FD_108225 | JGI IMG/M metagenome (GOLD analysis project Ga0160505, IMG submission 108225) | Enriched chicken feces microbial communities from UW Madison campus, WI, USA - DID2874_E49_Stillage MG | ecosystem: Host-associated > Birds > Digestive system > Large intestine > Fecal ...
AAAAAAAAGAAACCAATTGTCGCCCTTTTGGCGATCATAGCAGCATTTTAGCAATCCTTAGTTTATCTATTCTCAACGGTACTATGACCATGCTACTTACTATGGTCCCAGATATAGTACCTAATATACAAATGTTTCACATAAAAGAAAGGATGATATAGTACCCAAAATGCAACTTTTTCAAAATGGATTGACAATAATCCTAGTTTAATGATATTTTAGAGCCGAAGTGACAATTAAAATATTCCTCTACAACTCGATTCAGGCAATGCGCCAGTATGTCTTTGCTTAAGTTATGAAATGTAGTCCTAAGTTTTGAATATTTAAGGAGAATTGTAATCCGCAAGAATCAGGTTGTTGTCAAACTTCCCTATCGACATACAACGCTCGTTCATCACCATCAATACTTTGTAATAGAGCCAGGCTATCGTCTTGCTCTTACAATATCCATTATTGTACATTGCTATTTTCCCATCAACTATTCCAAATTGTCCTATTTTTACTCGTAAAATTTCCTTATCCTGATATTTGACCTTTCAAGTTGGCGTTTCGAAATCACCAAAAGTGTTAGGCAACTATTTGTTTGGTGAACCTGAACATCAAAGTTACCACTCACTCTCGGTACGAGTCCTGGCCGTACATCTCACCCACTGGTCCATCTAATATTAGATGGGGAAGCGCTGGTAGATAGGCTGGTCCAAGTGGCAGCAGCTGATAGTCGTCATCTTCGTATTGAGTGTAATTGTGACCTGGCACCCTAATCTGATACCCTAGACGATATACATCACCTTGTTGTAAACAATCACTTAGAACATCTATATCATCTATGACATCATCCTCATCTGTACCGTATGCATAGACCATCCAATCATAATTTGTGGTCGCTTCCATGTGATAGGATAACCCTAAGATATCATTGCAATATTCTAACCTACTCAAGATTAGTTCATATGCTGTCTGGTTGTCAAAATTGTGATATACCCTGGCTGCCATAGCACAATTTAATATGTATACTAATGCCACTGCCTTGATTATTTTCATGGAATCTGTATTTTATGAGTTGCATTTTAACTTGCTCTTACAATCTAGCCATGCACTTTTCGCGAAATGGTTCTCGCACGTCCCATTTCTACTAATTCTTCAATCTTCAAACGCTAGGCATATCCACTATAAATCATGTTGGGACTCCCCAGTTTGGCTCAATCCTGGATCCAAAAGCCCATATTTCTTTTCTCTGCGGTGAGAAACCTGTCCCATTTGGGCCGTTTGGCAGCATTTGAAGGTTCTGTCAAGTCTTACAAAAGATTGGGAAGAGGTCCAGCTTCTGGAAAAGGTAAAACTTCTGGAAGAGGTCAGAAGGGTCAGAAAGCAAGAGGAAAAGTGCCTCACTGGCTTGAAGGTGGACAAACGCCGTTCTACAAGCGTTTTCCTATCATTGGGTTCAAAAGGCCTCACCGTAAAGAGTTTCACGATGTGAACTTGGATAGAATCCAGGATTTCTGGAACAATGGACGAATTCCTTTGAAGGAGGGCGAAACTCTTACCATCAGAGTCATGAGAGAGTGTGGACTTCTCACGGGAACGTTAAAGGATGGCGTGAAGTTGTTGGGTAACGGTAGTGAAACTTACAATGTTCCTTTGAACATCGAGGCATCCAAGGCCACTGCTAGCGTGATGAACACCATCGAAAACTTGGGCTACACTTACACTAGTGTGTATCACACTAGCTTGGGCTTGCAGGCACACATTAATCCAGACCTGTTTCTTTTGAGAAAGGGATACGTGCCATTGCAGGCCCGTCCTACTCATAAGAGAGATATCGCCTACTACTCGAGTGCTGAGAAGCGTGGTTACTTGTTGAAGGACCGTGCTTTGTTGTTAGACCACGTGGGCTCAAGCAAAACTCAGAAGAAGGCCGACAAGAAGAGTGAGTTGAAGAAGCTGTTGGAGAATGCATCTTCCAAGAGACACGCTTACGAGAGCAAGGTGGTGGACCTTGCAAGTCTTTAGACATGTACATAGTAAACGACGAAGTAGCAGATTCTATCTATATTTGGACGGTTGATTTCGTTGTCTACCGTAGCTGTTAACTTTCAAGTTCTTTATTTTATTATTCTCTATCATTTCTATACATCATTGCTTTCCATTCATTTCTATATGCCAATTTTCTGTATTACTTGCCTGAGGCAGTTGTACTTTCCACATCCAAAAATACCTCGAGTAGACGTTCCACCACATCTTGAATATCTTCCATCTGAATATTTGCGTCTTCTCTTTTTGACCCATTGAAGTTATAATGGTACTTGCGCAAACTGAACATTGCTGCTTTCCGTGTCATGTGGTAGATTTCACGTACAGCAACCATTTCATTTGAGTTTCCACTTGTTGTAAGGCCTCGTAGTCTTAATGCCGACAGCACCATTTTATTAACGGCCTGTGAGATTTGGTGAGTTGTTGAGAGCATCAGTGGAGGCATCTGGCGAGGGGCAGTGGGCTTTTTGGTGTTTCCCACTTTGTTTTCTAGCACACGGTCGAAAATGGCCGTGTTTGACCTGGACATGACAGTAGGCACCCCAGTGTAGTAACAGTTCACATCCTTCTCCGCCAACAGTTGAAACAGGTCTACTATCGAAAAATCGACAAAGTAAGACCAGATTTCAAGGTTCTGGTCACCAAAGAATACCGCGTATACGTCCTCGTTGGTGCTTTTCGCTAGTATTCCCGTGTAGTTCTGATAGCATGCGATGTTCTGTCCAAAATACTGCTCTGTCATCGAGTTCTGAGAATAAACACGGAATGGACCGTGAGAAACAAGGAATATAGGGACTTTTTGGTGGTCTATATGGGTGACATATTGGAGCAGACGTGGTAGTCCTTCGGTTTCTGTCCAGATCTCGATATCATTGTAGCTGGAATTTGCCGTCGATAGCGAGGTTTTAAGGACCATATGTATTGATAGTTAGAGGCTTCGTAGCTTTAAATCAGGTTGCCGGAGGTGAAAACTCAGATCCCTAAGGAATTGGCTGGAATGTAGGGATTTGGTGTTTGATATGTAAGTGGAGTTGGTGATGTTTGGTGCAGGTAGATATATGGAGATGGGGTAGGAGGGTGTTCAACGGGAAATTGCGATTACTATTAGATTAAACTATTAGTGAGTGGATATCCTATAAAGATGTTTGACGGGTTCAAGTCACATTGGGCTAGTCGATATACATTTGTGACAGACCGTAAGTAAAATTACATTTTCGGAGGATTCTCAGACAACATGATGGCCATTGAAAGAGCGTGGTGAGTATCGAAAATGATATGTTGAAGACTTGATGTGCTTATCAAAAATATACCTGTATTTGATTTTTTGGCATATATTAACTCCGATGATTGTAGCTCAATTAATAGTAAGATTATGAATAGCACAACTTGAAGTTTGCAAAAGTGGTTCTGATGAAGGAAACAAACGAGAAATCAAAGGAAACAAACATGAAGGGGATAGAAATAGACAGTGGGTGACCAAAACGTAAAAGTCGAGTAAGAAAGTGAATGGTCATTGCGGATACCTTGAAGCTATTAGCCCCCACAACCCAATGACATTAAATACTTAACTCACTGCATCTTCCCAAGTCTGTCATTTCACTTAAATTATCTTCTTCCATCCATGAATACATTCCTTGATCACTTCTGCTCATCTCCATTAATTTCTAACCATATATTCAGTTTCAATATTCACAATCTATCATCATCTCTTGTAATCACTATTATTAAGCACCAGGCATCATCTCCTGTCTACAGCCAACTATTTAATTGGTGGTCTATAACTAGGCACTCAGCCTATGCACTTGTCTCTTTTCTCCATCTCCCAGTCCCTTCTATTTCATCTCTACTTCTCCTACCCTTCTCTTTTCCTCTCCTTCTGTTCATCCTTCTGGTCCCTTCATCTTCGTCCGTCACATCCTTCATCCTCATAAAACAGTGCGCATCAACAATTATCCATAACCACCTGCTGCTGATTTCCCAGTGGCCTCTAAATTTGCCCAAATTGCCACCTCCGGATCCCCCAATCTGTATCCTCCCCATCTCCAACCCTTTCTTTCTACCATTCTCCCTTACTTCTTCTAATATCCGGTACCTCCCGGTCTGGGCATCTTCCTTTGTACACTACGTGCGCAGGCAACTTCATCGTAACATATAATCAAAATTTTACTCTTCTTCGTCGCCTCCCACATCAACACATCGCCCAGCTATGAGCTCCAAAGTCTATTCGGTCGCCCGTGTGTATGCGGACGTCAACAAGCAAAAGCCTCAGGAGTACTGGGACTATGAAGCACATACAATTGAATGGGGCAACATCAGAAACTATGAGATCATCTCCAAGATCGGTCGGGGCAAGTACTCGGAAGTGTTCGAAGGTATGAATATGCTCAACGACCAGCCATGCGTGATCAAAGTGTTGAAGCCGGTTAAGATGAAGAAAATCTACCGTGAGGTGAAGATCCTTAAGAACTTGACTGGTGGCCCCAATGTGGTGGGTCTTTTGGATATCGTTCGAGATCAGCACCTGAAGATTCCCGCTCTTATCTTTGAGCACATCAACAATGTGGATTTCCGTATTTTGTACCTGAAGTTCACCATCCCAGACATCCAGTACTACTTCACTCAGCTACTTATTGCTTTAGACTACTCCCACTCGATGGGAATCATCCACAGAGACGTCAAGCCCCAGAATATCATGATCGATCCTCAACAGAAGAAGTTGCGCCTTATTGATTGGGGTTTGGCTGAGTTCTATCATGCTGGAATGGACTACAACGTGAGAGTGGCTTCTAGGTATCATAAGGGCCCTGAGCTCTTGATCAACTTGCAACAGTACGACTACTCGCTCGACTTATGGTCTGTTGGATGTATGTTGGCTGCCATAATATTCAAGAAGGAACCATTTTTCCGTGGCGATTCTAACACCGATCAGCTAGTGCAGATTGCACGTGTTTTGGGCACTAAGGATTTGATGGCTTATGTGGATAAATATGGCATTCGTTTGAGCGACGAATACGACCTGGTTTTGGGTAACTATCCACGCAAGCCATGGTCGTCATTTGTATCCAAGGATAACCAGCATTTGTTGCTGAACGAGGTGGTGGACTTGATCGATAAGTTGTTGACTTACGACCACCAGTTGCGGCCCACTGCCAAGGAGGCTATGGCACACCCATTCTTCTCACTATAGCGGATGTAATAGACTGGCATAATGGAGGCCATGAGGAGTTAATAGGCTAATGGAATGTATTGAAGAAGTTTGTAGATTGAAGCTATCGATTCACCATACAATGGTCAGTGTGATCCTGCTACTGGGCCTTCATTTTAAGGTTGCAGCTATCCGAGTTTTCCGCTACCCATGGATGTTGTGAATTCATTGATTCTCATGAGAACTTGTCATAAATCACTTGTTTCGGATTTATCATATGGTACACGACTGTTGATGCCAGGATTTTGGGACTTGCTGTAACTCTATTGTTTCTTCAACTGCAGCTGCAGCTGCTCGTCTCACACAAGTACTTTTCGTCTCTTTCGCGGTACATTACTGCCTCCCCTAACTAACCAACCGCCTTGCTGTCAATGCTTCTGCGATTTTCGTGATATGCATGTTGCTGCAGCCACGCACATTTACCTAACGTGAGTGAAACATCCATGAAGCTGAAGAATTCGCCCTTGCATTCTCCCCATGGCTTTAGAGGACTAATGTGGATAAATGTGGATGGTATGGATCTACTGGCAAATTACAGAGTATCTTTATCGCTTCTACCCCATCATGCGTATTTGGGCAAGGGTACTTACACGTCCAGGGCAGCTACGCGAGACGCGAAATCTACGATGTGTGTGCATGACTCCGCATTGGTATATTCACTGCCGGAATAGTAGGTTAGTAGTACAGATATTTTTTAGACTGCCAATCGCGTGAAGCATCCATTCTTTGCCCCATTGTTCAGCTCTCTTTTTCCCTTGCTTCCGTTTCAATTGTTTGGATTGCATTCATTTCTTGTCAGAACTTCAACCTCACACTCTCATTTCGAACCGACTCAATCATGCGGTCCAGAACTTCCCCAGAACCTTGGGTGGCTTCCCAGCATCGCACGATGAGCCTATGGGTTTCTTCGATGGTGGGACAACCGGTTACAGACTTCACCAAGGATTTGGCAGATGGTCTCGTCTTGTACAAGTTGGTCAACAGAATAATTGCTGATACGAGCACGTCTACCTACTCCTTGAAACCCGTGTATTCCAAGGCGACTTTCAAGGTGCAGAAAGTGGAGAACGTAGATGACGTGCTCAAGTACTGCCAATTAGTATTGAAAATCAACACTACTAGCATTAGCGCAGACAATGTGGTGGACGGAAACTTGAAGCTTATCTTGGGCCTTATTTGGACACTCTTTGTGTACTCAACCTCGTACTCGACCTCGTTGGCAAATGAAAGTCGGTCTTTTTCTGAGGTCAAAACAATTCTTCTCAAATGGCTCAATGATTTGGGCCGGAGGCGAGCATTGCCTGGAATGACCAATTTTGACAAGGACTGGTCACTCCAGAGAAATGCTAGACCAGATTTGGTGTTTGCCAGCATCCTCGATTTCTATATTCCTAACATTGTGAGCTACTCGGATTATTCCATGGGTAAGAAACTCCAAAATTTGGAGAATGTGGTAGCATTGGCCTGGGACGAGTTTCGAATTCCCCAGCTCGCCGTTGCAGAAGACTTCAACGTGCTCGTGCCAGATGAAAAATGTATCATTTTCTACATTTTGCAATGGTACATGTACTTTGAGGTCCAGGACGTTGGTGACGACACTCAGGTGTTCTCTGAGAGTAATGACTGGATGCCTGTGTTCATGACATCTGTAGTGGACGCCGTTCGGGTCCGTAACAAATACGACACACGAGCATTGCGCTTGGTGAACCACACCAACAACAATATTTCCAAATTGAATACCCTTCTGGAACATATGGAAGACTACATTGATCCAGTTCACTTGAGCCGGCTTTTAGATGAGTATTGCGGGCCGTTCCTGGAAAGTGCCCCTGTGGCAGAGCAGGTCTCTGCCAGAGATGGATGGTCTAGCATCAAAACATGTATTACTATCTTCATGGAACTCCTAGAGAAGTATCTGCACTTCAGGTTGGTGCTTAAACCTGAGTATTTTTACCATGACTCTCCTGAGTTGAAAGTGTTATTTAAGTCCGTCAATACCTACCTTAAGGAAATCGGCGTTTTTTCTGGCTACATTCCTCAGAAGTTATTGAGTCTAGAATCTATCAACTCTCGTCTCGAGAGACTAATGGAAGCCGATAGTGCCCTTGCTACAAAGGTGGGCGAACAACTTAATGAAATCCTCAAGTCGAAAATTACAACTCTCGATACTTTAATCGATACGTTGGAAAATAGATTAAGCTCAGAGAAGAAGGGTAGCGATGAAATCAGAGCCTTCATCGATAGCTTGGATCTGCTTCAGAATTTCAAAAATATAGTTTGCCGGTCAAACGAACAATTCCAAAGAAACCATACGACGTCAGATTTGCGGGCCTTGGTCGACTCTATTGATACCCTACAGATTCCGGACACTCCGGAAACTCCAGATAACTCCATCTTCGCTAAGTTTAAAGAGTGTGTTCGAGCACAGAAAAACCAGTCGAACCTCACATTTTCGGACGCAAGGAATTTTCTTAAGCAAATATTGCCGTCTGAAGACATGGATACTGCGCCCATAAATGACTTTCTTAATCTAATTCCCACCAGAAGACTAATTTATCGAAGTGAAAGTGACGATTTCAGTTCTTCTTACGCGTCAGACGATAGCGAAGAGTCTGCATCGATTTTTGACCATGTCCAAAAGACTCTCGAGCATAAGCTTCTAGGTAATCATAACAAACTTTACGATTTGGAGAGCCTAGTCAGCAAAATCGATGGTGGGTTCAGGATCTAGTACCTAACATCCGTACACCCACGAATATCACCTCACACAGTTAAGGAAGTTCGGGATGCAGAAAGTTCCAGATATTTGTAATAATAGACAGCTACAATGGTGGAGATCGACGTAGAGGAACCTTTGACGTCCAATGTCAGACCAGCAACCGATGCTCTCATTACTGTCCGTATCGTCAAGTCTTTCCCATACAGAAACGTGAAAAACCATATCATCCATTCCATCAACTTGAAGGAAACTACACCTTCTCAGCTTCTTGAGCAAATTCACAAGATTATCAACACTACTGGAGCATTGCGTCCATACAGAAACGTCAATTACGACACTGTGAAGGTCTACACCCATGCTCATGGCACCAAATCCATGAATTTGGTCATTAACTTCGACCACGATGAGAGAGACATTTTGTGCTGCGAAAACAAGGACCACTTAGTCTCTCATGAAGAGAGCTTGTGGGATTTGGGTGTAGAGAATGAGACTGAGGTGAGTGTTTTCAATTTTGATGATTACGTGGCCTTCAAGGCTAATCCAGAGGAAAAGTGGTGAGTGGGAGATGCCCCACGGAACAAGAGTTGCATTCATAACGTCATATAAGCATAATGAGCACTATCGAAATCATATATCATTTAATACAACTGCTTGTAGAATTCACAGCAGCCACCTCTCTTATCCGGGATGCAATGCATTGACACTACATGATGGTTAACGCAGTGCACTTCCTTGAGGACATTTTTCCCGCACCAACAGGTGTTCTTGCATGAACATTAGCAGCCATAGATCCTATAAGTATCCGCCACTGTTCCTTATTCACTCCAATAACACACATCACCTATAAGCATGAGGTTCAACTTAATAATTCTTGCTTATGCGCTTGTGGCGTCGGCTCAACTCGTTGATCCTTTATCAGAGGTCATCTGTCCGGATTCCAATCCTGCCAATTGCTATCCCAAGATCTTTGTCCCTACGGACGAGTGGCAAATTGTCCGTGAAGACCAGCAGATTCCTCCGGGACTCCATGTCAGAATCAATTTAGAAACTGGCTTGGAAGAGGCCAAATTGAACGAAGACATTCCTCATAATAATCCAGAGCTCATGGTAGTTCCTCAAACAGATGAACTTGAGGAGAAGATCCACGAAGCAAACGAGGACATGAAACAAAAGATTCAGGATACACTTGCTAAGTATAAGAAGGAAAAAAATTCCTTTGTTCGGTCTAAGGTGAGCCAGTCTGACCTCACTGACTTCAGCTCATCAGTAAAGGAGTTGTTAGCCTTTGGAGATGGTGGGGATATATCCAGATTGGAGAAGGCTTTGGATACATTGACTGAATTGAGTCACGATATCGAGTTTGGAGTTCGCTTGTCTAAGGATGCCGATATTTTTGCGGCTCTTCAGAGGGTATCAAGTTTGGCTTTAGATGAAGAAGATGTTGGGGAGAAGGCATTCAGGATCATGGGATCCTCCTTGAGAAATAACCCAGAAGCTATTGAAAATGTCATTAAAAACCAGCCTGCCTCATTCTTCTCTGACTTATTCGAGGTGTTGCAATTACCATCTACGAGCGATGTGATCCAGAAAAGAATCTTGGGAGTTATCCATGCACTTTCGGCTGATCGCCAGCTCGCCTACCAGCATCTCAACATTAATGACGTGCAGCATTCTGCTGGGTTAGATACGCTACTTGGATTCTTTCCGAAGGCCGGTCGCTCTGCTAAAGAGAGAATCATTCTCATCTTGGAAGATTTGGACGTAATCTCAGAGAGCCCCACTTCACATTTCGACAAGAGATCTTTGGAAATGTCTATGAAGCCAGAATACAAGGTCTCGAAGTTGTTGCAGAGTGTTTTGTTGGAAGGAAGGGCCAAATCTGAGAAGCAATTCAAGGACCATTTTAATACATTGGTGAGTTTGCACAGTGACCACAAATTGGATATTTCCAAGGAGTTCCTTGAGTGGTTGAGTGAAGAAGTTGAACTCCGCAAACTTGGAAAAAGGGCTAGAGACGCTATTTATTCGGGTGAAGACGGCGAGTTCGATGCCATGATGTTGGAAGCTAGACACGTTGTGTTTGGAAACCCCAATGCCTATCGCAAAGCCAACGACGAGTTGTAGGATGGATTTTTGATAAAGGGAGATTAAAGTGCATGAATATAGACATAAGTTAATGAATTGTGTAGCGAAAAAGAGTCATGGACTATCAAGTCGAATAAGGATATCAATTGGTAGGCAATCAAGCCACACAGAGAAGTAATTAACAACAAACTAGAAGGGTCAAGAAAGAAGTAGTAAACAGGAATAGTACTAGATAACAGAGGATGGGTATAATAATCAGTAGAGTACTAAAGCAATTACGGAGGAACTTACATGTTAACACAGAAATGTGGGAATAACGAGCTCAAAGAATATTCCTATAGTTCCTACACTCTTCACCGATTGGACTTCATTAATGTTTATGATACAGGGCGTTTAATCGAACAAACCGAAACCCATGTCGTCGTCAGACTCCTCAGCAGCCTCTTCCTCCTTCTCCTCAGCAGCCTCCTCGGTAGAACCAGAAGCAGCAGCACCAGAAGAAGCACCAGCAGCAGCACCGGTTGGGACAGAGGACAACTTCTCGTTACCCTCGGCAATCAACTCCTCGACGGACTTACCCTCAACCTCAGCCAACAACTTCTCGACCTTGTCGTCCTCAACCTCAATAGAGACGGCGGACAAGACCTTCTTGATGTCTGCAGCAGATGGGGTGGTGTTACCGGCGTTGACCAACAATAAGTAAGCAGCTAAGTATTTCACTGGTTGTTAGTATGATGACTTGGAGATACAAGTTTGATGATTCATATTTGACAAGATTGGGATGGAATTGGCCGGCAGAGTCCGTAGATCCTTCTTTAAACCCTTGGAAGCGGGGTTTGGCCTGACATAACCAGCCAAAATGTGGCAGATAAGGTGGTCTTATGACACGACGAAATGATGGGGATTTTGATTATTAACCACGAAAAGGAGAAAAAAAACAGTAATTTCTTCAAACATTTTTCAATATTTCTGCTGCTTGCATCCGTATAACTTGTCACAATATGATTTCAGGAAACATACTCTTTGTATTAGTGACTTGTAAAGATTTTCGATATTGAAATTTTGGTTGAGTTTTTCGCAGTGGTTTTCTCGGAGTCGTGTGAGATCCAAAGCAGTCACCTACGGTCACGTGTTTGCATATAGTTATAGGGAAGCCATGGGGAAATCTCTGAAGATAAGTCTTTCTGAATATTTCACATATCTTGGGTGGTTTTCCTGTTGACAAATCTGACTTTTTGTAGTTCTGAGAAGTATTTTCGGTACCTTTTTTGTATCAAGACAAATGGCACTTTTCGCAGCCAAAATGGTGAGGTATTAACTGCTAATTGCTCGATCAACTGGAGCTGTAAACAGAAGAAGGGATTTTAATCTTTCTGGATGATTTGTTGGAGTTTTAAGCGTAGATATGCTAGGAGGATACGGGGTGAAAGAGAAAGATGGTCATGATAAGCATCTTGTGCTATAATGGCCACAAGATGAAGAGTCGATATCTTCTAATCAATTGATTCTATAGACGCCATCACTCTTACTTATTCTTCTTTGAGTTTTAAATTCTACATTTAAATTCATAGCTAGCAGCCTTGTTTAATTCCATTGGCACATAGAAAATCGATAGACAAGATGAGAGCACTCCAATTGGTTATTCCAATATCCTCGGCGAAGTTACAACGAAGACATTGTCCTCGCTGATACTTCGTACTTTCAGAGAACTTATACTCAGCAAGTAATTTAGTTAACCTCTCTTGGTTCAATTTCGTGACTATTGCAGATTTAATTACAGCTCATCAAACGTACACTAGATATGGAGAACTTTCAAGCAACATTTCTTGAACAAAATTAATATGCATCTTCAGTTACTGGTCAATTCTTATCTGTTCTATTATCTGTTTTCTTGTCTTCTTTCCTCTCAACTCCAATCAGTTCTTTCCCTTTTTATTTCTCGTTATTCTCCAATTGTACTAGACCAAAGCTCATATGCTTGTAACACTCACTCATGACTTACCCACTTGACCCGCAGGTCATTA
>Ga0160505_101294_pt1 | contig 12054 bp, 6 predicted proteins | sample DIDeMG_FD_108225 | JGI IMG/M metagenome (GOLD analysis project Ga0160505, IMG submission 108225) | Enriched chicken feces microbial communities from UW Madison campus, WI, USA - DID2874_E49_Stillage MG | ecosystem: Host-associated > Birds > Digestive system > Large intestine > Fecal ...
ACCCTGGAACCCGAACTTGGACTCAGAGTCAGACTCTGAGTCAGACTGCGAGCAGGTTACTCCCACAGCCCTCCTTAACTCGAAGACGTTCTTAGCCCCGTCCAGGCCCAATGCCGTCACTCCTGGTTTCCCACCCGGCATTACCCCCGTCCAGCTTCTTGCTCAGCATGCGACCCGCTGCGGCAATGCTGGAGCTGCAACCATCGCCATTCAAAACTGCCCTGCCAAGTCTTGGTTGGGTTTAGCCATCGATGTATTCCAGGCACCGTCAACCCCCCCGTCTTGGCGTGGCCTATCCACCTACGACGTGTTCCATGAGGCTCTTGGGCAGGAGTGCGGACGCCAGGGAACAGGCATGCCCCGTCTCGGTGGATCCTTCTGGGACCGCCCGACTGATGGCAGCGTCATCGGCATGTGCTCCTTCGCGCCCACCGACGCGTACTATCGCAAGCACAAGACACTCGACAAGCTGGCTCCCAAGGTGCCCATGATTGTCGTTACCAAGGCGGCTGGCAAGGAGTGGTAGGCGTCTGGTTACTTCGCGCCTTCGAGCTCTGCCCGTTCTTCTCGTTCTTCTCGTTCTGCTCGTTCTCTTCCATCTCTCATCGCTCATCTCGGCTGAATTAATTCGTTCGCTTCACTTCAATCTCTGTTCGGTTATCTCACATTCTGTTTGTTCATCACAAGCACTTGGGCCATTCAACCCCTGTCTGCTCACGTCAAGCTCTGTCCCTTCTCCGCTGCGGCTCGTGCCCTTCTTTCGCATCTCAACCACGTCAAGTTTCGTTCGTTATCCTTCTTTCTTTTGGTCATCTTCGATTCTCGCTCGCGCTGCTCAACTTTGGATGACGGCGCGGGACATGCTTCCGCTACGTCCTGCCTTATCAACGACTGTTAAAAGCCTCTCCCAATATCTGCTGCGTCGCGCGTCTGCTCATCATTGCACCTGATGTCTCGGCTCAGGCGAGAAGCGTTTGCATCAATCACAACTCGCCTTACGCCATCAGCCTCCATTTCTCACTGCCGACACATCTTCTGCTGTACTGCTTTATCATGATACCTTGAGTCTTTATGTGGCTGTATTCAAGCAGCCTGCACGCAGGCCGGGATCTCTTACTTAACTTACACGTTGCAACTAACATAGAATGCAATTCATCGGGCACTACGATGCGCTCCTTGATAGCTATGACTGTATACAAAGTACTTATGATTTGTCACCCTTGAAACCTCTTACCATACGTATTTCCCAGCCGCGTTCGCAACGATCATCGCCGGGCCCTTCACGTCCTCGACACTCCAGTAGCTGCGAGGCAAGTAGATCAAGCGGTCGGGCGAGGCAGCGTCTATAAGCGTGATACGGCCGTTGACGCAGCAGCCGGTCCGGCCGCACTCAATCCTCAGGAGGTGAAGGGTCCAAGACAAGACGGTTGGATACTTCTTCTTGAGCTCCCTGGAGGCGGCATACGATGGGTGAAACCACTCGGCCCATGGCGTGCCGGCGATAACAATCCGTGCTCCGTTGCAGAGGTAGTGAGCAGCATTGCGAACAAAGTAGTGAGCGGGGGCAAGCAAAGTCGCCTCGATCGCCTTGTCAAGCTTGGACATCCTGCTCTCGGTAAAGTCGTAGACGATGGTCTTGGCGGCCTTGACGACTGTGTTGATAAACTTGCCATCGAGGCGCTCGCGAGCGTTGAACCGGTAAATGACGTTCGGAACGGTGCCGGCATGAGCAAGCTCGACAGTTCGGGGTGGCGCCTTCCAGTCGTTAAGGACGATGAGGTCGCAAGCGACGTTCCGAGGCACGCAGACGACGCCCGTGAGCGGGCTGTCGGGGAGGTATCGTACCTGCCGAATACGGCCCAGTGCAGCAAGGAAATCGAATAAGAGATGCGGCTTGTTTCCAACCCTCTTCCGGACCTTGCCAACGACATCGACGATCAGCATAGGCGGAAACTGAAAGCCCCTGTCGTTGATGCGGCGCAAGCAGTTCGCGACAGCGCGCGCAGTCTTGTTGATGTGGTCGGGGCGGAACCCGGAGGGGCACATGGACGCGAGATACATGGAAGCGCCGCTCTCAAGGACAGTGTATCCGCCCTTGGCTGTCTTGATGTGAATCTTGGGCTCGTTCGTGGGCGTGCCACTCGGCCGTTCCGTTACGACCAGGTGCCGGAGGCTTGTGTCGATGCGCTCGCGAAAGTACTTGCTTGTACCGCGGAATGCGAGAAGCGTGCGGAAAGAGACATGTAGCAGGATGCTGTCAATGATGTGCGGGAAGGCCGTGTGGTCAATGCTGAGTGCGCCGCAGAGACAAAGACAAGAGTGGTGGTGTACTTTATTGTCAGCGTGTGTGTTCTGAATGTTCGGACAACATAATGGATGACGTACCCACCCGACCGGTAAGGGGCCCACGGGCGTTGGGGTCGGGGAACGCCTTGAAATCGGACTGGTGTCGGTCGGGAGTCTTGATGGACTGAGGTGTGACTGGTCCAGAGGGAGTGTGGGACTCGAGTAGAACGAAGTAGTTGTCCTCCATGGGCTTCTTGCTGAGGAACGCCGCTCCCTCGGACGTAGGAGAGAGCACGCGCTTGGCCATCGTGAACTGGAGGTAGATGTCGAGAGCTATCTATCAAGGCCGAATACTACTGAAAACGACAGCAAAGATGAAAGGAAGTAAGGAACAGAGTCAATGAGAGGTTTGAGGAAGGTGAACGGTACAAAACGATGGACAACACCTGGCCTGGACCAAACATGGCCTTGCCAGGCGCAGAGCTCATACCTGCTGTGCAAAAATATACAAACATCGGAATGTAAGGGTTAGTCAACCGAAGAAAACATGGTGGCATGATACACGGTCTTCCGATACAGAGCGGTGCGGGGAAGATGGTTGTGGATGTGGGATGGGATATGTTAAACACGTGTTAACGCCACCGGTAACAACCGCCACGCAGCGCTGCCACCAGGACGAGTGTCGCTGTGTGAGTTACGTGAGGTACATGGTTCAGCATGGCAGCGAGGTGGTTCGCCTCGTGCAAAACAAGCGTCCAGTATTTAAGTGAGAGGAACGGTGGTCATCTACCTCCACCGTTCCACCGCACAACGTTCTTGACCTACCGAATTGACTATTGTCGTTGACCATGTACGGAGTTGGGCTGTCGTTACTGAGAACAACCCTCAAATGTCGTGCAGTCATGTGGCTAGTTGAGTACCTACATAGATGCCCAGATCAGTTGGTGACCCGTCAGATTTAGTCCGTCCAGAGCTATCTCCCAAACGCCTCGTACCAATTGCATCGGGAACTACGACCGAAGTATCTATTGGGCCTCTAGCTTTTAAATTACACAGCAGTACTGGTAACGTTTCACTTGTCGCATCCTCTCACCAAACATACTTCCCCGCCGCCTCCGCAACTATCATGGCCGGCCCAGTCACATCGCTTACACTAAAGTAGCTGCGGGGAAGGTACGCCTTGAGGTCGGGCGAGTTGCTGTCTAGAAGCAGGACCTGGCCGGTGACGGAGAAGCGGTTTGGCCGGAGCTCGAGCTCTTCATCCAGGAGATGAAGAGCCCACTGCAAGATGGTGGGGTACTTCTCCTTGAGTTCGCGATCCCTCGAGGCGGCATACGCGGGGTCGAACCACTCCGGGTCGGGTGTGCCCGCAACGACGATAACGAAGGCATGGTTCAAGAAGTAGTAGGCTGCCTGGAGGATGAAGTAGTGAATCGGAGGCATCTGATTGTCGCCGGTGGCGTCGACTGCGGCCGATGCGTTGCACTCTGTAAAGTCGTAGATGATCCACTTGGCGCCCTTGATGAGAGAGTTGACAAACTTGCCCTCATGTCCGCCACTGAAGTTGCACCTGTAGATGACAGTTGGGGTGGTGCCGACACGGTCGATCTGAACGACGCGGCTTGGCGCCAACCAGTCGTTGAGGATGACAAGGTTGCACGGGGCACTACGCGGAACGTAAACCGTCGACGGGTATGTGGACGGCCGAGACAGGTGGCGTACCTGGCGGATATGGTACACCTCGAACAGGAACTCAGGCAAGAGATGAGACGACTGCTGGCGATGCGGCCGGAGTCCATAGTTGTCCTGCTCTTCTCCGTAGACATCAACGAGCAGGGGTGGAGGAAATATGAACCCGCCGCCGCCATTCTTGCGACACAGGTAGTTTGCCACAGCGCTGGCAGTCTTGTCGACCCTGTCTTCACGGTGCGCGCCGAGACACATGGAGGAAATGCTCCGGAGCACGTTGTAACCTTGGGCGGTCTTGATGTCGATGATCATCTCGCCGAGAGGGAAGGCGCCGGGCAGCTCCGTGACGACGAGGTGCTTCAGGCTGCCATCGATCCGATCGCGATAGTACCTGCTCGTGCCGCGGAAGGCGAGGAGAGTGCGAAATGGGGCATGCTGGAGAATACGCTCCACTATGTGAGGAAACGCCGTATGGTCAATGGTCAGGGCGCCGCAGACACAAAGACATGAATGGTGATGGACTGTATCGCAAGTCAGACATGTTCCATAAGTTCAGGCAATGGCGACGCACCTACATGGCCCTTCCTCCTAACAGCGATGCTCAGCGTGTCGGATTCTGCCTGCTCGGCGTCTTGCTCGAGGTTGCCGACTGTCGTGACGGACATAGGTGTGGGGGGTTCGGACCCGGCAATCGTGTCTGTCTCAACCGCAAGGAGGTCATCCTCGGCCTTCACTTTCTTGCTTGAGGACGCTCACACCTTGGAAGTAGGAGGGAGGGGGCGCTTGGCCATCGTGGGCGGCGCGAACACTATCGGTCGTCGTCCGTGGAGCTTGCGATAAACAATGACCAAAAGCCAGAAAGGTAAAAGAAAGAAGAGTGGATGGTGAATGGTTGATGTCGGGATCATGTGAGAATGAAGAGGAAAGCAGAAATACACAAACACTGCATTGCCCAGACGATGTTCTTGAGGCGCAGTGTGCTGATCGTGCAGAGGACACATGGCTGGATGCAAACGTTGGATATAAAAGAAACGATACGAACACTGAACAACACGCAAGTAACAGAATCCACAATAAGACATGTAGACAAGGTGCGAGGAAGATGGTGATGCATGTCCGACGGGGATGTCGAATGCATGTTGAAGCCAGGCGCCACGCCCACCAGCGCCAGACGTTCGAGGGTGCATAGTGCAGGCTGGTGCAGCGGCCTAGGCAAGCGTGTTCGCCTGGTGCAATCCAGGACTCCAGGCCTTAGGATGTAGATCAACAATGAGAAGGCGGTCCTCGTCAACATGAGCTGCCTTTACCACGCATTGTTCTTGTCGTGGTATGTCTCACCATGTTGCCTAACATGCAATGGCCTTGAAGCGCTCCGCCATAGAGGTCTACCACATGGATATCTGTATTACACGCACTGTCGTCAATGTGAGCCGTCTCCCATGCTCTGAACAACGTTTGAGCTGGTTAGTTCGCGATTAGGCGTTGTGCAGAGAGACCTGGTTCTTTGTGTTGGCGCATGAGATTTCCTTCTCTCCTCCACTCTTTTAGAACGGGCTGTCGTCCCATCTTCTCTTTGGTCTTTTCTTTCTTTTACTCCTTTCTTTAACAGGCTCCTCGACCATTTCCATATCACACCTCCTTAACCTCCTTCCTCTTCTCTAATCTTCTCACAGTCTACCTTCTTTCACTGTTGCAGTCTTCCGACTGTGATTGCCGACGAAATACCACGGCTCTCATTACAGAAGCAACGTCAGCGTCACTTTAGCACACGTTTGCCTTCTCTGGTGGGAACAGTGATACTCCGCAACCATGTCACTGTTCGACGATCCTGTCCCCCTCCACCACGAACAAACGCCCTCATTCAACTTGTTCGTTAGGTGACGTCTCGCCGCCCGGCAGGAAGAAGGTGAAGCACGAACCTGAGCGCAGTGGCGATGATCCCGAACTCGGCTCCTCCAACGAGCGCGTGCTTTTTTCTTCGAACGTGGTACTTCCAACTCCTCCACCGGCCGTCAAGAAGAAGATCATTGGTATGTATCCCCACGGCGTTGCTCCGTATCATGAAGCAATCCTGACGACGGACACAGTCCACAAGGCCTACTGCGCTTGTCGCTGTGGTGACGAAAATAACGCCAGCAACAACGGAACCCTTTCCATGCCTCTTGTGGAGCGCATCCTAAAGCAGGTCTCGTTCCGTACCCTGCTCGTTTTCCGGGGTACCAACAAGCACTTTCGCGATAAGATTGACAAGGCTCTCGACCACCTTGTTGTCGTTGAGCGAGCCGGCCTTCCCCCGTTCTTCGACCCGATCATGTACATTCGCGCCAGCACCGGATACCGCATTTTCGAAGCTGCCTCTACCCTGAATGTGTGGGATTCGGAGGAGCAGACAGAGACGCCATCGGCGAAAGACCTCATCGCCGGTTATCTGTCCCTCAAGGCCAGCGACAAGATGCGTAAGGACAACAACAAGGGAAGTGAGAACGCAGGCACGCTGATTATCGACATCTACGGCGAGGTCCTTGCAAACCTGCCTACTCTTCAGAAGTTCCTCGCTGCGGTTGTCCACATCAAGGAGATACGCCACTTGCCCGGAACGCGCGGCGCCCACTCCTCGACCACCGTTCTCACTCAACACGACGCCGTCCTGGTACTATTTAACGACTGGCTCGCTCTTCGGCGAACTGTCAAGCTCGTCCAGGTGGACCCAGCTGCCGACTCGGTACCAAACGTCGTCTACCTCTGCAACGGATACCTTCGCACCGCTCACCCCGAGTTTGTCAACACGTTTGTCCAAGGCGCCAAGAAGGTCGTGTACGACTTTTCGCGTCCCGAATGGAACGTCTGGCCCGGACAAAGCATTCAGTTTCGCGAATAGTTTGCGACTGCGGCGAGCACGGATCCATATCTTACCCCCGTCCACATCCTGGCCCGGCACATGGCCCGCCATCTCGCGGAGGGGGGCTCGGTAGTCGTCGTAGGTCAGCCACTGCCGCCGTGGTTTGATCCCAAGTTCCGCATCGAGTCACGACCTACCCCACAGAGTGTGCTGGCCCAGAAGGTACCGGTACGCCTGGTTCGCCGAGCTTCTCGTCCGCGAGTGTGAGCGTACCGGTATTGCGGCGGTTCTCAGTTCTTTCACCGAGAATCGCCCGACGGCGACAGCTACTTGCCTGCGAACTACTGGCCGCTCGACAGGTGGTCATCTCCCGCGATGATTGCTGGAGACTTTTGGTAGGAAATTGTAAGGCTCCGGCCGCGCAAGCGAGGGCGGTGAGACGTATTCAATGTTGAATAGCTCGCCTACCCTGATATAAAGGGGTGCGCGACGCGTTCATTTTCTCTATGCAACTATATCTCACAACAGATTAAGAGTCAAAACCTTCACTAGGTGTGCTAGCCTCAAAACTACTCACCTTCGGAGGCAGCTCAGTTGCTTCACTCAACACTTGATCACTCACACTTCACTCGACGCCTCGCTCGACACCTCGCTCGACATCTCGCTCGACATTTACATTATACTGTGCCTTGGTCACTCGACATTTTCGTTCGCTCGACCTCTACCCTATAGTGTGTCGCTCGACACTTTGCTCGACTGTCGCTAGACTGTCACTCGACATCCTGCTTGCTCGACCTCCACTCTATAGTGTGTCGCTCAATACCTTAACAAGACTAGCTCAATATGAGTGATGATCTAGGAAAGGAGTTCGCTCGCATTCCCCGACTGCTTGGCAAAGAGAACTATATTGCCTGGAATGAGTGTTTGACGCTCGCCGTGCAGATTACAGAGACCTCAGAGTATATCGAGGCATCGACACTCGACAAGGAGAAGGCTACCGATGACTTCGCTCGAAAGGACAAGCGTGTCGCTGCTGCGATCGTTGCGACGCTCGATGACTCACTTCGTTCGGCACACATGTACTTGCTCACGCAAGACATCAAGGCCAAGTCGATGTCTCGCTCGTACCTTGTCTACTCGGAGCTTGTCAAGCTCTATAGTACCTCAGGCTCGCAATACTCGTTTGCTCTGGCTACAAAATTTTTGAACAATCGCTGTGGCCCTGACGACGACGTAGCAGCCTGGGCCAATAGCCTTCAGACTCAGTACCGGAAGCTTAAAGCTCATTCGTTCGATCTCGACAAGCTCTACATCCATGTGCTCCTGAACGGCCTCCCTGAGCGATTCAGCCAATGGGCAGACTCGATCTGGACTGAGGATGAGATGCCCACTGTTGACTCGATTCGTGTCTCGATCCTTCGCATTGATGAAGCCCACAAGAATCGTTCGCTCGACTCCACTGGCCTCGTCACTCGCTCCACTCAGTCTCTGTCACTCGACTCGGACACCGATGACACGATTCATGCGTTCTATGCTGCGCTCAAGAAGAAGGGTCGCTCGCCCAGTGCTGAGCACCCCTGCGCTCGATGTGGATCTCCCAAGCATTGGGTAGTCGACTGTCCCAAGAAGTTCGCTCGCTACCGGCACAACAACAACAACAAGTACAACAACAATCGCTTAAATGACACAGATGGCTCAACCACTGCTGTATTCGCCTCGACCTCTGTCCTTCACTCGACACCCACCATTGAGCATGTCTTGTTCGCTTGCGCTCATGCAGCTTCAATCGGAGATCGCTCGACCTGGATTCTTGACTCTGGCGCTTCCGAGCACATGACTGGTGACTGCTCGCTTCTCCAGGATGTTCGCTCGCTCGACAACCCCATCAGGGTTGACACTGCTGATGGTCAGCTGCTCGCTATGTCCTTCGGCTCACTCGCTCTCCGCAACCATCTTGGTGAACATGTCAAGTTGACCCGAGTCCTTCATGTGCCCAAGCTTCGGTTCAACCTTCTTTCAGTCGGCCAGTTCACCATCAAGGGTGCCATGGTCTCGTTCGCTCACTCGACATGCAACATTGTTGTGAACAATCGACTCGTCCTTGTCGCTCGACGCACCTCAGGTACATGGTCTGTCCAAGCGTCACTCGCTCGACCCCCTCCTGCTATTCTCCCTGTCGCCCAAGCTCTCGCCTCTGTCTCTCAGTCACTCGACATCGAGCAACTAAAAAAGTCACTTGGCAGCTATGGCATCAAGATCACTCGCAATACTCGTGCTTCATTCGACCTCTGGCATCGTCGCCTCGGCCATCTCAGCCATGATGCTATGAAGCTTCTCTTCGGTGCTCATAGTGTCGGTGCTTCGATCGATCACTCGACTGGCAAGGACGTCGTTTGCGAAGGGTGCGTAATGGGCAAGATCGTTCGACCACCATTTCCTGCTAGCTCGACTCGTGCTGATGCTCCTCTAGACCTTGTTCATGCGGATCTGTGTGGCCCAATGGGCGCACCATCTGAAGGAGGAGCTCAGTACTTGTTGTTGCTAGTGGACGATCATTCGCGCTATTCATGGGCGTTCTTCCTCAAGCGCAAGTCGGATGCATTTGGCTGCTTCAAGACATGGCTCACGCAGGTCGAGCGATTGCTCGATCGGAAGCTCAAGGTGTTTCGAACCGACAATGGTGGCGAGTTTGTTGGTCGAGAGTTCAATGGCTTCCTTGCATTGCTCGGCATCATTCACCAGACCACTGTTCCTTACTCATCTCAACAGAACGGCATTCCTGAGCGAGGGAATCGAGTAATTGTTGAACGAACGATCGCTATCATGTTCACTGAACGACTTCCCCTTTCGCTCTGGGCTCAGGTCATGGACACTGTTGTCTATCTCAAGAATCGCTCGCCGACTCGCTCTCTCGATCGCTCGACCACTCCCTATGAGGCTCTCTTTGGTCGCAAGCCTGACCTCTCCATGCTTCGTGTCATTGGTTCGACTGCTTGGGTTCTCATTCGCAAGGCTGAGCGTCCCTCGAAGCTTGCCCAGCGAGCCATCGTCTGCATCCTTATTGGGTATGCCTCAACTCAGAAGGCCTGGAAGCTGTGGGATCCTGTCACTCGAAAAGTGATCATCGCTCGAGATGTCATCTTTGATGAGCACGGCACCGTCTCTCGTTCAACTCGACCAGTCATCGCTCGCGCTCTGCTTGAACAGCACCTCTCAACTGCCACGTTGCCTCGACAGCAGCCTGGTGATTCGATGACCCAACAAGTAGGGTTTATCGAAGCAGTGGGAGAAGATGTATTGGGAACTGTCGAGCCAGTGGGAGATGATCTGGAACCAGTGGGAGACAATGCAGGACCACCAGCCGAACCACCTGTCATTCGACAGCCTAGCCCTATACCAGCAGATGTCGAACAACCCATCGCTCGACAGGATCAACCAACTACTCCCGTTCGACCAGTACCACCTCCTGTCGCTCGACCTCCTCTACCTAAGGGTTGGGTCTATGAGGATCAGGTCGCTCGACTGAGTCCCTCACCACCTCACCCCTCTCTCCCTGTTACTCGACGAGGTCGAGTGATCAAGCCACCTGCTCGACTCGCTCTTTCGACACAAACAGAAGGAGACTCACCTGCTCAAGAAGCCTACACTGCTGAGTTGTTCGACTACCTTGGTCATCCTGATCGATTCGACACCACACCCTCTGATGCCTCGCTCGTCATTCCCACAACAACCTACAGTCCACACTCACTCGCCATGCTCGCCCATTCGATCGCTGAACCATCTACCTGGGCCGAAGCCATGAACTCGCCACATGCGAAGGAATGGAGGGCTGCAGCGGATGATGAGATGGCGTCACTCGAGAAGGCAGATGTGTTCAGGATCGTCGATCGCTCAACCGCCACAGGACAACCCATCACGTGCAAGTGGGTCTTCAAGATCAAGCATGACTCGAATGGCAACATCGAACGATACAAGGCTCGACTCGTTGCTCGAGGCTTCCTCCAGAAGGAAGGGATAGACTACGATGAGACATTCGCTCCAATCGCCAAGTTCCAGTCGATTCGGATCATCCTCGCTCTGGCTGCCATTCACGATCTCGAGCTTCAACAGATGGATGTGAAGACTGCCTTCCTCTATGGCTCGCTCGATGAGACTGTCTACATGGAACCTCCTGAAGGTTACTTGACAGATCCCTCGACAGTCTGGCTTCTCAACAAATCACTCTATGGTCTGAAGCAAGCACCTCGCTCTTGGTACCAGACTCTTCGGAAGAGACTCGAGTCACTCGACTTTGATCGCACCTACTCCGACCACTCTGTTTTTGTTCGACAGGACACTCGCGGCCTGATCATTGTTGGTGTCTATGTTGATGACCTAACGATTGCTGCTGAGCACCGTTCGACACTCGACGAGTTTAAGAAGGCCATGTCTGCCTCATTCGACATGAAGGACCTAGGAGACATGCACTTCATCTTAGGTCTTCAGGTCGAACGAGATCGCTCAACCCGCACACTTCGGCTGCATCAGCGCCAGTATATCGACACCATCCTTGCTCGCTTCAACCTCACTGACACTCGTTCGACCAAGACCCCCCTCCCTGCTAAGACTATCCTTGTTGCTCGCTCGAATGACAACCAACCAGCAGATCGACAGCAGTATCTCATGATGATCGGCTCGCTCATGTATGCTATGATAGGCACTCGACCAGACATCGCTTACGCCGTGGGATTACTTGGTCGCTTTGCTCACGATCCCTCGACTGTTCATGCTGAGGCAGCACTGCATGTCTTTCGATATCTCAAGCATACCCGAGAGCTTGGCATTGTTTATTCACCACAGCAATCGAACGATCCAATTGGCTTTGCTGATGCAGACTACACAACGTGTGATCCTCAGCGTCGTCGAGTCACAAGTGGTTTCGTCTTCACCCTCGGTGGTGGCTCGATCAGCTGGCAGTCGAAGCGTCAACCCTCGGTCACACTCGCTACTGGTGATGCAGAGTATGTCTCGATATCCCAGGCAGCTCGAGAAGTGGAATGGATCCGTTGGTTGCTCATCGAGCTTCGATTCAAGCCCAAGCATGGTATTCTCCTCTATGGTGACAACCAAGCATGCCTCGCCATCGCTCAGAACCCCACTGCTCATTCACGTTCGAAGCAAATCGACATTCGGTACCATTACACCAGGGACCTAGTCGAGCGAGGGATTGTTCGACTCGACTACATTCGGACAGACAATAT
>Ga0160505_101295_pt1 | contig 12023 bp, 10 predicted proteins | sample DIDeMG_FD_108225 | JGI IMG/M metagenome (GOLD analysis project Ga0160505, IMG submission 108225) | Enriched chicken feces microbial communities from UW Madison campus, WI, USA - DID2874_E49_Stillage MG | ecosystem: Host-associated > Birds > Digestive system > Large intestine > Fecal ...
AAAAAAAAATAAAAATTATAAATAAGAAAAAAAAAAAAAAAAAAATTTAAGAAAAAAAAAAAAAATCGAACGGCTCCGTCTGAGCTAATATTTCACTCCACCCACTACCTTATTTACATTTAACGTTTGGACTTGGCTTTTTTTCTTGTTGGTTCTAATTGGCTTGATTTTGGAGTTCAAGCAGGGATCTGGAAGTAGGTCCTATCACCCACCCCTTACGAAACGGCTGATACGCAAGTTCATGAAGCAAAAATCTGAGGTTTTTTTTTTTCTTTCTGGAGAAGAGGAGATGTATTCAGACAGAAACCTGAGTGAGGCTTTATTCAAAAAAAATTTTTTTTTTTTTTGGCAAGATGAAATAACTAAAATTAATCTAAAAAAGATGTAGTAACTGAAAGCTTTTTTTAATGCCAAGTTGCCTCTGTAGAAATTTAGTAGCATGGCAGATTTGTATTATAAAGTTCATTTAGCATTTGTGAAAAAAAAAGAAAAAAAAAAAAAAAAAAAAAAAATAAAAAAAAAAAATATTTTTAAAAAGTAATATTAAATTTTATAAAAAAAAAAAAAAAAAAAAAAAAAATAGATATAATTAAAATAGACATGTAGGTGCCACATTCTCTTTATAACAGTAGAAAACCGTTTTTGCATTAACGACTCGCTAATAGGTCATTATCAAGAACCTATTTAAGCAAAGGTCACCTCTGACTTAGATTAAATTCTTCTATATCAAAAGAACCGAGAATCAATACCAGTAAGTTATTGCTTGTTGCATCTGTTCTACATGACTTATATTGAAAAGAAATCAGATTAGTTGCTCCGCTCCGAACAAGTATGATGAGTAAAGAGTATTTTTAAAACATTCACTCAACATGTAAACTGGGTTACTGATGATAGAAAGCAAGATAATGAATTAGACATTTATGTATTAAAATTAAACAGAATAAAAAGAAAGACAAACCCCAAAAATATCACACAAAGCCTTTTCGCAAAAGAATGAAAACATAAAAAAAAACGCAAATAATCACAATATACATAAATCTATCTCTAGAAGTTTTTTTCCCCTTTTACCGTTTTTTATTTTTTTAATAATTAATTTTTTTCCCTTTATTATTGGCACTGATTGTAGCACATACTTATGAAATTCCAGGCAGCAAACCCGTAAAATAGCCGGAAAACCATGAAAGGTTTGACAAGACCAAAAATAAAAGTATATGCAGCCCAGCCAAAAAGACCATAAGACGGTGCAAGTAGCAGCCACTGCTGGATTTGTGTTTGTAGTAGTCGTGAAGGTGACGCACTGATAGAACTATTGCGTTTGGAAAGCGTAGCGGGGACTGGTACTGACATAGCACCAACAAGAGCAGGGGGAACGTTTGGATTAACACAGAAAGCAAGAGAGAGTAGAGATAGACCAAGATTACTAAGTAGTTGGTGGCCAGTAGAAGCAGAAAAACCTATAGCCCCCGTACTTCGAAAATATGCTATAAGTGTGGGTGCTGGAATAGGTGCAAGCAAAAGCATGAGTACAAGAAGTGAAAAAATATAGTTTTGGTTGTTGTTGGTGCTTAAAGCATTGCTGCTGCCTTTAGGTGGTTCCCGATGAATTGCTTGCACCAACTGTAGCAACACGCTGGTGACAAAGACAGCTTCAGATGGAATCCCAAGCGAGACCACGCAAAAGACGAGAACCCAGACCAACATAAGACGCAAGGTGAGAGAGCTCAACAGCGGTGTCTGTGCATTTGGTTGTAGGAAAAAGCCCAAGAGACTTACGATACCAACCAAAAGATAATTAACAATGCAGCAGATTCCGAGCGCAACTACAACAAATAGTGCTCCAAGATACCATATGTGCCCAGGTTCAAGTCCAAGAAGAAAGGGATTGCGCTTAGTTGTCTGACTGAAAATGCTCACAGGACCGTCGCCACTCAGGTAGTCAAGATCCGGTTCTAGCCAAAACAGCATCTGTTGCACAAACTTGGATTCAAACAACACGGGCAGGACGGTGGCTGCAATGCCAATAGGTCCCAGAAGTGTTGAAGAAAATGCACGTAGGCCTCGACTGAAGGAAACAAACTGGCCAGTAATAGCATAAATGCGAAGCTGCAGAGCAAGCGAACACAATGCAACTGCAACCGGCAGAATCACAACACCTACACGATAATGTAGCAGTAGCTTTCCAGCACTGGCAAGTACATCCAACTTTAGTGTAATCTGCAAGGCTCCTGCGCCAGTACTAGCTGACGGCTCAGACCACACTTGCAGATGGAGGTTGTGGTAGTAGTGCGAGGTCTGGCCGAAATAAAATAAATTGCTCTCAACATCACTCGTACTGTCACCAGCTCGTACTCCAAATGGTGTAAATGGAGCTACACCATACATGGACACATCGAGCTGTGTGCCATTACCCACATTAAGATAGTACTTTGAATCATAGTTGTCGCCAGAGTATTGACGAATGAACGGCAGCATCGCAGAATCAGTTGCAGTGTAGCCTAGCAGTGGTGTAGTGCGAGGTTTCTCAGTGATTGTGGCCTTAAAAGCAAGCAGACTACTCCAGAGTGACGTATAGGATATGTCAACAACTGTTGGTCGGTGCGCACGCAATGACACTGTTACGCCGTGAATAAAGTCTCTTAGCGGATTCTTGACAGTCACTGACGCCGAGTACTTGGAGGAAAACTCAGCGCTGACAAAGCCGGGTGTTGGAAACTCATTGTTGTCAATAATCGCAATAAAATCATAATCTTTAAGTTGGTTTATACCGTAACGAAAATAAGAATAGTAATCATGTTCGCTAGGTGGCGACAGCTTGGTGTGTGAAAAAAGCGGCCGCGGCAACTTAAAGCAATCATCGGCGATATTTTTGCACAAAAGACCCACTAAGTTTGTATCATCAGCCGTTGATTTATCAGTTAAATCAATGACGTTGAGTGCAACACTGTGGGACTTGGACTCATATCGACATGCCATTGCGTACAGGCCTGGCAAAACCTGTCCCGTTTTTAAGTTATGCGGCCTATTTTCATCAAAATTCTCTGTCGAAGCCGGCACCGGCGTGAGCAGATGATTGTCAGTAATTAGCGAAAAAAAATGATTTACCTGAAAATTAGGGGACGGAAGCGCAATGATATGTGCAGTTTTCTTGGGGCTCGCGGATCCCAATTTGTTGAGAAAAAACTTTTGATTAATCGGGATCGGATTGACCTTGTCGACCCACAGCAGAGTATCAGGGTCGCCGATGCGTGGCGGCATAAATGTAGACTCGTTGTTATTGTTTAAGCTTCCGCCAATAGTCGGATGGTACTTTTCGTGTATGTAATTTGACAGGTCCGGTGAATTATAACCACCGAGAAAGTGTTTTCGAAAGACCGACATTCGCTCCGGGAGCGACTTGGTTTTTTGAGATGATGCTATATTAACAATCTCAAGGATAGCTCGCGCAAAGACCTTACGAAACTGGTCAGACCAGACAATAGCTTGGTGATCAATACCCATCCACACATGCGGAATAGAGTGCGAGTGAACGGTAAATCCATTTGACGGCGGGATTGTTGCTGCCAAACTGGTTAGCTCCGATGGAATCATGTGATCGAGACTCCCGCCTGCTATAGAGATAACGGCAACAGAAGCAAGTGGGTTTCTCCCAATGAGGTCCTGCGAGAAAGACTGCTCCCAGTACCGGTTGACAGAATCGTAGATACGCGCAACGGTGGGATCAAAAGCCACGGGTGGCAGGGTATGCGGCGCGGCTAGCGTAAAAATTGTGTTTACAGAATCCTGTTTATAGTTGTCTAGTGTTAGCATTGTTCTGGCAACTACGCCACCCATTGAGTGCCCGATAAGAATGATGGATTTTGGTAAAGGAAAAAAATTTTTAGGGCCGGCATGCGATGGATAATACTGCTCAAGGATAAACTTGACGGCGTCGTTGAGATACTCAGCTTGGTTGTAGAGAGCCTGGCCATGTAATGCCGTCAAATCCTCTTGAAAATCTACTGTAAAATAGTCAAAGCCAATATTGTCTGGTGATGCTGGATTGTTGGTATGAGGATTATTTGACAAAATTGAATTAGTGAGAAGACTGCTGGCTGAAGCGAGCGCGCGCACTTGTCGATAGCTGCCCGCGTTTCCCGGGATGAAAATCACTGGAATGCCATTGGCATCAAACTGGCGATCAGCATTCTCTTCTCTGTAAAGATGTAAAGAGTAATGAGTGTGGCTGGTATGGTTTTGATTAAACGCCGTGATGGGAACAAACTCTGGCGACATGTACGACATTCGAGAATATTTAGGATCGACGTGTAAGAAAAAAAATGAGTAGCAAATTAGCAGAATAACTGCCAGGGCGAACAATGACAGAAGAAAAAGTATTGCATGATGAGTTTTGCCTTGTATCGGTGATTTCGCACATTTCCGAGGTCCTGATGTTGCTGGCGCTGAACCTGATGCTGACGTTGATGCTGCGGCTGGTAATAAAAGGTTTAGGTCAATTGGGTTTGCAGGAGTGGAGGGGTGGGGCCATCCCAGAAGAGAGCGCTGGCGAATAGCTTGAAACTGAGATATCAGTAGAAGATGGTGATAGTTGGTGCATGGTGATGTGGATGCCCCAATTGAAGGTGAGTCGAGGACTGGCGAAAGAACGGGCGTAGGCGGGATTATGGTGAGTTTAGGTGTTTTCGCGGCAATATCATTGTTGAACTTTGGCGAGCGAGAGACCTTGTCAGATAACTGTGTCTGGTAATTGAAATAGCAAAAAAGTTAGCAAAAGCAGGAACGCACAATTATGATATGCATGTACATGAAAAACATCTATACCTACCTCCATCTGTATGTAGATGACTGTGAACCATCAGCCACGAACCAGCGGTAGGGGGTAAGCGTTGCACAGAATTGAACCGAGCGAATGTAGAGTAGCACAGAAAGCCGGTGCAGCCAGAGACGGGTTGAGTTTGAGGCAAGGGAGCGTGCGTGAAATGAGAGTGTGGCAGAGGTAGCAAAACAAAATGTGTTTCGGAGGTGATCTGAAATATAGAAGGACAAGGGGTGGTTTTTGTAGTGGAAAATTTTAAGACAAAAGTTTTTTGGTCTCCCGAAGAAGAAAAATGATGGTTTTTGGGAGACCAACAGGAGTAGCACAAGTTAAATACAAACTCACGACATTTAACAGAATAAAATAAAACTGAAATTAAGACTGGGTCGTAGATTTGCAGCAAAGAGGCTGTGCGTGTGGTCAGTCGGCAGCTCCTCCGACGATAATAGCAGCGCTGTAGGATGCGACAAAAGTAGACACACAAACAGCCTGACAGGTACGTACGCAACCCAACTTGTCATGACGATGGCGGCACTCGGTCCCTGTGAGATGAACTCAACAGCCATCGCCAGTTGTTTATAAAAGCAAGTCCAGCTTTGTTAGTCCACATGGTGTCTACGCAGGAACCACAGCAGCTTAATGATATCTTCTTTTATCTATTCTTTTTTTAGATACATTGATGCCTGATTGTAGTTTGTGTCAAGATTCCTTCTTACTTCAGATACTGAAATGTAAGAACCATGAGAGGCTTAGAGCTGGCTCGTATTTTACGTAATATGGATATATGCGATTAAGTAATGCCTGTTAATACGGCCGGGTCAGTGCCTGTTGTTCCGAGAAGAAAGGCCCAGCCCCGGAAAGAAAGAGAATGGGGAAGGTGCTGCATCACTAAAGTTGCAAGTAAGAAATAAAAAATGAAAATGTTGCTTCCATGTCTGGTCTTCTTTTTTTTAAGTCTTTGTTCCGTGGAAAAAAAAAAAAAAAAAGGGGAAAGGTGGCTGGGCAGCAGATTAAGGGGACTTGATGATCGCCGGTTGCTGACCCTTGCTGGTTGCGTAGTGGTCACGTGATAAGCACTATGGAATGGCCAAGCCAAGAACATTTTTGATTGGAACAAGGTAAATGTGATTATACTATGGGGACTGTGAGATCTTGCATTCGAGCTCGAGTTCCAAGATGTGTGCTTCATAGGCTTGTGTTTTTTATTACATGCCGTTTCCGCTTTTGGGCTTCATCAATAAACAACAGCCCACTGTCCCATCGAGTAATACCAACACAGTTGTGAGATTCACTACCAACATCTAGTCTTCCAACGTCGGAAAGAGGGAGTTTGGAATTAAACAATAACTTGCCGGTAATAAAATGGATACAATATATGGCAGTTCTAAACGTAATTTTTTGTAGTAGATTTGTCTAGCTATCATACTTGTTGAAAACTAACTGTAGAGCAGCTATAACTCTGACTTACACTTTCCTTATAATTTCGTTTGTAGCTATTTGATGCAAGGACAATAAATTGATTATCTATCTAATTCTGACTTTTTCACTCATTGTTTAATAAAAACTTTTCTTACCGAACTTCCAACTGTTTACCCAAGAAGTCATATATGCTATTTGCGTGGTTTATTATGTCCACGATTTCTTACTTATTCGCAAAACACCTAACTGTAGTAAGTCCAGCTCTCCTCATGAGTTGCTCACTTAACTTTGATACTTATTCGAACATCCTCGTGGTGAGGGATTACTTTCAAGTAACAAATTCAACCCACAAAAGCATGTAAGGACAATAAACTGATTATCTATCTATCTAACCTACAAAAGGATTAATGTAATCTTGAAGTATATCGACAATGTTTTACCATGCATTTGCATATTTGCTTGGGCTAGCTTGTATATTTGAATTAGCTATAACATCTTCATTTCTCATAAAAGTATACTCGCTTCATTTAATTGTTGTAGTTTTGATATAACCAACTTCTAAGTGCTTTGATATTTGTAGCATCATTTCAATTTCATACTGTGTTTGTAAACAGTTCCAGGAAACTTCTTCTCATGGAAAACAACGGAGAGCTCACAATGAATATCGGTATACAATTTAAAATTAATCTTATAAATGAAAATCAATTTCAACTCGGTAAACGTAGGTTACTGTCATGATAAAAAATGAAATTGCAAAATCCAAACTCATCTAAAAGGAACTATTACTTTTATTAACCTGACTCGTGCTTTATTATTATCATTGGTTGTTGTTGCATAAAATTTCCAAAATCCTGAGCCTTCCAATCTGACAAGAACATAAGTGTAGTAAAAAAAGAACATGTAAAAAGTTGTCTAGCAATCTAAATCTTGCAATGAGTGTTTTTTTTATCTATAGTTATTACACAGGCCCCAGAAACCGTCACAATGCAAAATTACAATAATAGAGAGACCTGTATGCGCACAGTTGTTGTTTCAGTATATGACGACTTCAATATTGAAGACTAATCTAATATTATCACAAATATTAACCCGTAACTGCAATAACGGCGACTTCACTGAATCCTTATCCAATATTGATACCTTACTTATAATCTCATATGCACATTCCAAATATTATTTTTGTTGTTGTTTACGATTTACGCAAGTGCTTGTGCCCAGCGAGGACTTATAGACCATATAACTGTCATAAACCTGTCCTGATAATACTTATTGTTTGGATTCAAGGCTCCATGAGTTGGGACAACACATTATTTGGGATAGTTTCTTTTTAAAGATTTCAACAATTAACAAAAAAAACAAAAAAACTCTTAAAATATAATTTTTTCACAGTTTTGGCAATGCAATATGCTGTCTGTTTAATGATAAAGCCGTTAAAAATAAACGGGATTTTTGTCTCAATACATGGAACAAGTCTATATTTTACACGATGTTTGCTACCGTGTCTAAATCCAAAAGCGGATAGCTTAAAGCTCAAGTTCCCAGGTTAAGGTGACCCTTACGGGGTATACACAAGTATAGCTTATCCATCGCCAGAGGGGGTGGTCACGATTTCCAAATGCCAATATCAAATTTGACTCGTGACAATCAATTGAACCCATTTGTAAAGTTAAAATTGCAGTCTCACCAAACTTAATTGAATAAAAAAAAATCATAAACGTAGGCCGCGCACCTCAGACGTTATTCATCACCTGAGTTATCACAACACTTGATTTTTGTGTCAACGTCACCAACTTATCAATGAACAACCACATGGTATCTTGCTCATTTAAGTTCCAATTTGAATTATCTTTTAGATTAAAAGTCGCCAATGTCCAAGTATACACAATATTAAGTCGAAAAGGCAATTGAACAAGCCGTTGCCACGGGAAACACCAAAGCCTCTGCCGAAGACTGGGATGTACCATATTCAACCCTCCGAAACCGTCTTAAGGGCATAGTACCAAAATATAAGGCACAAACGCATCGCCAACGTCTCAGCCCACTTCAGGAAAAAATCTTGCCAGCTGGATCATCTCCCAGCGTGATCTAGGCTTCGATCCTACACCTGGTCAGCTCAGAGAGTTCGCTCAGCGCATTGTCGCCGTCTCTGGCGACGATCGACCCATCGGCCAGAACTGGGTTACGGGGTTTTTACGAAGAAATCCAAAAGTTGAGACAGCAAAGATCAGGCCTATCGATTCTAATCAACTAGAAGGAGGCTTGACTGAAGAACTTGAGAATTTCTTTGAAAAACTAGCGTCGCCTGAGATCAGGAATATACCTTCTCAACATCGTTATACTATGGACGGGACTGACCTCATGGAAGGAAAAGAGGGTAATGGCTTGGTTCTTGGAAAGCCCGATGATGATTTAGTGCTTCAGAAAGTCTCTGGATTGCGTACGTGGGGTTCAGTTGTTGAGACGATAAACGCAATGGGGTTTTCATTGCCCCCGCTTATTATTTTTCAAGGAGCGTTTATTAAATACCACTGGTTTTCGGAAAACATTGAGGAATATAAAGATTGGCACGTTGCTGTATCAGAAAATGGCTGGACGTCTGATGAGATCGGTTTACAATAGCTAAAAAATATTTTTATTCCATTGACGAAGCCAGCGGAACCCCAGCTCCAATTACTCATTCTTGATCCCCATGAAAGTTACACAACCATCGACTTTATGTGGGAATGTTACAACAATGATATACGCGTTCCCTATTTGCCGGAACATAGCTCTCATCTCCTTCAGCCGCTCAACTTGACAATTTTTCCAGCGTTGAAGAAGGCATATCGCAAGAAGGTCAAGCAGCTCGTTAAAACCACAGATGATTCAGCCCTAAGTAAGGCACGCTTCCTGAAATCCTATTCCAAGATACGAAAGCAAGTTATGAAGCTAGAGACTATTTGAGAGGGCTGGGAATTGTCAGGAATGTGGCCAATTTCAATGGCAAAGCCCCTTCATAACCCATTGTTCGTTCAACAGCAACCAAATCTAGAAACTAACGCTTCCCATACGCCTATTTCCTCGAGAAATATGCCAGATACCACTGAGAATATGATTTCGACATCTTTCAGCAATCGTGAGCTTCGTAAGGCTGTCGAGTCCGCTACAAAGAATGAGGAATTTGGACATACAGCGAGACTCCTCTTCCGGAGGGTCAGCATGGCACTAAATAAGTATATTTCCGAGATTGCCGAGCGTGATAGAAAAATAGAGGACTTGGAGAACCAGATAGAGCATTTACGACCTAAGAAGAAGGTAAAGCTAGGGCTGAATGAACGCTTCACGAATACTGATACAATCTTTACGACACCCGAATAACTGGGAAAACTGGGAAAATATTATACGGATACTTTTGAAAAGAAGATGTGACAGGAGGACCTTGAAGATGAATGTCAGTTATTATCAGATTATCCTGCCGAAAATTGATGTTGTTGTGCGGTCACAAAGATCATACTGTGATGATGTTGCGATTACTTAGGTGATGAGTAACGTCTGAGATACGGGGCATACGTTATGAAAGTTACTAAATAGTATAGTGTTATTCTTCAGACAAGCTTGCTTACAATTTTGACTTGACAAGACCTAAAAGATATACAATTGATACCTTGTAGATACTAAAGGTTTTTTTTTGTTCTTGACTTGTGTGTCATTAGCAAAATTAGTGTATGTTATAACCTATTAGAAAAAAGGAAACATCATCCATTTAGTTATTTTTTTTCCTGCTGCTGGATGAGCTCCCTGCACACTTGACCCCAGATCTTGATGCCAAGACGGATCTGGTCCTCCGTCAAAAACGAAATGGAAAGACGCTGACAACGACAGCCCCAGCCAACCGGGTTCCCCTCGACTTCAAAGTGGCTGCCGTTGGCTAACACCACTCCACGCTCCTTACACAGCTTCGCAGCTTCCTGGGCATCAACGGTTTCGGGGGTGACGACCCAGAGGAAGTAGCCACCGTCGCCGCCATAGACCTCAGTCCCCTGGGGCAGCTCTGCGGCAATCGCTTCGCGGAGCACATGTGCGCGGGCACTGTAGGTTTTCGCAAGATGGGAGATAATGGGATCATGCACGCGATCAAGCTGAATCATCTCACCGACAATCATGGACGTGAGCTGCGAGGGCGTGCCACCACTACGCACGGCGCCAGACTGCGCCAGACCCTGGGCCAGCAGCGGCGAGACGGTTTCCTGCCAGCCAACACGTAGCCCTGGGCCTAGTAATTTTGAAAACGTAAGATTCGACACGGTGTTGCCGTATTCCTTGGACGCATCTACACCGCGCTCGGCGAGTGTGGCACGGTCAAGGGTCACGATGCGAGGTGGGATCTCAGCCACGTTGGTGTCTGGGAATGCCAAAAAGTCGTACACGTCGTCACATAGGATCAGCATATCGTGCTTGCGCGCAATCTCCAGCAGGCGCAGACGCGACGCCGTAGACATGGTTGATCCCGAGGGGTTTGAGAATGTGGGGACAAGGTAAATGACGTAACGGAACAGCTTGCGGGGGCGGTCACGCGTAGGATCTTCGATCGCCGATGCATTGTCGTTCGTTTCCACGCTGGCCGCATCGTGTTTCTGTAGCGCCTGCTCAAGGAAATCAAAGTCGAGTCCCATCTTGGGGTCCTCCTGGACCGCAGTAAGTTTGCCCGAAAACCCGGCGTCAAGGAAGACTGAGTTGATTAAAAAGTAGGTCGGCGAGACAATGAAGCCCTGTCGCGTGTAGCCTGTATGTGGCAGTGTGTACTGTTGCAGAATGTTTGCTGCACCATAACTGGCACCATTCGTCAAATTAATTGCATCACTGGTGATTTAAACGTTAGTGCTTGTCTCTTGTCTATGACTGTAATTTTTTTTTTCCCTGCAGCGCTCCATGGGAGTTGACTTTAGCAGCAGCTTGGAGGGGCTAGTACATACGGATCAATCGGTGGGTAATTTTTTCCCTCGTGACAGGCTTGTTGACTCCAATCACCAATAAGCTTCCGGACCTCACGAGAGCCGGGATCAGAGCCGTAGGTGAGCGGGTGCCGGTCGTCGTCGTTCTTGTCCGTTGGCCGGTCACGCGTGAGCAGCGACTGCGTAGCGCGCAAGATCTCATCGACGGGGAGCAGATTGTCTGTGGGATGGCCCTTGAAAAAGTTGATGGGCGAAGTGGACACTAATGGTTCAGTCATGGTCGTTCAGAGGAGGGTGGATAGCGTGTTTGGAGTTATGCCGATAGCGATAGGGAAGGGAATCGATTAAAAGCGGCGAGAAAGCTCTATAGAATTAATTTGGTCTCGGTTACTCAAGCAGACGTGAAATTGGGATTGGCGGCGGTATTCATCTCATTGGGTCTTTGCCTACCTTTTTTTCTTTCTTTTCTTTCCGTTTTAGGCTTGCCGAATTTCAGATACCTCTTTGAATCAAAAATTTCGACTGTAGAAACCTCTTGCCTCTGCTGCGTACTGGCATTGTACCATAATGTTGCCGTTTCGGTATTTTTCCAGAGGAGGAAACTCACAGACCTACCAGCCGTTTACGGGCGCCTGTTGGTAATGCTGGCAACTGTCGCCGGCCTGCGCGGGAACTTACCAGCCTAAACCACACTCCCTTTTGCGAGCCTTTTCAAGGACCGGCAAAACTAGACGTCATAGACCCTGAATGTCCCAAAACAATGTAAAATATATAGTCAAGTTTTTTTTTTTTTTTTTTTTTTTTTTTTGTTTTTTTTTATTTTTATTTGATTTTCCTATGTTCTCTGGTTAACCTAACAT
>Ga0160505_101298_pt1 | contig 11994 bp, 12 predicted proteins | sample DIDeMG_FD_108225 | JGI IMG/M metagenome (GOLD analysis project Ga0160505, IMG submission 108225) | Enriched chicken feces microbial communities from UW Madison campus, WI, USA - DID2874_E49_Stillage MG | ecosystem: Host-associated > Birds > Digestive system > Large intestine > Fecal ...
ACCAGAGCATCTCGCGCTGCGACCTCCTCGACGTCAAGAGCTGGTTCGAAGCCGCCGTCGTCTGCAGACCTGGCGTCGTCGTCCTCGCTCTCCACCCCAAAGTCGATCTCCACCTCCTCGTCCGTCTCATTGGGCGTGTCCGAGTACTGTGCACGCTCGACCATGCTCGCCCGTCTCGCCCTAGCAGCCGCGCTCGCACGTCCCCTGGGGCGCCTGGACTCAGGCTCCACCTCCTCGTCCTCTTCCTCTTCGTCCTCGGTTTCCTCGTACACGTCATCATCACTGATCTCTGACTCGGAATCAGAACCCGAGTCAGAATCAGAAGCGGAATCCAGGGCCGAGCCGAACGGCGACGACACCTCCGTTCGGGGCGTAAGCAGCGGCGTTCCCGGTCCATCGGAGCTCGCGCGCGACAGCGGCGGCGGGAGCGTCGCGGGGGACGTGCCGTCGAGCCAGCTGTGGGGCGGGGATGCGGTGGACCACCGTGGTTCCGAGCGAGAATTTGAGCGCGTGCGGTACCGATGGTCCTCCTCAGGCGGAGGTGAGTGCACGTCTGAGGACTCGGACCTACGCTCCGGAGCTGGTGAAGCATTCGACACCGAATCTGAGAACACCGAAAGTCGACGGCTTTGAGACCGAGCGGGGAGTTCGACATACACGTTGTCCTCTAACGTTTCTGGCCGCGCAGCGAACTGGATCTTGGTGAGCGATGTCGCGGAATCTGTGGTATCCACTTCTTCCAAGGTCGCAGTGGTCTGCTCCGAGTGAGGCGCAGGGGAGCTAGCGTCCGGCGAAGCAGTAACTTTAGGATGTTGGGACACCACGTTGTCGTCGACGTCCATGGCGTAGCTGCCTTCGTCCTCCGACCATTCGGGCTCGAGCTCTTCCTCGCCCTCCGCTTCGACCATATCCACATCAGCAGAAGGGGAATCGACATCGATCTCCATCGCCTCGGCAGCCTCGACCACCTGGGCCGTCTCGCGCTGCTCACGCCATTCGAGTGGCGAGACGGCATCATCCGCAAAGGCCGGTGGCAACGGCAGGGCCGGCGCGAAAGCCGGCGGAAGAGGCAGGGTATGTGGCCGCGGGGAGCCGACGAGCGCTGAGTGGTGCACGGAGGTCGAAGCTGATCTGTGCCACTGGCGAGCAGGCGACACTGACGCTACTGACTCGGACCAGGGCGAGACGGAACGCACCTCGGTCGGCGCGGGCGAGAACGCTGTGCCGATTGAGCCCGGCGTAACTGGCGAGCCGACGAGATCGGCGTCGATAAGATTCTCGGCCGGGGACATGGTCTCGTCTAGAAGCGTACGGAGGCGGGCGAATCCTGTGAACTGTGGCCGAGGTGTTCTGGTGGTGATGGAGGGTGAGCTTCGATGCTGGGGCCTCTGATGCGGTTCCGAGGCGTTGTTCTCGGAGGGCAGGGGGCTGAGGGTCTGGTCGAATCGCAGAGTCAGGGGCGTGCTTCCACTGGCTGGCTGCTGGAGAGGTGTAGCTGGGCTGAAACTCTGATCGAACCGCAGCGTCGGGGGTGTGCTTCCACCGTCTACCTGAGGTGGGGGTGTAACCTCGCTGAAAGACCGGTCGAGTGGCAGAGTAGGTGGCGTCGTCTCCCTCAGCTGAGACAGTAGCGCCAGAGCAGCCGGCGACGGGCTCCGCTGGGATGTCGCTTGGTTCTGCGACTGCTGCAATTGCTGCACCTGCTGCTCGAGCTGGGCAATGCGCCGCAGCATCAGCTCGACCTCGGCCTGAGACATTGCGGGCGCTTCGGCTGCTTGAGTCGGTGGGACAAGCGGTGGTGCTGAGGGTGAGTGGCCACTCTCGAGTGGGATAGTCGATGGCGTCGATGTGTCGAGTGGCACGGTCGAGGGGGTAGGTGTATCCAGTGCAATGGTCGACGGGGTGGGTGCGTTCGAAGCTACCGATGATGGAGTCGGTGCGTCCAGTGTCACAGTTGAAGGGGTCGGCGCACCAACGGTTGATGGAGTGGGAGCGTCCAACGCCACAGTTGACGGGGTGGAAGCGCTGGGGGACGACTCTGTGCGATCGGTCTCCGGTGTAGGAGCCTCAGCTGGGCTAGCGAACTGCGCCGTCGACGGTCCAAAGTCCGTGGGCGAGGAACCGTACTCGACGAGAGGCACAGTCAAGGGCGTAGGCGCGTCGAACGTTGACTCGGGCGTGGCGCCACTCGAGCTCGATGCGCTCGTGTCGCAATACGCCATTCGTTCCGTCGCGGACGTCATGCCTGACGCCAAAGTCGGAGACACCGAGTCGGGAACAACCGACGGGTGCCGTGGCGGCTGGGCGCTGGGCGGGGGCGGAGTCCAGCCGGGGGTAGAGACCAGCTCGATGTCTGTGCCCGCTGGCGAGTCAGTGCCTGGCTGGTTACTTTCCGTTCCTGATCTCACAGCTTTCATGACCGCCACTCTCCCTCTTCTTGTTCTTCTTGCGTCGTTCCTTCTTCCGCTGGACGTTACTCTCGCTGCTTGTTGAGGCGGAGCTGTCTGTTGGAGACGCGAGCTCGCGGACTAGCAGCGTTAGTGGACCAGCCGTGTTGGGGCATGGAGAAGGCTCCGAGGCGGTGCTTGGTGAACTGGCATCTGGGGGAGCAGACGGACTTGGGCTGACAGACTCTTGGCTAGATGGCGGCGAGAATGCTTCGCAGTGAGTTGACGACACAGTGAGTAACACTTACCGTCTGACACCCCACCCTGCTTTGCAGCTTGCTTCCGCCTTCTGTTCTTCTTCTTGGTGCTGCAGGACTGGCTCTCTTGACTTGCAGCTGGAAGACCAGACTGGCTCTCCGGAGTTGAGCTAACAGGGAGGACATGTTCATTGGGTGTAGGAGACGTTCTCGGGGAAGACAGAGACAACGACGACACTGGGCATCAGAACGCATTTGTATCTCCACTCACGGGAACTTGTGGGCGAGACGCTCGCGACCTTCTTCTTCTTACGCCGTGTCTTCTTACCCAGCTGCTCACTCGTCACTGCCATTGTATTTGATGATGTGGAAACCCCGCACGACTATGGGGTTCGCACTGTTTTGCTGCTTGAGTGTGTTGTAGTCCGGAGAATAGCAAGCAGAAAAACGTCGGTCGCGAGGGGTTGGCAGCCGACGTCCAGTACCCTTGCCAGTCTGGTCGAGGGAGCCGAGGGGTGAGGGGAGAGAGACTTGCTGGCCCAATACGCATGCTGCTCTGCACTCCAAAGTCTGGAATGTTTGATCCTCTGGCAGTAGCCAACAGAAGGCAGGCATGCAGCGGGAAACAAAGGTGCAGGCAGGCATATGCAGGTATGCACAGGTCCATGCAGGCTGCAAGGGAGGTGTGATCTTGCTGGATGCAACTTTTTCTGACTTTTGAGCCCTGGAACGGTGCGAGGATGGGTGCCACAGGGGCGAGCTCGGGCGACCCCTTCGGACCGCCCGGACACTGTCCAACGGCGAGCGTCGGCGAGCGATTTCGACCATGGTGTTCAGGAGGCGGTGGGTGCCGGCGTACGAGGAATGTATCCAGCATGTCAAGCGGGCGTAGGGAAAGTAAAGCCGCGGTGGGGGACCACTTTGTGGAGTTGGGATGTCTGACTTTGTTTGGCGTTCATGAAAAATACAGGAAAATCGGTACAAAACCTGAATTGTTTCTGGTGCCGAGTCTGGTTGTGAGATCAGTTCCATACCGATTGCAAGTCAACATGTGCCTCACTGCGCCCTGTTGGGGATATCATGGGACTTTGACTAGGCTAGACTGACCGAAAGAGGGAAACATCGTCTGCTCCGAGACTCATCGTTACTTTTTCGGGGGACAATGTTATGTTCAGACTGTATATCGTCCGACATCCCTCATGACCAACACTGATAGTGGTCCGGAGTCAACTCCTTTGCTTGACAGATTAGACGACATTATCGCGAAGAATGGGTAGAGAGCCAAGTGACGCAGTTCCGATCGGTCTGATAGCTGTCCGAATGACTTCGTTGCTTATGGTCGTCTGAGCGGTCGTGGACGAGGGCGCTTTGTACAGCGTTCGGCACTTTCGGCACGCGCCAGGTGGCCCTGGTGAGCAAGAGTATCAAACTTGGGGTGCGGAACTTTGCCTTCCACCATACGGCAGTTACTGTTCGGCTTAGCTCCCACTTATGTAGCAAGTGCGGATTGCATGAAGAACACTACCGAGACTGAGAGAAGCCGAGTCAGGCCCGAGAGGGGTAGTACGTCGCGCCTTCGCGCCCAATCTCCTGCCATACGATGACTTCCATGTCTACAAACGGTACAGCAAGGACATCAACTGCACTGACGTGGCTCTGGGTTGGGCAAACCTGTACGTCTATGCATTGTGCAACATCTAGATTTGCCGGTGCTGCGCCCTACTTCTTCACAACGTCCGCAACGGAAATACCATCATTGGACAACGTCTCTTTTGAACCCCCATGTTGCAGGTAAAAGTCGACGGCCTCCTTGAGCAGATGCGGATCCCGCAGGATTGACTTGCCGATGACCTCCTTGTCGGGCTCTGTTGCTAGGCGTTGCAGAGCTTTGCGCTCTTCGGTCGTCTTGAGGTGGAACTCGGGGTCGTAACCCGACTTCTTCCCACAGCACGAAATCGTGTTCAGTTCTTCCCGCTTCTCTGGTTTGTCCGAGTAGTGGAAATCGGCGGACGCGCTCCGAATACGCGACGACCAGTATCTCAGCTCTCCTGAGAAGGTTAGCTTAATCACAGCGCCGATACCCACTCATCAAGCGGACCGGGTCATCTTTAATACCATGGCAGATGCATTGGCAAACTCGTTCGTCGCGCCAGATTCCTAGGAATGGGCGATACGATGGTTCATCCAAGGTTTTGAGGATGTCAATGCCTCTGTCTGTTAGCTTGGGACAAGCCCCAGGACGTACGATAATACAAGCCACGGGTAGCCAAAAATGTAGAACAGTGTGCGGCCGAGCCCGGCGTCCTTGAACATTCCTCGACGAAACATGGTGAAGTTGATGAAGTTGATAGTTAAAAGAAGCGGCCAGCTTCCGAAAGGAGCGATAAAATACGACGGACAACGAACACGTCGTTGTCACCATGTGCCTTGTCATGGCATTACTGAAACATTTCGGATTCTAGGGGGTTAAACTTTCGGAGACTTTATTTGCCTCCATTCCCGACCAGTCCTCAATGCCGCTTCACACCGAGTAGAGCTCATGCAGCACATTTCGGTGCATCCATACAAGGGAAGTGAGTGTCTATGGATTGGCCTCGGAGCCATATGCCTCTATGTGCTCCACCGTTGCCTTACACTTGGCTGGATCCATACCAAGGCCGAAACACAGTTTTACCGCAGGGTTCAACTGGGTTACAGCCTCTTGGCATTGACCGGCCTTACACATCTGCTTGCGGTACTGAGCGAAAGCGGTGTTGATCGACGTGGCGTAGCGTTCCATCGTCGCGGCTGGGAGCGGTTTCGACGAGGCAAGACAAGCCTGCTCTTCGTCCCCCGGTTCCACCGACTGGCATATGGACTTGAATATACCTTCCACACGATCCTTGCGGCCCTCCCACTTCTCGACGTTCTTCTCAACGGTTCCAGTGTCGATGTACTCCTCTACGAAATCCTCCGCAATGCCCAAAACGGTTCCGAGGGCAACGCCGATGACGTCCTTGTAGGGGTGGGTGGCATACCACCGCCAGAGCCGTCTCACGGGGTTCCGGCGCTCAAGGCTGGGGTCGTATAAGGTCGCATCAGAGGGCCCGAGGTCGGGTTCGTGATACCCGTCGCTGGCAATGTCGCGTTTATCGAGATCGTCGGCGTTGCGAAAGTCGTTGAAGTTGTTCTCGAAGATGGTGAAGTTGTGGCGCCAGGCCTCGCTCGGGTCGAGCTCTTGTAAGCTAGAGCTATCTATGTCGGCCTCTTGAGCGTCGATGGGGACGGCCGCGGTGGGGACGGCAACGGTGAGAATGAGGGTGAACAGCACAGCAGCGTGCAAGTTCATGATGTGGTGGACAGTGTTGGTTAAGGAGGGTGCTAGCTACCGACGGTGTGGATGTGTTTGGGAACGATTGTAAGCACTGATGGTGTCCAGAGTGCGTGTGTTGGAGGAGGAGTACGACGTTCGCTGAGGTGTCGGTGTGGAACGAGATGGAGCAAAACCGTCTGACAAGTATCAACCCTCGTATATATCTCGTTTTGCATCAAGCCGACATCATCTCTCTCTGACATTGACCGACCGTGTTGGGAGATGCAAATCACCGGAAGGTATGTGATATGTGAGATCGGCAGGCGCGTCTCACTCACTTCAGGGTAACCATACCCTCGTCCAGTGCTGCCTCAGTTGAGTCACACTCCGACTCTCCGGCGTCTGTCTAAAGGCAGCCCGAGCTTCACATAGGGCCACAGCAGAAGACCACAATGGGCTGGGTATCGCGTCCCCCGACCCACAATCCTTCCGGTGATTCACCTCTGGCTGTCGTCAACGCGGACATGAGACACCTTGGTGCATGTCAGAGGAACGAGATGAATGTTCTCTGACATACCATGTGCCTCGGATACTTTCTGTGACGAATGAGCGTTCTGCCCTGACCCAGAAACCAACAGCGGTGAGCGAAAGTCGCTGTTGTTACCCAGAATCCACAAGCTGTGTGAACGCTGTGCCATGTCCCCTTGTGACATCACTAGTGGGTACATGCGACATTCAGCATGAAGACTTGACGGCAACGACAGTAACAACGAGACGGGCAACGATTGGAAGGCAGCCAAGCCGCATGGGGCCGTGAAGGCAGGCTGTCCAGTGGCGTGCCGTGAGGATGGGTGGAGAGACATCGACGTATATAGATATCAGCATCAATCTAGTTAACAAAGGCGTCGGCATTCGGCGGGGGCGGTGAGACATCGACGTATATCGATATCAACATCAACCTTGTTGACAAAGGTGTCGGCAGTCGGTGGGGCCGGGAAGACACGAACAACAGCATCAAGACTTCGTCCCCTCGGGGAACATGAGCGCTAAAGCGCGAAGGTTGGCATGTGATGACTTCGTGGCCAAGCTGGTTAAGGCGTCCGACTGTTAAGATATCGGGAGATCGAGAGTTCAAACCTCTCCGAGGTCGCTCTTTTTACCCTCTGTGCATATGGAGGTGGAGAGGAGACGAGGGATGGTGCATAGAAGTTGTACGAAGAAGTATAGGGTGATGGTGTGAAAACGGTGCGGAGTGCCACTTGCCACAAATGCACGGATCGCCAAACTGATCGGCAGACTGCCACACAGTGTGGCGCAACACACAGAAGCCACGCCCTTTACCGTCTCGTCCCTAGATCTAGGTCCCAATGTCGACCTGCGGTCACTTCTGTGCACACAAACACATTTCCTCAATTTGGGGAGCCCGGAAGCAGGGACGAACTCCCCAGCTTCTCACACACGCCGTCTTCCACACTTCATTCTGACTTCTCAGCGCACGGTCGCACCCACGCCCAAAGATCGACACAATCGTTGCACACAGATCCGCAGGCCATGTGGCGCAGATCACCACAAGTATCGTCTTCGCTAGTATATCGGCTAGTATAACCGCCTCTCAAGCCGAGAGAAGCCTCTGAAGGGGAAGATTTCCCGAAGGAAGATCGCGGTAGAGCAGGGTTCGACTCCCTGGCGGAGAAACGCGCTTGAGCAGCCGCTCGAGCGTTCACTTTTTGGAAAGAGGGAACCCAGGCGGAGGAAGAGAAAGCCTGGGAGGGCCCGAGAAGGTGTGTGATTCTGGAGCATGGCCGGAGGCAGGAGGGGGAGGACCAGGAAGATCGAAGATCGAGGATGAATAATGGGAATACGACAGGAATGCGTGACAGCCGCTGTTGACATAGGAGAACAGCTGGAATGTGAACGATGAGGGGGCCGTGAGGTGAGATGTTAGAGGCAGCAGAAGCCCGGAGGCCGTGTATAAACGGAGATTGTGGGCGGGAGGAGGCGACGACAAGCTAAGAGATTCGTTGGAGGTGCGAGTGGTGCGCGACGTCGCATCGTCGCAAGCCGGCCGTCATGTGATCATCTTCTCATCTTCTCTCTCATCGTCTCTATTACGTTCACAGTAACGTTCATCGTCACACCTAACTCTCAGTCAGTGCCTGCACCACCATGACCCATATGTTCTACCTCTTCACGGCCAGAGCAGCTACCAGCTCCGCCATGAACGTTATGTGTTCATTAGTTTTCTACTGCATTTCGTACTGGAGCCATGAAGGCCAGCTCTTTCGAGCGTCTGGAACCTTTCCCGCAAGCTTTCCATCGTAAGCAGTTGTGTGGCCCTGTTATGTCACTAATATTCTTCAATTAAGTCCTCAGTGAGCTTAGCTGCGTTTGCAGTTTTCTCCTCTGGGTCATTTCCACCGGTGCGTCTCACCGCTCCGCGTCGAGTGGGTGTGAGAACTCGAGGGTGATGGCATCCGGTACAGTTCCTGTGTGCGGCCAGGCTGGACGACGAGATGCTACGTGAGAAACGCAGTGTCAAGCAAACTGTGCGTGCGTGCGTGCGTGTGTGGCGCTGTGTGTGGGGAGGGAGAGGCGCGCCAAGAACTCAAACTTAGAACCCCGCCACGTGCCCACGTCTACCACGCTCCAACCCGTCCTCTCTTCTGCCTGATGCCGGGTACAACAGATCGCTGATCATGATCCAAAGGGACCGGCGATGAGCGGATCGGGTGCGCCCGACGCTCAGAAAAATCAGCCGCGTCCGCGTAGTTCAGAGGTTAGAATTTTCGACTTTTACGAAGCTTTCGCTTCAAAGGACGAGCGTTTAATCGTCATCGAAATGTCGCGGGTTCGAACCCCGCCGTGGACTGAGCCTTTTTGCGTGTTCTGGGACGTGCAATGCATCGCGAGCATGCAGAATTGATGTTTTTGGAGTCGAGAGGATGTTGGAGTGGTGTGGAAATGTGGATGGACGGAAGTGCCACATTGTGGCGGGATCGTCGTGGCGGCGATCCCAAAATTCAAAATTACGGCGATCCCAAAAGTCAACATCGCCCGAGGTGGTCTTCCAAGTTTTCGTGTATTTGCTTTCAGGGTCAGCGTGATAGCTTGCAGAACGGTGTTGCCTTTGTTTTTCCCCAGGAGATCACGCCGGCCTCGCTCATCATGCCAAGAGCGCCTCCGTTCCGTGTGTGTGTGTCACCAACTGGACTGCGTGCGCTCTGCCGTTTGGCCAGATATGTCCGCCTTAGCCTCCTGCCTCTTCTTCTGGTCTCCTCGAACCTACTTTAGAGAGGGGTCCAAAAAGAATCGATCTCGGAGAGGTTTGAACTCTCGATCTCCCGATCGCCGCTCCCAACGCTCCGAGGCGAGGTTGGAAGTAACAGTCGGACGCCTTAACCAGCTTGGCCACGAAATCTTGCTGTTGGTAAATTTTGCGCGCGGTGGTGACCTGACCAACCCTGGGCTCTGGTTTGGCTCCAACCTCGGTGGCCGTATTCCACTCACGCTGTGGTTGGAGGTGCTGCAGTACAACAGGTCACCGTGCATAACGACTGGGGGAAACTGCTCAGCACTGCAGGTCAAGCGCCTTGTCCCTGTCCGGGCTTACCCCTTGATGTTGGCCAGACGTGCTTGACGACTGCGCCGCAGTCTTCCACGGGGTACTCGGCCATAGTTGTCGGTCAAGTTTCTGCTCCAAGAGAACTGGCGACAGAGCAATGGCCGCGGCTCTCCAGTCCGTGCGAGCAGCGGAAGAACAGGTGCACAGTCGACTGTTAACTCGTCCCCCTCATATCCCTGCTATTCCTGCGGAATGGCATAGCGTCAGAGGTGCACAGTCCGCAGCTTGTCAAAGCGGCATCTGGCCATTCCCGCGACTCGTGCTCACAGTTGGTGCTGGCCCAGCCGCTCGCGTATCGTGTTCGCACGGTGCTCCTGCCATCCCTGTTCACCGTGCGTAACGGATCTGAGCGCCGGGCTGCGTTTCACTTGGCTTCTGCGCTCGGATAGAGATTCTGAGCTGGGGCCGTTCCGAACGATTCCCCTAAACGGTGACCGAGTGACATGCTGACATCCGTGCCCGGGTGCTTCTTGCCGTCCCGTGCGCGTCGAGGCGTCGGATGAGCTCACGTCTCTCTTGTCCAACCACAGACGTTTCGGTAACCACCCGCACAAGCTCTCAGATCTGCTTCTTGGCACTGTCCCGCGCGCATGTATAGGCCACTGTTCTGTGTGCTTCGTAAGCAGACAACCAGGTGCGACAAGAGTTAGTATTCGTCAGTCAGACGGTAAATAATAACCGTGCGCACAGCTATGACAGGTTGCTGAAGCGTGAGCAAACTTCGCGCGAGCACGACCCCGGTGCGATCCGAGCGTTCCAGCAACAACAGTGCGTCCCCACGACAATCGCGGTCTCGGCCGGACCATGCTTCGACAATATCGTTAATACCGTTCCATAAACCCGCCAGCATCTCCGTCGTCCGTGCACGTGTATGGACGTGGCCTCCAACTCCGCTTCCTTCCGATCTCTTTTGCACTCTAGTCGACCTTGGCCTTGTCGCCGAGCTTTGCGCGGTCGGGGAGCGTGGCGGCGAGCTCGTCGATCTTCTGGAACTGGTGCTCGAAGCGCGAGGGGTAGAGGAAGGGACGGAGGTCGAAGCCTGTGACTGTCAGAGAAGTGTTTGACGTTGTGCTCACGGTTGTCGTCGGGTGAGTAGCTCTCCATGTGGACCGACGGCGTGAGGGTTGTCCTGATCAGTTAGCATCAACTGCAAATGCAGCGCTTACATCTTGTGACGGTTGATCGCGTGGGTGAACCAGAAGTGCTTGACCTTGTCGGCCACTTCTGTCGGCGACAGGAACGCGCCCCACTTCTGCACGAGCGCAGCGTACATCGAGAACGGGCCGCACTTGTCGATCTTGCGCAGGCGGCCAAAGACGGAAAGCTCGTCGTACGTCATGCCCATCTCGACCTCGTCTGACTGCACGCTGTTGTTCGAGATGGGGATGAGCTCCGCCGAGGGAACCGCGTCGAGGAAGCTGGCGTCAGTTAGACCTCGAATGGTCAACTCACCTCCGCAGAATTGGGAGCTCAAACTCGACCTCGGCCCAGGCAATAAAGCGCTTCAGGTCCGTCTTGGAGATACCGCCGATGGGGTTGACGTCTGCACTCGAGCAGCTGCATGTCAGTGGACACCACTAGCTGTTTGTACTCACTCATACTTGGTGAGGTAACCACGGAGACTCTCGTCGACGTTGGCGGAGCCGAGGACGAGAAGACCGCCGACGCGGCCGCGCGCCCAGGGCAGGAGCTGCGCAAACATGTATCCGACGACCATGCGGAGACGCGCCTGAATGTTCTGGAGCGCGAGGTTCTCGGCGTTGCTGCCACCGTGGACCTTGAACTTGGGCGTCATGCCCGTGATCATTGTGAAAATGCCCTTGACGGCGGACACGGCTGTGTCCATGTTGAGGTCGACGTGGTATGCGCCGATCGCCTCGGCGAGGTCCTTTGCGCGCTTGCGCGTGTCGGCCGACGAGTTTTCCGTGCCCATGTAGCAGGTGTGGAAGATGCGGCCGCAGAACTCCTTGGGGTCAGTCGGGAGGTACGACGAGTCCTCGGGCTCGCCGGTCATGCGGCGTGCGTCGGCAATGACCTGCTTGTCTGTTGTCAGCTGCAGTCTGGTCGATCCAACTCACTGCCCTCGGTTGCGGCCTTGGCGACGAGGCGACACATCGAGTGGACGATAGTGGCGGTCGCGCACGAGTCGATACCGCCCGAGAGCGGGAGGAAGTATCCCTGCGTGCGCGAGCGGCGGAGGTAGTCCCAGAGCCAACATGCCGGGCCGAGGCTATTGTTAGTTCAGGAATCACAACTCAAACTTACGCAATCTCCTCCTCGGGGAGGTGGTACTTGATACCCTTCTCGGGCGTCTCGTCCTCACCGACGCGGATGGGGACACCGCCGTCGAGACGCATGTCGACATGGAAGCGCTCGTACGCGGGCGACTGGGCAGCCTGGTGGCTGCGGCTCGAGACCTTGCGGTGGGCACGGACG
>Ga0160505_101299_pt1 | contig 11990 bp, 5 predicted proteins | sample DIDeMG_FD_108225 | JGI IMG/M metagenome (GOLD analysis project Ga0160505, IMG submission 108225) | Enriched chicken feces microbial communities from UW Madison campus, WI, USA - DID2874_E49_Stillage MG | ecosystem: Host-associated > Birds > Digestive system > Large intestine > Fecal ...
AGACCCTTGACCCAGGGAATCCGGGACTCGATCTGGAACGAGTTGAATGTCGGCAGAGTGGATTTGTGCCACTCGTCCTCGTTGACGTCCTTGATGCTAGCTGCGAGCGAGCCATCGTTGTCGCGAGGCAGGCGGAAGATGCTGGGGTGGAAGTGCCAGTTGACGTTGGACTTGTTGGTCCAGTCGAGCCAGCTGGGGATCTGGCCCATACGCCAGCCGACAACACCGTCCTCCTGAGGAAGCTGCTGCTGGTCATTGTCGAAATCGAATGCGGCGGAGATGACGTGGATACGGGACACGCGGCCGGTGAGCGAGAGGGCGCCGGAACGCATGGCACCGCGGAGCTCGCCGTTATCCCGCCAGTGCCGCTCCTTGTTCTTTGCCTTCTTGAGAGTATTGTCCGTCGACTCGACCCTCTCCTCGCGGGCCGCGGCAAAGTACGGGGAGCTCGAGTTGACATAGAGATACAGGAGATCGATGGACGGCTGGGCGAAGTGCACCGAGGGGAGATCGCCAGTTTGGTAGTAGTGCACGAGGGCGTCGAGCGGCGGGCGCGTGTCCATGGGCGGAAGGAGGCCGTCGGTCTCTGGCAGGGACGACGGAATCGGGACGAGGACATGCGAAGAGTCGTTCTCGAGGACCATGGTACCGTCCTCAGCTTGCAGCCAGCCTTCCGAGGGATTCGGCTCTGTGTAATCTGAGATGTCGTCGACTGAGGGGAACGCCACACCGTACCCCCACCATGCACCACCAATGATGACCGCAGCAATCACGGTGACCCACAGCGTCTGCACAAAGATAGGCCGCCGTCGTCGTAGGCGCCACGAAAGTGCTTTGGAGCGTTGCGTTCGGGATCCAGTCTCGAGGTCGTAGTTGAGGTCCTCGTCGTCGTCAGCGTCGCCGTCGCTGCCGTTCAGCATCGGCCGGCGCTCCATCTCGAGACGGGACGCGCCAACATCGCGCATTTGGGCATCACCCGTGCCGTCGTCGAGTGGGGAGTATCTTGGCCCGGAGACGAGACCAGACACTGCTCGAAGGAAGGAGCCCATGGCGGGGAGTGGTGAAAGTGAGTTGGTATGGTATGGTAATGAAAGAAAAGCTGAGGAGATGAGAGGGCTCGCGATCACAGAAGCAGGAGTAGGTGGTCGATACGACTGTTGACTTTGGCTCGTCGGTCGATGCTGATGCTACACGAGCTACGGGCAAGACCGATCGACTGCGAGAGGCGTCGTTTTGAGCTGCGACGATGCCAAATTCTGGGCTGCGAGATGGGCGACTGCGATCCCGGACCACTTGGGCAGCAGGTGTTTTGAGCGCTTGTGTGCTGCCTCGTCCACTATTGTTGGGATCGAGATGGGCCGAGGCTACCGAAATTGTGGAGGATAGGGATCAAAAAGCTATTCCTGGCTGTGTGTGGATCACTTGATTGTGGCGTCCTAACCGGCCGAAGATTGAGCGAGTGGGAGAAGCGAGATGAGGAGGGAACAGCGGTGGGTGTTGATGAGGAGTAGATCCGTTTTGATCAAGTGATAGCCAAGCGGTGGGGAGGCACAGAAGCGGTGATACGGGGCTCCGAGCTGACGTTCATGTGAGGGGGCACTCTCACTGACGTCTCGAAGAAGGAGCAAGGCGGGCGGGGCGATGTTTTAAGAGAAATGGTGTTGACAACCGACAGTGAAGCAGTTCGACAGCGATGCGTGTATCTGTGTCGAGATGGCACCCAAGGTTATCCAGTGCGATTGGGTTGTGCCAAGATGTCTGCCGGTTTCAGTGCCAAGCCTTGTAAAAACTCCGGGCGTGCCAGAAAGTGTCCACGTCTGCGGGTACTCTCCGGACGTACGCAGGGACGATGGTATGAAGAGGAGGTATGAACGAGGACGACGTGCACATGGGTGCTCAGGTAGGAAGGTTGCATCTCGTAGTCGCGACAGGCAGGCGACGACTGGCCTCGGCGTTCTCGAATGAGCAAACTTCTGTTCGGATGGAGTGTTGGTTGCTCCCTGTTTGGCCCTTATCCTAGACCCAACAGCCCCAACCTCTTGGTTATCTTGGCGCAGAATTCCCCAGTCACACGACTGCGAAGCCCAAAAGGTGCGTTTGTGGGTCAAGACTGCGACGCTCACGAGTGCGCCCAGGAGAGCCAGGGGTTTCCAAAGGGGGCAAGCTTTCACTTCGGACCGATTATCTGCCTAGTGCCCAAAGTGCAATCAGAAGAAATGGATCCCAACAAATGCATCACTGCATCAGGGGGCACGCAGGTACTCAGGTACGCCATGCTCCAGGGTAGTAACAGCCGCCGACCACGGCACGAGACACAGAAACCACACAACCTCATCATTCTTCAGACATCCCGCCGACTGTGCCACTCACTCGTTCGGCTACCTCGGCTGTAGCTGTTCTGTTCCTGCCACTATGTTTGGCCAGATCAAGCCCACCACCCAGTGTGCCCTCGGCCTCTCACGTCATAGATCCCTGGTCGCTGATTTTAATTTACTTCAGAAGCAACGCACTCGCCCAGTCGTGCAGGCGGTAGGATTGCTGGATCACGCACATCAGAGGCAGCACCTGCGCAGCACGAGCCCAATACCAAGACACTAAAGGACACGTGGGCCCATAGTGCGCGCCTGATGCACCATGCAGGTCGTCCGAGTGCGCAGGCAATAACCTCCTAGACCCCAGTCTCAACCCCGGGCGTCTCAGTTTCGTGCTATGCATGGCCGAAAGGAATGGGATCGTGTGGCTCCCTTTCTTATCAAACCCACACAATTAGCACTACTCAAAATGGCTCATCTCCCATCCTTTTCTCGCTGTCCAAAAGTCGATCCAACCCTGCTGATCCACAGTCGCTGCTGCGGTGATTTAAAACTGCGGCGGGTGACTGCGATTCTAGGATCGTATTAAACGGCTCCCTTCAATGGTGGGCAGTATCCACAACTACGCGCGCAGTTCGGCTTCGGCCGAAGAGCACCACCGCAGGCAGTAGTTCCCCCCTTGCCCTGCTGGGCCATGGGCCACAGGGGCTTGAGTGCCATGTTGAGTGACGTACACAGAATTACATCCTCTCCTCTGTTCCACTGGGACGTCATCTTCCACCAAATCGCACAGAAAATCTCACAAAGGTACCCCAGTATGCGATTTAAAAGCAATCAGAACTGCTGCGATCGTCGGGTGTTGCCAAGCGTGGAGAGTTACACGCAGAGTTGGCGTTTGGGTGGATGCTTTCAAACACGTCCATAAAACAACGAGGGGTGCACTGATGGGTACGGTGGTCGACGACGGTCAGGAAACTAGACGAGGGTCCAACGTCCAAGGCAGCCACCGATCCCTGCTCGCGTGACGTGCCGCGTGCATATCAGATAACGGCGGCCGAACCATCACACACACACATATTATATGGACGTCAAACACTATCCGAATACGTCGTCTCTGCACACTGACAAATTCTCAGCAGCCTCGCTCGCATGCAGCTCTGAGTGGAATCTGGCATGTCGGAGTCGGAAGGCCGTAGTCTCCGCTTACATGGCTTTCTTTCCGCCCCGAGCTGTAGCTAACGCCAATGCCTCCGGCTTCATACTGCGTCGCCCCTCGTCATCGTGAAGCCGCCGATTGGCCACAGTGACACCCTCCAAAAAGGGATTACTGACAGCCACGTCTCCGCGCCGTGAGCCAACGATGGAGCCAGGTGGATTGAACACCCGACATGGCGATATTTGAAACTGAACTTCAGTCGCTCGCTCTCCTAGCTGAGCTTTGTCTTCAACCTGAGAGAAGCGCCGGTGGTAGTCTGGTGACTAACCAAGTAAACAGTGGCATGAGACAAGTTATCATGCAGGTGTATAGCTTCTCGGACAGCGTGTAGAGTAGTCTACCTCCATAGGTGGTCGCTCGTGTGACGCATCACACGAGCAGTTCACTTGCACACGACCGTCATGTCTGCACACGACCCTCGTAACATACCTGCCACTCCGGGACAACCATGACCAGCAACTTCCTTGCGGTCGGGTTAGGTACGCCATTCTCAGCGTCAGGATTAACGTCAGGCATGCATATCCTATGAAGGCACACCGATGCATGCGTACGGTTCAGCGTGAGCACGTTCTGAGCGTGCGGTATTAGAGTCATTAGGCTGCACATACCAGTATTCTACGAGCGGCAATGTGCGCTTTTGCTAATCGTTCACGACAATAGTCAGGATGCAGCCTGGTCGGCACCTGCCACTGGGCCTCCCTCTGTAACGCCATCGTCTTGTCTGGGGTATGTCAGCGTAGCAGCTCGGCAGTGGCCCTCTTAACCCATTCGCCCCTCTTCCTTCCTCAACCTTCTCGCTATGACTTCAGTTCGAGCACATCTGTCCATGGCAGGGCGGTATCGACTTGTAGTCCCTCAGTCCCTCCCGCTCTTATCCTGTTGTTTCGTTTGCCGCTGTTGGGCTCTCACGTACAAAGAACGTTCATGATGATGCTGGAACAGCGATTACAACAATACATATTGTTGAAAAAGACAGCCAGTGGCGTACTCCACGCTGTTGTCACGGTCCTGGACATTCCGGACGAGAGCGACCATCACTGACAGTTAGACCTCAGCCACAGATCTCGACCAAAGCGTCACTGACCTCGGCGTCGTCATAACGAGAGCCACGCTGACATTCCACAACTGACATCAGCTTCCGCTCATACCCTACAAGATGTTCGTTATTCACTTCGACCGCAAAGCCGACGCCAAGGCTAGAGGAAGCCTGCTCCACAAACCGTCGACGTGGGGCTCCGTGTGGGCTCTGTATGTATGTGTTTAGATGTTAAGTAGATGTGGAGCATGTTCCCTCATCAATCTAGCCATCGGCAGCTCACGTTAGAGGTCAAGTACGTCCTAGCTGCCGCAGTCCTCGGCGGACGCGAACCATATTTGTCCCACGCGTCCTGCATTTCTGTCTCTTCCCGTCATCGTACCTCGTTAGAGCTGCCCAAGCACCCAAAGATCCATCTGGGTCGGCTCGCCCTGTTAGGCGAGCCCTGCATGTAAGTCTGTTAGTTGAAGAGCCTGGTCTCACGTTAGATCGGCTGCCACGCAACTGATAGTTGAAGAGATCAGATAGCACCTAGCACCCCTGGTTTGTTGTGCACGTCCTGCGCTTTCCTGTCGTTTCCCATCCTCGCTAACTCGTCAGTGCCGCCCAACCCAGCTCGTCAGAGCCGGCCAAATGACGCCTTTGTCGTCCCCATTGCACTGGTGTCTCCTGTTCTGTTATCCCCTCGTGATGTGATTAGCACAGTACGGTTTGGCCTGGCCATGAGCGATAATCGGTGCACAGAGGGAGTCCACAGGAGCTATATGTCTTCCTGGTTCGCGACGGAGACGACGACAACTGGGTCTGAGCTGCTGAGGAAGAGGGTAGGCGACCTACGGATATCTGAGTGGGAAATCGATGTGGCTGCTTGGCACTCTTTGCTTCTGTCGCAACGGAGAGTGCGGTTGAAAGATTTGCATCGCTAGATGGCGATGCTGAACAACTCCTGTTGGGTCTGGTGGCAGATTGAGACCAGGAATGACAAGTAGTAGGGAAACGACTGGAAGGTACCTCGCTGGAGAAGGCTGCTTCGAACGATTCGCGTCTGTCGCGATCGACAGTGTGGCTGAAAGGTTTGCATCTCTTGTCCGTCATAGTATACTCATACAAGAAACAAACGGATACGGACTACTTCTTCTCCTGAATTTTTCTCACTTGCGTCAAAACTTCAATTAATCATCTCTCTCTGTCGTCCCGGCATTAGGTGTCTCAAGCGTGGCCGCCGTGGTGGTGGTGGTGGGTGTGAGTCATCGGTCCGGTGTCGTAACGGGTACCGAGCATGGCCTCCTTGGGGCCGCCGGAGAGGTCCATGTCGTCGAGAGGAACGAAGTGGGTGCGCTTGACAAGCTTCCAGATGATGAACGAGAGGAGGACAAGAGGGATCGTGACGTACGACGCGAAGAAGTCGGACGCGTTCCACTTAGGCATGAACGAAGCAAAGCCGTTGAACAGAAGGATGATCGAGAAGAAGAAAATGCAGAAGTAGGCGAGGTAGGGCTGGAGGTAGCCCTTGAGGACAAACTTGTTGCGGTCGATGCCCTGGACGTGGCAGGCCTTCTTGAAGCGCACGTAGCACCAGCAGATACCGATCCATGTGAAGAGGGACGAGAGGGCGGACAGGTTGGTGAGCCAGTTGAAGGCGACCTCGGACGTGTTGGAGACGGACAGGAAGGACAGGCATCCAAAGACAAACGAGACGATGACTCCGGGCCAGGGGACACCGTTCTTGGTCGTGCTCAGGAAGATGCGCGGCAGCTGGCCGTTCCTTGCCATGGCCATCATGGAGCGGGACAGAGCGTAGGTCTGCTCGTTACCGGAGGAAAGGGCAGAGGTGACGACGACGGCGTTGATAATGTGCGGGAGAACCTTGACGTTGAAGGTAACACAGATAACGACGAAAGGCGAGGCGGCGGCAGTGCCCGAACCCTCCTTAAGACCCTTGAGGAGGTTGGGGTCAGTCTGCGAGACACAGAGACCAATTATAAGGGTGGCAAGGCAGTAAATGCCGACAATACGGTAGAAGACGGTGCGAACAGCCATCTTGAGGGTGCGACGGGGGTTGTGGGCCTCGCCGGCAAGGATACCGACCGACTCGACAGTGGCGTACGCAAAGGCGGCCTTCGTGAGGACACCCCAGAAACCGAGAAGGCGGCTGACGCCGACAGGCTTGATACCAAGACCGTGGAAGTCGTCGTTGAAGGGCTGCTGACGCCAGTAACGGCCTCCAATGTATTCGTGCTTGGGCGGAATGCCTGTTCGGTGTTAGAAAAGCACGTGTGTATGGGGCAGGTGGGGGCCCAAGCAGGGAAGGCCCTGAATGGCATGTGCCACGGATAAAGCGCCACCAGCGATCGACGACAAGACTCACCTCCAAGATCAGCGATGAGGCCGAACAGCATCAGACCAACGAGGGCCGAGACCTTGATGCACGCAAACACGAATTCGATCTCTCCGTACCACTTGACGCCGATGACGTTGACGAGGGCCATGACGATAAGGAACACGGCAATGTAGATCGCGGCGTGGTTGGTGTTGTGGTCCCAGAATGAGAAGAGGACGGCGATGGCTGCCATTTCACTGGGGATACCGAAACCGACTTGCAACATGTAGTTGCTGATGGGGTCAGCGTTCGCAGCGGTGCCAACGTGGTGTTACTCACAAGCCCATGGCGAAACCAAGTGCGGGGTCAACGTATTTGCTGCCCATCTCGATAAATCCTCCGACATTGGGGCAGTAGCAAGTCCTTTTCATCAGCTCCGGTGTTGTTTTAGGACACTCACATTTCACCCATCGAGATCATCATGCAACCGACAGCGACACCCATGACAGTGTATCCGAGCCACATTCCAACGGGACCGCCAACCTCGGCGGGTCAGCATAGAGTTCAGGCGGTGGAATGCTGGAGCTGGGTGCGTCATAACCATAGGGGCAGAAAAAGTGTGGGCTCTGCGTAGGGCAGCACGCGGTGCCATTTCAGAAGCCCAAGCCGCCACTATAGGTCCCCCACCGCCGTACATTCTACACAAAAACACTCACAGTGAGGGCACCACCACTCCCGAGGAAGAGACCAGTTCCAATAGTACCTGCCATTAGCCACCAGCTTTGGACACTGCCATGAAACACGTACCAGCGATGGCAATCATGGACACGACACGGGGGCCAAGCTCTCGCTTGATGCCGTGGTCACCGTGGTGGGTTGTAGCCAACTCGTCATCGTCGAGGTGGATGTTACGGTCAATGATGCTGTTGCGGCCGCGGTGGTGGTGGAGGTGGTCGTCGACCGGGTAGACGCCCACGGACCCGTCGTGCAGGTCCTTCTCCTTCTCGTTGTGGAAGGACATATTTACTTCTAGGTAGATAGATTGTAAAGATTGACTAGTTAGTTGGGGGGGGGAGGCTTCACGTCAACAAAAAACAAGGTGGGTGAACGTGCTCTTTATACGTGGAACTAAAGAGGCGGTCTGAATGCGAGAGCAATGACGGTAGGGGGATGCTGTCGATGAGCCACTTTCCTTTCCCAATGAACGAGCCTCCCGTTCCGCATCTCCCGGGCTCCACTGTGCTAAGGAAAAGAGTGTCTGCTGAAGTGGGTTTGACGGTGCGCGCTTACATTCCCTCTCTGGTCGTCCCACCCAACCAGAAGAGCCACACTAACTTGCACGCCGCGCAAGCTGTGAAATGCCTCCCCTGGCCCAGGCTTGAACACAATTAACCTTGGCCTAGGAGAGAGGTCTGTCTCGGCGGTTCTAATCTTGGACACCTGGTGCCTGAAATGCCCTAGATACCCCATCCTCGTGATCTCGGCCAAGGGCTCTGCTTTGAAGCTTGGATCGCGGACTGCGGGGTAAACGGGTCCCAACATCCCACGGAATTGCATTACCGAGTGCGGGATGACGAAGCGCGCTCCCTCGCCGCTTGTTGGCGGGCGAGGCGAGCTCCAGTGAATTAACCATTCTTGGCGTGGTGGTGCAGGTCGGTCGAGGGGTACGTACATGAAAATGTGGAGAACGGTGTTCGCTATGTGCATCATATTCAGTCACATGCACGGCATTGCCACGGGCACCGAGGAATGATCCGGCCCCCCACTCGCACATCGGCTAAGCACGGTAAAAGCGAGTACAAGAATGCAACGCATCAATTGTTTTCCTGACACGTCTCAAGATGCGTTGCTGGCATTTTCAGTGGGCACAATGCAGGCCAGCTTCGAAACGCGCCTGCGTATCGAGAAGCACTATCTCACGCTCTTCCTGACGTCGTCACCGATTGCATCTTAGGGTAAGCCACTCGCTCCTCCCCACATCCACTTTGCTGCGGACTGTTTAGGCCAATGATATGGACGGATCGACGTTCAACTCAGATGGTCGAGGGCATGTGGTTGATAGCGGTGCGGGGCAACGCGTTCAATGTCGATAAACAGTGACTGAATAAGGCCTGGCCCGTTCGGATCATCTCCATCGAGGGCCGTATTGGTTCGTTGGGGATCGGAGCATGTGGTGCCACGGGAGTATGCACTCGACCAAGATTGTATCAACTAATAAGCGACACAACGGGAGAGACAAAGGTGGCGCGCCCCACTCTGGTCTGATACCGAATTCCAAAAATAGAAATGCCGCGGCCGGAGCCCCGTAAACATGCGGGCCCAGGACAATGAGAAAATGCCATCATGATGATCCTCGTCCCCGGTTAGCCCTTCCCCAATAGTGATGTGTGAGCCCGCTCGCTAACAGCACAATCTCTGCAGCTTATCATGGTTGTCGCGTTGTCAATACGCCTACGCGTTATAAAGTGTCCAACAAACTATGCACTCTAGCGACACATTATCCTGAGGTCGGCCGTGGCCTAGACCAACAGCGGATCACACTCCGAAAAGTGTAAAAAAACCGACTGCGGAGAAGATGAGATGGCACTTGGAGGTTCCCGGATCGGGATTCCACGTTCTGGGAGCATAAACGTTCCAGTATTTCTCGGACCACCGTCTCTGTGTCGGAGTATGGTGAGCTTGAGTGAGGCGTCCGAAGTTTCCCAACTTCTGCGCTTGGCAAGTCTGGAACTGGCTGTAGAGGTCCGTGGAGCTCAGATTACGTGCTCTCGCATTCCAGTATCGATCGCGTCGGTGGAGATAGACGACTTGTTGACAATCTAAGCGCTGTGTCCAAGCTGGAACGAGGATGTGCGATAAGCGGCAGACCAGATATAGCCCTCAGCGATAGCCCTGGTGCGAGGTACCGGCATCTCCGTCTCACTCGCCGTCTTCCGTACATCGCCGACGACAGGCTCACTCTGCGTAGCGCCGTTTATCTCGCCGCCACTGTTGGCCCACCAGCCACGCTGCGATTGCCCCAGTCAGCGGTTGTGTCCCATCCGTTCTCGAGCCAGTGGGTTCATATATGGCACTTTGAACTCGTGTTCTTGGCTTATCATCGTTATCGCCAGTTGTGCCGTCCACACAGACACGCCGCTTATCGGTATTTCGCTGAACGTCGCGGACGTAATGAATTGACCGGTTTCTCCACCTATCTACTCTTATCCCTCTGAAACTCTCTTCGCCCTCCCATCTCGGCGTCAATCCCATGCACATGCGTACAGCTTCGAAGACTCGTGGGCCCCACGCGCGCGAAGGGATCGCCGGAATCATGGGATCGGTGGCAACGTGGCGGAGTGGTTAACGCGGTTGACTCGAAATCAACTTCCTTCGGGAGCACATGTTCGAATCATGTCGTTGTCGAGCAAGGGAGCGAGCTAGAGCTTGTCCCGAGCCTTTTTAGTGCCCCCGGGGGGTCTAGGAGGACGTGCACAACATGGGAAACGGGGAGACCGCAACGAGGATCAAGCCAGCGGCCGAGAGGTGAGGAGAGACGGCTGGACGAATCGAGCGGAGGTTCGAGGCGGCAGACTTGAAGTGAACCTGTGTGAGTGACAACTTGCTTCGCTGGTGATACACACTCACCCTGGGTGCTAATTATGGAGACTCGTTGCGGTGGAAGTCGTGCTCGGACCACCGTCAGAAGCGCGGAGGACATAGGTGTCTGCGTAGATGCGTTACGTGGTACCAAAGCGTGTGCCACGCGGTACGCCCGACGTGTTCTGGTTCGTTCCCAGTCGGGAGAGTCGTTACAGTCGGCAAGGGTGAGGCAGAGGGCCAAGCGTAAGAGGCGTTCTAGCTGCTGAGGCTGGGAGTGAGACGATAAGAAGCAGTAGTAGATAAGTGGCAATGGCGGAACGGCAAGTGGCATATTCTAACCAAGTTCGTGATGCTCACGAAGACCTTAACGCCCAGAGCAGGTCTCTAGTACTAACCGCAGCCGCCACACTCACAACAACCACTACGCGCGCCGATACTAATCCTCTCAGCCCCACAGCGCACTCCGATATCATCCGATTTCGTGGCCAAGCTGGTTAAGGCGTCCGACTGTTACTTCCGTTTCCTCTTTCGGAGCGAACGGAAGCGGCGATCGGGAGATCGAGAGTTCAAACCTCTCCGAGATCGACGCCGAGGGATACAAGGTCCTTCTGGTGTTGCTTTTTACGTTCTTCTGGCTGAGAGACAGGCCATTGGTCCGGTGTAGCCCGGCGACGGCCACGAAACAGGTCTACCACTTCGAGATGCAGATATGCAGACCTGTCACCGTGTTTACTCTTATGCTCGTTCGGCTTAGTCCGCACCTGGACGGCGGTACCCGGTCAGCTCGACCACGTACGTGTCCCTCCTTCATAACAAACTTGGAGAAGTCGCTCCTCTGAGAAACGGACACACGACGGGCGAGACGTCTCGCTTGGGGTAGATTCTCTCCCCAAGTCGTAGCGTAGATCTCTCCCCTCCTAGCTTTTGTGGCGGACGTGGCGGACGTGGCGGGACTCCGAGAACGACGTCTTGCGCCGCAGATGTCCAACGACCCCTGAGTGACCTCCCACCCTCTCCCCGTGGCAATACCACGATCCTCTCGGAAGCCACCAACACCGAGGTCGGCCCGGCCCGTTGCGAAGCAGGCTACGGGGCTGGCGGGCCTCGGGCCAGGCATTCAGGGGCTGCGGAACTCCTTTCCCCTCCACTGCATCCCCTCCGAAGGCATCTTGCAAAAACAGAACATCCGGAGAACTTGTCGTCCTTCGGACTTCGACCTCGGAGAGGTTTGAACTCTCGATCTCCCGATATCTTAACAGTCGGACGCCTTAACCAGCTTGGCCACGAAGTCTCGGCGACGGAGGCGCCCGAGCGCCGCTGCGTTTCCAGTCAAGCAGGTGCGACGATTCCGGTCTCTATCGTGAAGAACCTTACTGGGATTTCAACCCCGTCGCGGGCTCCGTCACTTGACCCGACCGTTCGGGAGGTATTAGAGCCAGAATTCCGGCGGAGGTTCGAGCGGCGTGCTCGTAAATGACTTCGTGGCCAAGCTGGTTAAGGCGTCCGACTGTTATTCGCCGTGCT
>Ga0160505_101300_pt1 | contig 11988 bp, 4 predicted proteins | sample DIDeMG_FD_108225 | JGI IMG/M metagenome (GOLD analysis project Ga0160505, IMG submission 108225) | Enriched chicken feces microbial communities from UW Madison campus, WI, USA - DID2874_E49_Stillage MG | ecosystem: Host-associated > Birds > Digestive system > Large intestine > Fecal ...
AAAAACAAATGTGGGTTTGGAAAAAGAAAAAGGATTTTTTTTTATCCAATAGGTTTATTTTTTTTTTTTTTTTTTTAAATCCATTTTTTTTTTTTCCTTCTCTTTTTCCCTTTTTTTTTTTTTTTTTTTTTTTTTTTGATTGCCAGCACATTTTCTAATACCTTCTATAAACCCGCCAGGTGCCGTCCAACCGGACTGAGGGCTGTTTGGTTAGGTTTTTTTCTTTTTCTGGAAATAAGCATGTCGCTTTCTAGCAAAGGCATTCAGAAAGCTCAATAGTCGTCTTGTCACTCTTGCTGTTTTGGTAGGTTTGAGTCTCGACCAGCCAAGGAATCATTGGGTCACGTTTCTCAGTAAACAAGAAGTCCTTATAGTTTGAGGGCTATGATAGGTTGCGACCATATATGCTCACTGGTGAGCAGATACTAACAGTTTCAATTGTATATACACATCCCCACCCTTTCCAAAGAAGTTGCTGTTGATTCAAGTTTTTTTTTTTTTTATATATAAATGAAAGCAGTCAATATGGTTGCTTCTCAATTCAGTTTGCAGTACGCATAAACAACTTGGAACTGCTGACCTTGACAAATACAGGAGACTACCAGAAGATCTGTAGCAGCAACAGAACTGTGAAGACGTGATTGAAAATAAACCTGGAAATAACAATTTTATTTTGCAGGCCCTAAAAAAAAAAGTCGAAATCAGTCGTCATCAAGACGAATAGGTGCACACCAGGTACCAACAGGAGGGGATCTTTTGATGGTACACTATGACTTTTGTGTTTTTATTGTGTTTGATTAAGGTGAATAATTACGGTCTCAAGATAAACGTTGTAGCGTCGCATCATCAAATGATCAGCTAGCAAACGTCACAGTCAACAACCGAGAACTCTGGAAACGTCACAGTAGCTCAAGGTAATTCGGGGGAGTTAAGACCTAGGTTTAGCGTTACTAACAGAACGATGATGCCATGGCATTCTTCGAGGTACCATAAAAGAGTACGCATGCTGTGGGCTGTAGCGTTTTCACGGTGCGACTAAACAGTTGAGGGGGATGAAACGTTACAAATATTATTTTTTTACAGAAAAAAAGATTTAATAATAGTAATAATAATAATAATAATAATAGATGTGTATATATTTATCACGTATACTCCTACCAGAATTGAGCCTGTAGAATGTCGACAACAGCTTCAGGCCTGCTGGCAGCGAGTGCTACAGCTACGCTACAGATTTTGGTGAGTAGAGCCTCATGGTGAAGCCGACAGTGCAGTATCCAGTGATTCTGACTGAACGTCAACCAAGTAGAGAAATTCTCACTAAAAAAAATAGACTGAACTACAAAATGTTCTAGGGACATTGCCAGTTGCCATCTTCCCTTTAGCTTCTATACCATATAGCAACAAATGGCGTCTATGTAGAGGTTGGACCCCTTGTGTTCTTAAAACCCCCCAGCTACAGGTTTTCGTATTCTCTCTCCTCCATCTCTATAGTGGAAAAGGTCGTTTGCGTGTATTTAGGATTGGACTCTATATGCCGACGGTACCACCTAATATACGGCTCATTGAATCCGCGCCTTTTGAACACAAAAGCGTTTCCTGAAAAAAAGTTTCAGATCTCACAAGATACTGTACAGATTAGATTCAAACTGAGCGAGTCCATACTTTGGAGCTACTAATGGTTGAAGACTGAAGTAGCACCAAAAGCCTCAGCCAAACCTGTTTGCAATATTTACTTTTAAACGTGCAAATATTGAGGAATTTTCAACCAAACACTGGGTAGTGCGGTAAATTTTGAGGGGGTGCAATTATAAACATCAAGCTAATGTGAGCGAGTAATTGGCACGCCACGCGCCGGAAATAGCTCTAAATGTACGCGAACTTGGTTTCTTGCCATACCCTAGTCTGTCCAAACTTCTATCCTCAATTGAAATACACTTTGAAACTCGTACAAGCCCTGCAGAGCGAGACTTGACAAAAGTTCTCCCAGGGCTTGATACCAAGAGGGGCCTTGGAGCAATAGTCAAGTTCTTAGATTCATTACCGCAACTTCTTTTCTAATGGTTTGCTTGATTATATCATATTGTTAATGTTATTGAGTGTCAATCCCTGGTGCTAATCTACTGGGTGTTGGGTATAGCAGGTTTCCCTTAACACAAGATTATTCATGGAGAATTCTGCGTCATCTAACGTCTGAACTTATATGCACTGCCACTGCTACCTTGTCAATTCCATAGAGACAAATGCTTTAAACTTTCATGTCTTGTTTGTATGTCATTTTGTTTTATAATTTTGTTTGCAACTATTTGACGTAATGACAATACTCTGATTATCTAAAGCATACCAAGTTATGCCCTGTTTTTGGTTACGAACCCGCACTGTGGCTACTGTACAGATTATTTAACTGTTGGATTAACCTCCAAGTCCTGGATGGTCCCCTATATGGGTTCTACAATTCAGATCTCTGCAGAATCTCCAATTGATTAAAAAGATTTTGAGCAGCGAGTCTAGTTATGTATGCATATGCTATGTCTCACACAATGCATATGCAGTAAAATAAAATAACAGCCACGTCCTGATCGTAGAAGGAACCCTGATCCCAAGGCAACGTAGCAACGGAGTCATGACTTGTGACGGCGGTTCGCAAAACTTTGGAGGCACATTAAACTGGAAAAAATAAAAATAGCGTCTTTTTTTTTTTTTTAGCATACACAAAATTGGTGTCAGGGCTTCACCGTTACTTGAATTTATAATCGGGGCCTGTAGAATAGTAATTATGAGCACTGACTAGTTTGCGAACCACAATATGATTTGGTTCAACCACACGATTTGGAAACGGTTAGAAGATGCACCATGTATGAAATTTTTGTGGTAAAAAAAAAACATGCACATAAAAGGGTTTTCTCACGTACGGAAATCTTTGGCCCAGCTAGCAGCGCTATTATCACCTACTTATGAGTTCTTTTTATTTTTTTAAAAAAAAACACATTTTCAAGCTCCAATTTGGAGTGTCAGGGCTGCATTCTCTATAGTATCAGCATTGCAATCAAAAGTTTAGCTTGGTTGGCGTAGCAGCTGCCTCAGCTGTGCTCGCGATTTTGCAATATGCATTATCAGCACATATTAATGTAAATTTAAGCGGCCTCCAAAAGGCTTTTCCAATATGGTGACTATCACATCAAGTTGAAACAAACAGTTGAAAAATATTCATTATTTTACGGCTGGTCTGCGGCCGACTGTTCTCGAGTCCTAAACTACCCAGTAGAGCCGTTTCTTATCTTGGCTGACCCCGTGGGAGCGACGCAGTAACTTTAGCAAAAGCGGCTTCATTATAATATTATCCTTTTGGAATAATCCCACAAAGTGCAACATAGGCTATAAAAAACGTATACACACTATACAGAAGCATTAAGATGTAGCTCAAAAATAACAAAACATAAAACTATAGTTGAATGTTTGGTATAAGTTATAGCCGGATCAACTCGTGCAGCGACATCATTGAAATATCCATATATAGCAAGGTTTTCAATGGATTCAATATTACAGTGGCAAGGTCCCATATCTAACAAGTTTTATTAACCAGCTTGCAAAACGGCTAAATTCCCCTATCAGAAATTCTTGTAGCTTGTGGGAAAAAGTTCTTTGGGTTTCCAACAGTCGTTTTCGTGGTAGACACAGATTAGTTAATTATTAAATTGAGATGATGACAGTGTTTTCATGGCATGTCCAGTTATTGTATTACATTCATGCTAAACATGTACTGAAGCTTTACATCATAAATGAAAAGTTAATAAGTTATTGTTTTGTAAATAGCAGTCTAAGGCTATTTATGTATTTTCGTTAAAGTATTTTTGTGTTAGGTCTACTGTGTTTGGCATATCCCAGCATCAAATTAACAAATGCTATAAGTTATAAGACCAATGTTCTCTTTCAATGTATAAATCTATGTATGAACTAGTAGTGACAATAATACACTGAGCTTTGCAATAAGACTTGATGATGTCAATATGGTATTTTTTATTGATTTAAGACTTGTAAAACCGTGAAACTTTCTCATGTAATTTACTGTAATATTTGGTATACAGATGGATTTTAAAAGTTCAACCCCCAATTTAATAACAAACTTATCCATTTTAACTAAACAGAATACCAACTTTTAAAAGTGAAATATTTTCATTATTAGAGGCACAGGAATTGATTGATAGGACTATTTGCATTATATAACTACTAGGACTGCACACAAGCTCAAAATCAATATCCATCCATTTATATCCATGACATGTGGTATACTCTGTTTTTAAAGCTGGCATCTTTAGTTTTTTTCTTTCTCAGACATAAATAAGCTGCTATCACAATGATAAAACTACCAAAGTCTTTGAATCATTAATATTTTTTATTATTTAAATTATTGAGGATGTAGTTTTACTAGCAGATAGTTTTCTTGTGTTTTCTTTTTACTCTCTGGATTTTCCAAACCATCTGGATCTCCTCCAATACTAAAGTCACAACTTGACGGTAACAGATTAAATCATAAAACAGTAGCACTATACACAATCAAGAAACTTGTTTCTACTTTAAAAAATCAGTATACTAATAGCTTTCATTTTTTCTAAGTGTCATTCTTTTTGCTATTGATCTTTCATTAGTTTCTCATGTTTTAATTTATTTTGGCTTCTAACGCTTCACCTATTTTGCTTTATTTGCAGATAGTATTTACACTTTAGGCCAGATTCACAGCCCAACATTTTAAATATTAAAACCCAAATCTTATTTTTATACCGTCAAGTTTGTTCTTCAATTAAAAACAATCTAGTCATTCTATCAACTAGATACAAAAAAAATTATAAAACAAAAAAAAATAAAAAAGAAGACATGGATTAGATTTTGATAGAAGTTTCAAGTTCACTTGAGGATGTAAAAGGTTATGTACTTCTTTAATTCTTTTTTTTTTTTCTTGAGAAACACAAGTTTCGTTTCTTGTACATAAAATTCATTTTCACGGGAAAAGCATCTTGAATTTTCTGACATATTTAAAATCGCTGTCTATTTCTCATGCTATTGCTTAATGTTTTACTAGCATAAATGTTGCAAAGTCTTCTATAATATTTAGACTTGTCGTTGAAAAAGGGTCATGCTTTTGCAATGTATGTCTCATGTTACACATGTGTAAGTGGCCTTGTCTCCAAATTATATAAGGACTTTGATATGCTATATTTTGTCAATGCTTGATGTTGGCGATAATATAACTTGTGTCCAAATTGTTGAATGTAATCCATGTGTTGACAATGAAAACTTTGACAACTTGTTGTGAATGTATGGGGTTTCCACTTAGAGAACATATAACTACTGTAAAAGAATCAGCTCACATAAACTTTTGCTAACTTGCAATGAACAAGCTGCTTTTTTCTTTTAAATCACTTGAGTTCTACTTTTATGACCTGAAACTTTAGGTTAATTCATGTTTTATTAAACAGTTTTCTCATTTTTTTCTACTCTGTTCAAATTCTAGTAATAAATCTCATTAAACATTAGCTCAAGCTATAAAAATTAAGTTATATTAACAAAGTTGAATAGATACGGGTTAGGGTAAAGCTTCATTCTTTATTTCCCAAGTACTGATATAGAACTTTCGTTCTTCTCCTCCTGAGAACCACACTTGATAATCACAGTAATCACCGGACTACTGCTCATAAACGCATAATCTGATAGATAGTTACAAAGAGAAAACCAATACATAATGACTACAAATGGTGAATGCCCCACTGTTCTGCTTATGGGACAAAGAACGTATGTACTTTCTAATCGAAGCGACTGGGCCGCCAGCAGCCATGATGAAACTTGAATAGACGAGCCTTTTGCTGACAATTGAGATATATGACTACAGGAGTGGAAAGTCTTCGATTTCAGAAGTAGTGTTTCATAAGATGCAGCCACTGGAGACGCTGTATATCGAAAGTACATCGAGACCAACATACACTAAGATTAGGTGGGTTTTCTTTACAGAGTAGCTGTTTATCCTAGAGAGCGCGCTGCTGCCTTCTCAATTGCAACTATAAATGCTGACCCTATCAAAAATCTTTTCTAACCTGCTTCCAGTTCATTGATTGAGTTTGGTATTTTGGAAATGCCAGGCCAGCTCAATATTTCAGACCCGAGCTTTGACTCGGCGCGTATCTTCAGCACATGCGGGGCCATCATCTATGTGATTGACTGCCAGACCGAGTACTTGGGGGCGATTTCAAATTTGGGAACGATTGCAGAGATGGCTGTCCAGGCTAACCCAAAAATTAACATCGAGGTGCTTATCCATAAGATTGACGGACTATCGGAGGACTTTCGACTTGATACACGGCGCGATATCATCCAGCGCACGCAGGATGAGCTTGCTGATAACAATATTGTAGTTGCATCAATGAATCACTATCTTACCAGCATTTACGACCGGTCGATACACGAAGCGTTTTCAAAAATCATCCAGAAACTTATCCCAGATATGGACGTGCTAGAAAACTTACTCAGTACCCTTTGTGCGCACTCAGGCATTGAAAAGACGTTTTTATTTGATATCAACTCAAAGATCTACGTTGCGACAGACTCGACAGCTGTTGACCCACTGACATACGAGGTTTGCACAGATTTTATAGATGTTACAATCGATCTTGATAAGCTCTACGATAGCAGTAATCAGACTGTCCCGCCCGACGCGACGGACGGCGGGTCCGAATCAGACAATGGTAATGCCAACAGCAATGGCACCATTAGCAAAAAGCCGACTGACTCTGGCGCCGCGGGAACAGTGTGGCCTCTCAAGAGCATCTCACGCATGCATAATGGTGTCGTGCTTTACCTCTGCCAGATGATCCGAGGCCTGGCACTAGTTGGATTCATTCGCAATGAAACGCCACAAAAAATGGCGCTGATAGACTATAATGTTGAAATATTTAGTCAGAGTCTGCAAATGATATGGAATAAATAGACTTTGCAGCAGTTAAGAATCATCAACTTTTTTTATATGTTTTTTTCTTTTTCTTTTTTCAGAATTTATCATTAAATAGTCATTATTCGTTACGTGCTTTATATGAATGTGGAGATCAATGGTATCTAAATATAATGCTGTCTATGCGTACATGGCGACCTTTTTGGAGCCTCCCGAAATAAGCAAAGTAGACTCACTAGGCACAACACCATCAACAATGTCAATGGTACTATACTCAGGACCATTATTGTTGCGGTAAATGTAGAGCTGGAAAAAAATGATTAGATCTGCCAGAGTTGTGGCAATACCGCCAACAATAAAGGGCATTTCGGCCACAACAAATGCTGCATTTTCCGCTGGATCAGTAATAGCCTGCCATGCGCTAGTGACCGCCAAGGTATAGACAGCGGTACCAACAAGCACAGCAATAAAGAGGGCAGGGCTAACACCGGCGGTATTCTTGCGCTCATAGTTTTGTTTAATTTGGGGAATGCGTGAAAGTAAGTAAAGCATTTGCGACGTCCAGCTTGCAGTGTTTCCAACAACGGCACCAAGAGTATGCATAAAACGGGCAAAGGTGGAAGCTGTTAGCAGGCTGGCGTTAACCACTGTGGTCCAGTCCTGAGAGGTGGAAGGGGCGCTGGCGGCAGTATTGGCGAGTGCGATGGGTGCACCTTTGGCCACCGACGGGGCAAAAGTGACAGTGACACCGAGAAGCATGCCAGGAGTCATGGATGTGGCAGTCACGGGAGAGCCGCCGGGTTGGTTAGTATTATTGTCAGACACAATATCAGCAGAAGGAGCCGGCGAAAGAATCGAAATTGTGCGTTCAATTATAGAGCCATCCTTAGAGAATACGGCTGTACTGTTACGGCGTTTCTTCTCCTGCTCCTTGAGTACAACTTCCCGCGCAAGATGTGGGCGTTTGATGTAATATTTGTATTGAAAGTAGAGAAAGCTGTCGCTGAATAGGAAATAGACACCCAGTAGCTTTTGAAAAAACATTTGGTCAGTGAGAAAGCAACCGACAGTGTTGAGAACGGCGCCAACTATCCAACAGAGCAAGAAAAGCTCACTAAAACCAGAGACCTCCTTGGTCTTGTAGCAAAGCCAACTTTGGTAGGTGCCCGAAAAGACCCACACGGCAACAGAGACATACTGGCCGACCCAGGAGAGGGCTGACATAGGGCCGTAGACACATGAACCAGTGATTGCATGGATCCAACTAACGAGAGGTAAGCCATCGGGGCTTATTGACGGACAGGACATTGCAAAACTGGAGGGGGGGTGGGAATAAATAAGTTGGAGAAAAAAGTGATGGTAGTGTGCCTAAGGCTCGCGCAAACGAATGTTGTTACGATGTTTTAAATGCAATAGGATGTTAGAGCACAGGAAAACAGATGCAAAGAAGAAGAACAAAAAAGAACGTCAGGATGAAATGCAGAGAACACCTTGGGGATTTGCGTGAGTATTTAAAGACTTTGCAAAAAGTAAACAGTTACAAAAGCCTCGAACATTAAAACCTGCGATAACCGAAGTGATTACGGTTGCTGCAAATGGCCTATCAGTTGCGGTTCTTCTGATAAGATAAAACGTAAAAGTAAAAAAAAGAAAAAAGACCACCACATCACGCTTGTTGTGTAAAGTCGACTTTAAAAAATCAAAATACAAAAAAGAAAATATTGCGTCAATTAGCGCCTCTTGATAAGCAGAGTGAATGGCTAGGGCAAGGGCGCTTATCCAGTCACATGCAGACTCCGCCGGATAACGTTCACTAATCTGGCATAACCTCTTGCTTCTCCGAGCCTTACCAGATTTGGTAATCTATCTCCGAACGATGATATCGGAAGTCAGCCAACGCTGTTTATATCCTTTTGCGCGATTTGGTATCGGAATATCTTTGCTATGATTGGAGCTACACCACCATCCCCCCCATAATGAAAATTTGGAAAACGCACGCTTGACCGCGGGAAAAAAAACCGGGGTCTTGAAACTTTTCAATTTACTTACAGGTGTCTGCACCAGAATTCATCATTGTACTAGTTTTGTTTCCCCTCTTCATTTCTATCAAGGATCAGGGGGTCAAACGACTGTTGGACTGTTATTATCCCAAACTCCAACGGTAGCCATAACTTGGGTACTAATGTACATAAATATCTCATTCTTTATTTTGCCGCTATTATTCTTACTTCGATACTGCTCGTCTCACTGAGACAATCGACTGCAGTGGTAAGATCAAATGATTCCTTTTGAGACATCGGCTAACTCCGTGGAAAATTAGACACCTTTGAATTTCACACTTCAAATACCCGTTAGGACAACTGCTTGATCTTTATTGTAGAGAAAAGTGGTCCAGAACCAGATATTTTTGTTTTATACCTTTGTTATTTTAATTGAATTTTTATTTTGTAACTTTTAAATACTAGAACATTAAATCAATGTATGATTTTCATTATAATACGGCTCTTGATTATGTGGCGGACGTACCATCATCCAAATATAGATTAATACTTCTGAAGCATAATAGAGGAAACCTGAGGTATTAGACGTTGAATAAGAATAGCCCATAAGTTATAGATCTCAGATAATAGATGGAAAATCTTTATAAAGTTCTAACTATGACACATATGGTTTGCTGTCATTTTTGCTGTGAGCCATCCAAGATCTGCCCAGGCTCTTTATGGTCAATAATAATCTTGCTAATAAAAATCTCCAGCTTTTCTATCAAAAGATTTCATGGGCTCATTATGATAATTCGATGCTGAGATAACGGGAACGTACTGTAGAATCCTTTTTTTATTATGATAACGTTGGATTGTTATTAATCATGCCAATAGAAGCCTGTTATAGTGTTGATCAAAAGTATACCATGTTTGCGTACACTTCAAGAAGAACAACTTTTGATAATGAAAGGTTGTTGTACTTTAAAATCTTGTTATTGTGCATATGTACCCAATGCATCTGTCTAGACACACAGAGCTTGATACTGAGAGTCACTTGAAAACGGGTAGCTGAGCTTGCTTAAGGATCAGCCTTACATTTGATAACTAATATTCTGTACTTAAATAAGATTCCCAGTACTTTTCCCCCTTGCATTATCAGGCAGCCAGAGATTGTCTTCGAGTACACCAAAATTGACTGGCTACACATCGAAGGCCGAACATTTTCACCTTTTTGTATTTTTATCATCTTAAAGCGCTGCTGTTGATTTTTATTATCCCCGTTTGTGTTTATGCTTCTGGCGGCTAATATTAGTCCAACCAAAGTATCATCAGGTGTGATCAAACTGCTAACGAGCAAGCGAAAATTGGTTGCTGTATAGCAAAAACAGTACCCCAGTTTGGTGTACAACTTGATTCAAAACAAAAATTTTGTATGTTTGCTTTACCCCATTTCCACACGCAGCAGATTGATATTGCTGTTGGTTGTACAACTCTTGTCCTAAAATCGATCTTTGATGCGACCGGTTAAAACCGACCAAAAAAATAAATATACCCATGGAATGATCATTTCAAATACCACGGGACGCAGATGATTCTTTTTCTTTTAAGACAGCTGCAGAAGCTGCCGTGAACAACCAGAAAATATTAATTGGCCAAGTCTATTTTATTTATTTATTTATTTATTTATTTTGACCTTGTGCAGGGGAGCTGTGGGCTATTCCATCACGTGAATTGCATGGCACTGGTACTACTGCAGTGAGATGATTCAACTTGTTTGCATATATGTTTAATAATTATGTATTCAGGTATTTTGGGATGGTCGTACTTGACGGCTATCGTTTAAGGTGATATGCTATTTGTTGACAATAAACAAATTTCACCCGGACACCATGGCACAGTATGGGCATATTTTCAGTTGAATCAGCAGGACCCAAATATTGCCCAGACATGCAAAATAGAAAAGAAAATAGCTCTGTCTAAAGTTTCTAATCTGGCTGAATATTTATATCACGTGTAAAGATCGCTTTTTTTTTTTTTACTGAATGACTACTAGATGCACTGCGTAAAACTTGTCCCAAAAAGAATTTCTCAAGACTACAAAGGCTAATAGTAAACAAAAAGAAGTGGTTAAAATCAAGCTTTTGCAATGGCACTCAGTGCCATCTACAAGTTTTAGATGACACCACTGCAATTAAATTTTTGAAATTTATGGGTTCATTTCCAATGCTCAACTTTGCTTAGTATTTGAACTACTAGCAGATAGCTGTATTGTCTTTTGATGCCAGTACCTATGGAATAGAAGCCAAAGTAGTTCTTGTTTCTTATTATGATTTTGACAGTTTTTTGAAAAAAAAGCTTTAATTAATTTTCTTTTCTATGGATCTACCATTTGTTATCTTGACGTACATCTACAGGACTAACTGCCTCAGATAGCAATGCGCATTAATCGTGTATCACACGAGAGCTTGATGTTACATTTTTACAAACAGAGATTTCACTTGAAGATAACAAAAAAAGGGGTTTATATAAAAAATGGCATTTATACCCATGGAGCATATCAGATATATGGGATCTCCATTGCCAACAAATTTTCAGTTGTTCCATTTTCAAAGTAGTACATTCTGGTTGAAGGTGGTAATAATACATGATAACTAAGAAATTTTAAGCGTTTGCATTTTAAAGTTTGTGGTGCAAATGCCTTATCGATAACGTCTTCCTGCTCAGTTATCAGTTGACCTATGCAAGAACCCAACATTGCACTGACGCCAAAAACAACAACAACAAAACCAAGCAAACTGTCATTGATAATAATAGTAACCAAAATGTACTGGTACTATCATTCAACAATAAAACACATACTGATAGGCTATAACACATGAAAAAAATATTATTAATAAACATAAATAAATAAAAAAGTAAACACCTTGGTCATTCAGGTTTCGACACCATCATAAACAAAAAATAAAAATGTATAATCAAGTGTATATGAAAAAATTTAAATTATACTATTTGAAAAAAAAAAGGATAAAAGATTTGGTCGCTGCTTGGAAATACGAAGACCAATCAGGAAAA